>Ga0123356_10004314_pt1 | contig 14718 bp, 10 predicted proteins | sample TergutEmb28metaG_2_FD_92546 | JGI IMG/M metagenome (GOLD analysis project Ga0123356, IMG submission 92546) | Embiratermes neotenicus P3 segment gut microbial communities from Petit-Saut dam, French Guiana - Emb289 P3 | ecosystem: Host-associated > Arthropoda: Insects > Digestive system > Gut ... | reverse complement strand
TACGGCTCGGAGGTGCCGCTGCAGCAGGTGGCGAGCATCGCCGTGGAGGAGGGCCGCACGCTCGTGGTCTCCCCCTGGGAGAAGGGTGTGGTGCAGGCGATCGAGAAGGCGATCCACAAGTCCGACCTGGGCTTGAGCCCCATGACCGCCGGCACCGTGATTCGCATCCCGATGCCGCCGCTCACCGAGGAGCGCCGCCGCGAGATCACGAAGGTGCTGCGACACGATGCCGAGAATGCGCGGGTCGCGGTGCGCAACGTGCGTCGCGACGTGATGGGCGACATCAAGGACCTGTTGAAGGAGAAGCTGATCTCTCAGGACGACGAGCGGCGCGCCGAGACCGAGATCCAGAAGCTGACCGACAAGCACGTCGCCGACGTCGATCAGGTGCTGGCGGCGAAGGAAAAGGAAGTCATGCAGGTTTGATGGCCCCGCCCCTGTCGCACCGCTTGCGCACCGCCGCACGTGCAACTCCCCTCAGGTCAGCGGCCGGCGGGGGGCGCTCGTGGCCGCAAGCCTCGCAGTGCATGAAGGCGAAATTGACGCTTCACGCTCGCAAGGATTCCTCCTTGAGCTTGGCCGGCGTGGCCCGAGCACACGGGCGTGAGATGGGCGCAAGAGGTGCTGGGTTCGAGTCCCGGTCCCTGTGCGTTCACCGGGGGAACGTCCGCGAGGACAGCCTCACCGGCCCCTTGCAGGGACCTGCGTCCCCGGTGTGGTGTGCGCAGCGGGGGAATATTTGAGTTCACAGCACTCCTGCCCACGCTCCAGGACGGGGGTTGCCGCGCCGGAGATGTCGATGACCGAATCTTTGCGCAAGCGCATCGTCACCGCGGTCATCCTGGCGGCCACGCTCCTCATCGTGCTGCTGTGGCTGCCGCCAGTGGCAACCGTCGTGGTGCTCACCGTGCTCTTGCTCACCGGTGCCTGGGAATGGTCAGCGTTCCCGCGCCTGCCCGCCCCCTGGATGCGCTTCGCCTACGTTGCCCTGGTGGCGCTGCTGCTGCCTTTGGTCTGGCATATCAGCTCAACACCCGAGGGGCGCGACATCGTGCTCAGCACGGCGGTGCTGTGGTGGTTCGGCGCTCTCATCTGGATCGTGTTCGCTCCGGGGTGGGTGACACCATGGCTTGCGGCCCTGGCGGGGCTGCTGGCGCTGGTGCCTGCCTGGCTCGCGCTCGTGCGTTTGCGACTCGACCCGCCCCATGGCGCCGAGTGGGTGCTGTTTGCGTTGATCCTCGTATGGGTGGCAGACATCGGCGCGTTCTTCTTCGGCCGACGCTTCGGGCGGCGGCGCTTGGCGCCTCATGTGTCGCCGGGCAAGACCTGGGAGGGAGTCTTGGGGGGCGCGGCTGTGAGCGTCGTCGTGGCAATTGCCGGCAGCCTCTGGTTTCATGTCGCGCTGCGCGCGTTCCTGCCCCTGTGTCTGGCCGTGGTTGCCTTCTCGATCATCGGCGACCTGACCGAGAGCCTGCTGAAGCGCTTCGCGGGGATCAAGGACAGCGGCACCTTGCTTCCGGGGCACGGCGGGGTGATGGACCGCATCGATAGTGTCACGGGAGCCGCTCCCGTGCTGTTTCTCGGGCTCACAATTCTGGGAGTGGTGGCGTGATCGGCGTAGCGGTGCTCGGTTCCACGGGGTCCATCGGCGAGAGCACCCTGGATGTGCTCGCGCGCCATCCGGACCGCTTCCGTCTGATCGCCCTGGGTGCGCATCGCAACGTGGCCAAGCTCACCGAGCAGATCCTCACCTGGCAGCCTCCCTACGTGGCGCTGGCGGAGGCTAGTCTTGCGCGCGAGCTCAGCGAGCGCTTGGGGAACCGCGCCCCACGGACTCGCATCCTGCCCGGGCAGGGCGCGCTGGAGGAGATCGCCACCTTGCGCGAGGTGGGCTGCGTGATGGCCGCGATCGTGGGCGCGGCAGGGCTGCGCTCGACCTTGGCCGCGGCAACAGCTGGCAAGCGGCTGCTGCTGGCCAACAAGGAATCCCTCGTGATGGCAGGTCCGCTCCTGATGCAGGCGGTGCGCGCCTCCGGGGCCGTGCTGCTGCCGATCGACAGCGAGCACAACGCCATCTTCCAGTGCCTGCCGCCGGGGGCAGCCGCCGGCGTGGCCGCCCCCGGTGTGCGGCGCGTGTTGCTGACTGCATCGGGGGGGCCATTCCGGAACGCACCGCGGGATTCCTTGACGCACGTCACACCCGAGGCGGCGTGCGCGCATCCCAACTGGGTCATGGGGCGCAAGATCTCGGTGGACTCGGCGACTCTCATGAACAAGGGGCTCGAGTTCATCGAAGCCTGCCTGCTCTTCGGGCTCACCCCCGCGCAGGTCGATGTCGTCGTTCACCCACAGAGCATCGTGCACTCGCTGGTGGAGTATGTCGATGGCTCGCTGCTGGCGCAGCTGGGCTCCCCCGACATGCGCACGCCGATTGCGTGCGCGCTGGGCTGGCCAGAACGTATCGCCTCCGGTGTAGAATTCCTGGATCTTGTCAGGACTGCGAGGCTCGACTTTCAGGCTCCTGACTACGACAAGTTTCGCTGCCTGGCGCTGGCGCAGGCAGCGGGGCATGCCGGCGGAACAGCTCCTGTGGTGCTCAACGCCGCAAACGAGGTGGCCGTGCAAGCGTTCCTCGAGCGCCGATTGAACTTTCCCGGGATCGCGGCAGTCATTGAGCAAGTGGTGAGCACCTGCGCTTCACGGGCGATTGGCGATTTGGAGGACGTGCTGGCGGCGGATGCAGAAGGCAGAGAGCGGGCACGTGAGTGGATCATCGGGCGGCAAGCCACGCCCTGAACCGAAGGAAAAGAGTGACTAAGGCAAAAGGCGCTCGCGCATGAGCCCGATCTGGATCGCGCTGTGGTTCCTCGTGGCCGTGAGCTTGCTCGTGACCGTGCACGAGTTCGGCCACTTCTGGGTCGCGCGACGGCTCGGCTTCAAGGTGCTGCGCTTCTCGGTGGGCTTTGGCAAGCCTCTCATCAGCCGCACCTTCGGCCCTGATCGCACGGAGTACGTGCTCGCGGCGATCCCGCTCGGGGGCTATGTGCGGATGCTCGATGAGCGGGAGGCTCCGGTGGCGCCCGAGGAGCTGTCGCGCTCCTTCACTCGCCGGCCCCCCTGGCAGCGCATCCTGGTGCTGCTCGCCGGCCCCGGCTGCAACATCTTGTTTGCGATCCTCGTGCTGTGGGGCATGTACTGGGTGAGCGGCCTCACCGAGTACAAGCCCGTCGTCGGCGAGGTCCGCGCGGGCTCCGTCGCAGCGCGGGCCGGGCTGCGCCCGGGCGATGAGATCCGGGCGGTGAATACCGTGCCGGTGGGCGACCAGTCCGATGTCGTGTTCAACCTGCTGGATGCCATCAGCGCGCGCGGCGAGGCGGCGCTCGCGGTGAGCGGCACCGATGGGCTCGCGCGCACCACCACGCTCAGCATCCCCGATCCGGCGCAGCGCAAGCGTTTGACGGAGCCGACCGAGCTCTTCCGCGGGCTGGGCTTTGACTTCTGGCTGCCTCCGGCGCCCGCCGTGCTGCGCCAGGTCAACGACGGACCCGCTGCACGCGCGGGGCTCAAGCCCGGTGACCGGATCGTTGCGATCGGGGGCGTCCCCATCAAGGATTTCAAGGAAGTCAGCGAACACGTCAGCTCGCACCCGGGCGAGACGCTCGCGGTCACTTACCGGCGCAATGGCCTGGAGCGGACCGTGCCCGTGCACGTGAGCAGCGAGCTGGCCGACGGCAAGCGCGTCGGACGGTTGGGGGTCGAGGTGGGGCCCGAGTTGGGGGGGAGTATCAGCTACCCGCCCTCCATGGTGCGCCACACCACTCTCTCGCCGCTCGCTGCCCTGAGCCACGCTTCGAACAAGGCCTGGGATATGACCGAGCTGCAGGCGCGCCTGCTGTGGCGCATGGTGCTCGGGCAAGTCTCGCTGAAGAACCTGAACGGCCCGATTTCGATCGCCGAGTACGCCGGGGAGTCGGCGGAGGGCGGGGTTGCCTCCTTCCTGGGCTTCCTGGTGCTCATCTCGCTGCAGCTCGGGTTCCTGAACCTGCTGCCCATCCCGATCCTGGATGGCGGGCAGATCGCCTTCCAGTTGATCGAGTGGCTGAAGGGCAGCCCACTGTCCGAGCGTGCGCAGATCTTCGGTCAGCAGGTCGGCATTGCGCTGCTCCTCCTGCTGATGGGCGTGGCGCTATTCAACGACATCGCGCATCAGTTCCAGACCAGTTTGCATTGATGATCAATGGGGGGTCGTGATTGCTCTTGAGGCCTGGGGCCTCCGAGAGCAGCCAGCGACGTTGATTTGACATTTTTCGAAGACGCACAGTGCGCGCCAGCAATAACAGCGCGATATTTGAAAGCATGGGTGGTTGTAGCATGAAGCCTCGCGTCGCACTGGTCTCCGTGGCGCTGTTCGTGCACTCCGCGCTCGCCCTCGCCCAGAGCAACCCGGTCACTCCGGGCCAGTCCGAGTTCACGGTCGGGGACATCCGCGTGGAGGGCCTGCAGCGGGTCTCCGAGGGTACCGTTTACAATTACTTGCCGGTCAACATCGGCGATCACTTGAATTCGCAGCGTGTGCGCGAGGCCATCCGCGCGCTGTATGCGACCGGTTTTTTTCGCGATGTGCAGCTGCGCCGCGAGGGCAACACGCTGATCGTCGTGGTCCTCGAGCGGCCCTCGATCGAGAGCTTCGAGATCACCGGCAACAAGATGATCAAGACCGAGGATCTGCAGAAGTCGCTGCGCAACGTGGGGCTCGCGACTGGCAAGACCTTCGATCGCGCGGTGCTCGATGACGTCACGCAGTACCTGACCGATCAGTACTTCAGTCGCGGCAAGTACGGCATGCGGGTCGATACCAAGGTCGAGGACCAGCCCGGCAACAGGGTCAAGATCAAGGTCGACATCAAGGAGGGCAAGAACGCGGTCATCCGCCAGATCAATATCGTGGGCGACACGCGCTTCCCGCAGAAGGAGATCCTGGAGGGCCTGACGCTCAAGACCCCGAACTGGCTGTCCTGGTACAAGCAGGATGACCGCTACTCGCGCGATGACCTGCAGGGCGATCTCGAGAAGCTGCGTAACTTCTACATGGACCGCGGCTACGCGAACTTCCAGATCGAATCCACCCAGGTGACGATCGCCCCCGAGAAGCAGGACATGTTCATCACGGTGAACATCACCGAGGGGGACATCTTCAAGCTATCGGATGTCAAGCTCGCCGGGACCTTCGTCGTGCCCAAGGCCGAGCTCGAGCAGCTGGTGCTGGTGGGGTCGGGTCAGACCTTCAACAGGAGACTGATCACAGCCACCCAGGAGCTGATCCAGAATCGCTTGGGTCGTGATGGCTACGCCTTCGCCAAGGTCGAGCCGGTGCCGACGCCAAATAACGCCACGCATCAGGTCTCGCTCACCTTCTTCATCGACCCGGGCTTCCGCACCTACGTGCGCAACATCACCTTCTCGGGCAGCAAGCGCATCAACGACGAGGTGCTGCGGCGCGAGATGCGCCAGCTCGAAGGCGGCTGGCTCTCCAACACCTCGCTGGAGCGCTCCAAGCAGCGCCTCCAGAGGCTGCCGTATGTGAAGACCGTGGACTTCGAGACCACCCCGGTGACCGGCACCCCGGATCTGGTGGACGTGAACTACAAGATCGAGGAGGGGCCAGGCTCCACCTTGAGCGGGGGTATCGGCTACTCGGCTGCCTACAAGCTGTCCTTGAACGGCAGCTTCGTCGATGCCAACTTCCTGGGCACCGGCCAGAGGGTCGCGGTGCAGTTGACCGGCGGCGCCTTCAGCAAGGTGTACAACATCCAGGAGACCAACCCCTACACCAGCGTCGATGGCCTGCAGCGCACGATCTCGGTCACCTACCGCGATGTCACGCAGTTCGTCTCGAATTCCTCGAACTTCAGCTCCCAGACCCTGAGCGTGGGTCCCACCTGGGCCTACCCGATCAGCGAGTACCAGTTCATCCGTCTGGGAGCGGTGTTCAACGACGCCTCGCTTCTGGTGAACTCTCAGAGCAGCGCGATCCAGGCGCAGCAGTGGGTGCAGGAAAACGGTCGCTCCTACAGCCGCCTGGCGCACGATGACACGACGAACAACGACTACATCTTCTACGGCACGAATTTCAAGACCGTCGAGATGGCCGGCGGCTGGGACTACGATTCGCGCAATCGCTCCCTGTTCCCGGACCGCGGCATGCGTGCCTCGCTCTCCGGCACGGTCACCCTGCCGGTGGACTCGGTGCGGTACTGGGTGGGCAACGTGAGCTTCATCAAGTACGTGCCGCTGTGGGGCAAATTCACGCTCTCCTTCCTGGAAAGGGCCGACTACGGCGCGCCGCTCGGCAACACAACGGCGATCCCCCCGTTCAGGCAGTTCTTCGGCGGCGGGCCTGACAGCGTGCGCGGCTACCGCGAAGCCTTCATGGGCCCCAAGGACCAGTTCGGCAACCCCTACGGCGGCAACATGGCGATCACCAGCCAGAACGAGCTGATCTTCCCGATGCCGTCCAAGTGGGCACAGTCCGCCCGCGTGAGCCTGTTCTTCGACATGGGCAACGTCTTCCAGACCGGCAGCCGCATCAAGTTCTACGCCCCGGATGATGTGACCCCGATCACGTACCACCTCAACGGCATCAGCGATATCAAGCAGTCGGCGGGCATCGCGGTGCAGTGGTTCGCGCCGCTCGGGCTCTTCCGGTTCAGCTACGGACTGCCCCTGAACGCGAAGCCGTGGACCTATTCGTCGACCTACGGCGATAATACCGAGAGCTTCCAGTTCTCGGTCGGCCAGGCCTTCTAGGGGCGGTCCTGGAAGGGCAGTGAGGGGGTCAACGGTCGCGCTTCCGGGTATCCGGAGCGGGCAGTTTGCACTTAGAATTCGCTATTTCGCGCCGGCCGGCCGGTGCGCACCCCGCTCGGGGCGCGCGCGGCCCCGGCGCCTTCGCACACAAATTCGATTTACCGAAGGTGGGTATCCCTGTGAAGCGCTCGTTCACTAGCAAGTCGAGGATGGGGTTCATTGCAGTTGCTGCCCTGATGGCCAGCGTGCCCGCATGGGCGGCCGAGCTCAAGATCGGGTTCGTGGACATCAACAGGCTGGCGTCGGAGTCCCCGCAGGCCAAGGCCGCGGAGGAGTCGATGCGCTCGGAGTTCACGCCGCGCCAGCGCGATATCCAGACGCAGCAGCAGACCCTCAAGAACCGCGAGGACAAGCTGCAGAAGGATGCCGCGACCATGAGCGAGGATCAGCGCACGCGCGCCGAGAAGGAGCTGCGCGACAGCTACCGGGATCTGCAGCGCAAGCAAAGCGAGTTCCAGGACGATATCAACGCGCGCCGCAACGAGGAGATGCAGCGCCTGCAGCGCCTGGTGGTCGAGGAGGTGCGCACCTATGCCAAGGCGCAAAACTTCGATCTGATCGTCACGGACGCGATCTATGCGAACCAGTCGCTCGATATCACCGCGGCGATCCTGGCGGCGCTGCAGGCGCACGGCGGCGCGGCGGCGGGCGCCAAGACCACTGCGCCCAAGCCGCAGGGCCATTGAAGCAGCGCTCGCGCTAGCCTGCGCACAGCAGCGGCCCGCCTCATGGCCGTCTCGCTCGGGGACCTTGCTGTGCGCTTCGGCTGCGAGCTGCGCGGCGACCCGCAAGCGCTCATCGAGCATGTTGGGACGCTCGCGGGGGCGGATGCGCGCGCGCTCACTTTCTTTGCCAATCCGCGCTACCGGCAACAGCTCAGCGCCACGCGTGCCGGCGCGGTGGTGCTGGATCGCAGATGTGCCGATGGCTGTCCGACGGCAGCCCTCATCTGCGAGAACCCCTACGCAACCTACGCGCGCATCGCGCAGATCCTGTACCCGCGCCCGGCATCGCCTGCTGGCGTGCACGCTTCCGCGCTCATCGCCGCCAGCGCCCAGATCCATCCGACGGCGCACGTGGGAGCGCTGGCCCTGATCGGTGAGCGGGTCGTGGTCGGAGCGCGCGCTTTCATCGGCCCTCACTGCCTCATCGAGGAGGACGTCGTGCTCGCCGAGGATGTCTACCTCGCAGCCCGCGTGACCCTGTGCCGCGCGGTGGCGGTCGGGGCGCGCACGGTGATGCAACCCGGTGCGGTGATCGGGGGTGATGGCTTCGGTTTCGCGCAGGACCGCGGTCAGTGGCTGAAGATCCCCCAGGTGGGCACGGTGCGCATCGGTGCGGATGTGGAGATCGGCGCCAACACCACGATCGATCGCGGGGCGATCGAGGACACGGTGATCGGCGATGACGTCAAGCTCGACAATCTGATCCAGATCGGCCACAACGTGCGCATCGGCGAGCACACGGCGATCGCCGGCTGCACGGGCATCTCCGGCAGCACGGTCATCGGCAGGCGCTGCCAGATCGGCGGCATGGTTGCCATGGGCGGACATCTCACGATCGCAGATGACGTCGTGATCACCGGCGCCTCGATGATCAGCCGCTCGATCACGCGACCCGGGGTATACTCAAGCGGCATACCGTTCGAGGAAGCACGCGCGTGGCGGCGCCTGGTGGCGCACTTCAAGCGCATCGGGCTGATTTCCGCGCGGGTGAGGAAGCTCGAGCGTGCCGCAGGCGCGGCCGAGGACCCCGACCAGGAAGAGGCTGATGACTGACCCGACCCAGCTCGATATCAACGCGATCTTGAAGCGTCTGCCGCATCGCTATCCCTTCCTGCTGGTCGATCGCGTCCTCGAGTGCCGTCCGGGCGAGAGCATCCGGGCGCTGAAGAACGTCACCTACAACGAGCCCTTCTTCCCGGGCCACTTCCCGGGCCGGCCCTTGATGCCCGGCGTCATGATCATCGAGGCGCTCGCCCAGGCCGCCGGCATCCTGTGCTTCGTCTCCTCCTCGGTGGTGCCCAACGAGGAGACCCGCTTCTACTTTGTCGGCATCGACAAGGCGCGCTTCAGGAAGCCGGTGGAGCCGGGCGATCAGCTGGTGCTCACCGCGCAGCTCGAGCGCTCGCTCAAGGGCATCTGGCGTTTCCATACCAGCGCCCTGGTGGAGGGCGGTGAGGTCGCGCACGCGGAGATGATGGTTGCACCGGAGACCGGTAAGTGATCGATGCTCGTGCAATCGTATCGCCGCAGGCAGAGCTGGCGGCGGACGTCACCGTGGGCCCCTTCACAATCATCGGTCCGCACGTCACCATCGGGCCGGGCACCGTCATCGGCCCGCATGCGGTCATCAACGGACCGACCAGCATCGGGCAAGGCAACCACATCTTCCAGTTCGCCTCCATCGGCGATGCACCCCAGGACAAGAAGTACCGCGGCGAGCCGACGCGCCTGGAGATCGGCGACCGCAACGTCTTTCGCGAGAGCTGCACGATCAATCGCGGCACGATGCACGACACGGGCATCACGCGCATCGGCAACGACAACCTGTTCATGGCCTACTCGCACGTGGCGCACGACTGTCAGGTCGGCAACCACACGGTCTTTGCCAACTGCGCATCGCTGGCCGGTCACGTGGAGATCGGCGACTGGGTGACCTTGGGCGGGCTCACCGCCGTGCACCAGCACACCAAGGTCGGCGCGCACGCCTTCGCCGGTGGCGGCGCGATCATCTTGCGGGACGTGCCGCCGTATGTGATGGTGGCGGGTAATCCAGCCGAGCCACATGCCGTGAACTCCGTGGGCCTCAAGCGTCGCGGCTTCTCCGAGGAGCAGGTGCGCAATATCCGCGAGGCCTACCGCGTCCTGTATCGCTCCGATCTGCGCCTCACCGAGGCGCTCGAGAGACTGCGGGCACTTGCCCCGGAGCAGCCGGAGGTGGGTCTGTTCGTTGACTTCATCGAGCGCTCGACGTCCGGCCGCAGCATCGTGCGCTGAAGATATTTACCTTTGCTGCGCGTGGGCCTCATAGCAGGGGAGTCATCGGGAGACCAGCTCGGGGCGGCGCTGATCACGGCCCTGAAGGCGCGCGTTCCCGATATCGAGTGCTTCGGCGTGGCGGGACCCTTGATGGCCGCTGCGGGCTGCGAAATATGGGCCCCGGCCGAGGACCTCGCGGTCATGGGCCTCGCCGAGGTCCTGCCGCACCTGCCGCGTCTCCTGCGGCTGCGGACCAGCTTGCAGGAGCGCTTCCGCGAGGCCCGCCCGGATGTCTTCGTCGGCATCGATGCGCCGGCCTTCAATCTCGGGGTCGCCAAGGCGCTCCGCACCAGCGGCATGAAGACGGTCCAGTACGTGGCCCCGCAGGTCTGGGCTTGGCGCCAGGGGCGGGTGCGCAACATCGCGCGCTCCTGCGACCTCGTGCTGTGCCTGCTGCCGTTCGAGGCCGACTTCTTCGCACGTGAGGGCGTGCCGGCGGTGTTCGTGGGGCACCCGCTCGCCGATCAGATCCCCCTGGCGGTCGACCGCGACCAGGCGCGCGCGCAGCTGCAGATCGACCCCGCTGCCACCCTGATCGCCCTTCTGCCCGGCAGCCGCCTGGCCGAGATCCAGCGGCTCGGGGCGGAGTTCGTGGCGGCGGCGCGCTGGATGGCCGTACGGCGGCCGCCGATGGAGTTCGTGGCTCCCATGGCGACCGCCCGGGTGCGGCGGGCCTTCGAGAAGAAGATCGCGGGAGTCCTCGCGGCTCCGCAGGTCCGGGTTCTGGACGGGCAGGCTCATCTGGCGCTCGCGGCCGCCGATGCCGCGATCGTGGCCTCGGGAACGGCGACCCTGGAGACCCTCCTGTCGGGGCGGCCGATGGTCGTGGCCTACCGCTTGGGTGCCCTCACCGCCTTCCTGCTGCGCAGGGTGGGCCTCGTGAAGGTGCCGTATTTCTCCCAGCCCAACCTCCTGGTGGGAAGGCGGCTCGTTCCGGAGCTGTTCCAGGAGCAGGTGACCGGTGAAGCCTTGGGGTCCGCACTCCTGGGCGAGCTCGCAGATCCGGCCCACCTCAAGGAGCTGCAGACCGAATTCCGCAAGGTCCACGAGGCGCTGCGCTGCGGCGGCGCCGAGCGGGCCGCCGCGGCGATCCTCGGGCACGTCCGCGGGACGACCTGAGTGAAGCGACCGGCGCGATCCAGGGCGCTGCGGGTGGCGGGGGTGGACGAGGCGGGCCGGGGACCGCTCGCTGGCCCCGTGGTCGCCGCGGCCGTCATCCTGCAGCCCGGCCACCGCATCCGCGGGCTCGCCGACTCGAAGGCGCTCACACCCGAGGAACGCGCGCGCCTGGCGCCCCTGATCCGCGAGCGCGCGCTGGCCTGGGCGGTCGCCTGGGCCGACCGGGACGAGATCGATGCGCTGAACATCCTCGGGGCCACCTTCCTCGCCATGCGCCGTGCGCTGCTGCATCTGCCCGTGCTTCCCACGCACGTGCAGATCGATGGCAATCAGGCCCCGCCGCTTGCCGATCTCGAGCTCGGCTGCACCGTGGAGATGATCATCGGGGGGGATGCGCGGGTTGCCGCGATCAGCGCAGCCTCGATCCTTGCCAAGACGCACCGCGATGCCATGATGGAGGCGCTCGATGACTGCTACCCGGGCTTCGGGCTCGCGGTGCACAAGGGCTACGCCACCCCCGCGCACTTGAAGGCCCTGCGCCGGCGGCAGCCCTCACCGTTGCATCGCCGCTCCTTCGATCCGGTGGCGGCCGCGATGCTCGCCGGGGAGGCTCGCAGGCGGCGCGGCTGATCGAGCACAGGTGTCTTCGTACACGGGAGGGCTGCAACCGTCATGGCGGCCGGCTTTGTTCATCTGCGTCTGCATACCGAGTACTCCCTCAGCGACAGTGTGGTGCGGGTGCCCGAGCTCATCCGTGCAGTGAGCGCTGCGGGGCAGCCGGCCGTTGCGGTGACCGACCGCATGAACCTGTTCGCGCTGGTCAAGTTCTATCGCGCCGCGCTCGAGCGCGGCGTGAAGCCCGTGGTGGGCGTTGATCTGCTGGTGCGGGAGACGGGCGAGCGGCAGCTGCCCACGAAGCTGACCTTGCTGTGCCAGAGCGAGATCGGCTACCGCAACGTGACGCGGCTCCTGACCCGTGCATATCTTGAGGGCCAGCAGCGCGGGGCGGCGATGATCGAGCGCAGCTGGCTCTCGCGCGAGAGCGTGGCAGGGCTCGTGGCCCTGTCCGGCGGCACCGAGGGTGACATCGGCCGGGCCATAGGCCACAGTCGCGAGCGCGACGCCGAGCGCGCGCTCGGGGACTGGCTGGCCCTGTTTGCAGACCGCTTCTACATCGAGTTGCAGCGCCTGGGTCGTCCCGAGGAGGAGGCCTACATCGCCGCAGCCGTGGCGCTCGCTGCAGCGCGCGGAGTGCCGGTGGTGGCCACCAACGAGGTCCGGTTCCTGAAGCGCGCGGACTTCGAGGCACACGAGGCGCGGGTGTGCATTCACGATGGCACCTTGCTCGCGGATGCCACACGGGTACGCCGCTACACGCCACAGCAGTATCTGCGGACCCCCGCCGAGATGACCGCGCTGTTTGCCGACGTCCCGGAGGCGCTCGCCAACTCCATGGAGATCGCCCGGCGCTGCAGCCTGGTCCTGAAGCTCGGCGAGGCGCGGCTCCCGCAGTACCCCGTGCCGGCCGGGGACAGCACGGAAGGCTACCTGCGCAAGGCGGCGCGCGCGGGGCTCGGGGAGCGCCGCGCACAGGTTCTCCGCAATGAGCGCTACGAGGAGCGCCTCGCGACTGAGCTCGAGGTCATCTGCCAGATGGGCTTCGCGGGCTACTTCCTCATCGTCGCCGACTTCATCCGCTGGGCGCGCGAGAACGGCGTGCCGGTGGGGCCCGGCCGCGGCTCCGGGGCGGGCTCTCTCGTTGCCTACTCCTTGCGCATCACGGACATCGATCCACTCGAGAACGATCTGCTGTTCGAGCGCTTCCTGAATCCCGAGCGCGTCTCCATGCCGGACTTCGATGTTGACTTCTGCATGGACGGCCGCGACCGGGTGATCGAGTACGTCGCGCGCAAGTACGGGCGCGAGCGTGTCTCCCAGATCATCACCTACGGCACGATGGCGGCCAAGGCGGTGGTGCGCGATGTCGGCCGCGTGCTCGGCATGACGTACGGCTATGTCGATCGCATCGCCAAGTTGATCCCCTTCGAGCTCGGCATCACACTCGATGAGGCGCTGCAGAAGGAGCCGGAGCTCAAGAAGCTGTACGACTCCGAGGAGGAGGTGAAGAACCTCATCGACCTGGCGCGCTCGCTCGAGGGCCTCACCCGCAACGCCGGCATGCACGCCGGCGGGGTCGTGATCGCCCCTTCCGTGCTCACCGACTTTGCGCCGCTGTATTGCGATGCGGCAGGCGGCAGCCTGGTCACGCAGTTCGACAAGGATGATGTCGAGGCCGCCGGCCTGGTGAAGTTCGACTTCCTCGGCCTGCGCACCCTCACGATCATCGATCGCGCCGTGGCGCAGATCAATCGCGGGCGCGGCAGGCAGGACGGCGCGCCGCCGCTGGATGTCGAGAAGCTGCCAGCGGGGGATGCGCAGAGCTACACGCTCCTCAAGTCCTGCCGCACCACCGCTGTGTTCCAGCTCGAGTCGCGCGGCATGAAGGATCTCATCCGGAGGTTGCAGCCGGACTGCTTCGAGGACATCGTCGCGCTCGTGGCGCTGTTCAGGCCCGGGCCGCTGCAGTCCGGGATGGTCGATGACTACATCGACCGCAAGCACGGCAAGACCGGGGCTGCGATCGACTACCTGCACCCGAGCCTCGAGCCGGTGCTCAAGCCCACCTACGGCGTGATCCTCTACCAGGAGCAGGTCATGCAGATCGCCCAGGTGCTCGCCGGCTACACCCTGGGCGGCGCTGACCTGCTGCGGCGCGCCATGGGCAAGAAGAAGCCCGAGGAGATGGCCAAGCAGCGCTCTGTGTTCGTCGAGGGCGCGGTGGCGCGCGGCGTGCGCCGGGAAGTTGCGGCATACATCTTTGACCTCATGGAGAAGTTCGCCGGCTACGGCTTCAACAAGTCGCACTCGGCCGCGTATGCGCTGCTCACCTACCAGACAGCCTTCCTCAAGGCGCACTATCCCGCCGCCTTCATGGCCGCCGTGCTGTCGGCGGACATGGACCACACCGACAAGGTCGTCACACTCATCAAGGAGTGCGCCGACATGGGGCTCAACGTGCGCCCCCCCGATGTGAACACCTCGGCATACGAGTTCGCGGTGGCCGACGCCGGGACGATCCGCTATGGGCTGGGCGCCGTGCGCGGTGTGGGACGCGGGGTGGTAGAGGCGCTGATCGCAGAGCGCGACAGCCACGGGCCCTACGTGAGCCTGGAGGACCTCTGCCGCAGGCTCGACCTCACGAAGATCAATCGCCGCGTGCTGGAGGCCCTGCTGCGCTCGGGAAGCCTCGACGCGCTGGGTCCCAACCGCGCAACGCTCATGCATGGGCTGGGTCCGGCCATGCAGCTGGGCGACCAGAGCTCGCGTGCCAACCTCGCCGGTCAGAACGATCTGTTCGGGCTGACGGCGCCGGCAGCGGCTGCCACGCCGGCGCCGGCGCTGGTGGCGGCGCTGCCGGAGTGGAGCGAGGCGCAGCGGCTCGCCGGGGAGCGCGAGACCCTGGGGCTCTATCTGACCGGCCATCCTCTCGGGCGCTTCGAGCCGGCCCTGGCCCGGCTGGTGTCACATCGGATCTGCGACCTGGTGAGTGACCGGCCGCTCGAGGGCCCCCGTCCGGGAGGCGCGCGCTCGGTGACGATTGCGGGGTTAATCGATGAGGTGAAGAAGCGCG
>Ga0123356_10004312_pt1 | contig 14723 bp, 15 predicted proteins | sample TergutEmb28metaG_2_FD_92546 | JGI IMG/M metagenome (GOLD analysis project Ga0123356, IMG submission 92546) | Embiratermes neotenicus P3 segment gut microbial communities from Petit-Saut dam, French Guiana - Emb289 P3 | ecosystem: Host-associated > Arthropoda: Insects > Digestive system > Gut ... | reverse complement strand
TACCGACGTTGAAATGATAAAACCGTTTGATAATTTACTATATGATGATATGTTTTGTGGATTTGAGACAAACCACAGTATCGCTTTTGGATTGGGTTTTGGAGCAGTTAAAGGTCATACATTAATTAAAAAAATTATGGATGAATATGAAGAGTTAAAATTTATAAACGAAGATGGTTCATTAAATCTTATTGCAAGTCCAAGATATCAAACAGAAAGTTTAAAAAACTATGGATTTAGAATAAATAATAAATACCAGAACATTAATTCTATTGCAGTATATCCTATGGAGGTTTTATGTCCAGAACACTTCTATAAAGGGATTGATAATTTTACGAAGAATACTCATTCTATACATCATTACGAAGCTTCCTGGATTGATGACAGTAAAAAAGACAAAATGCAATCAATAGGAAAACAATTAAAAGAAATGATTGAAGCAAGGTATAACTTTATTTAATAATTTTGCAAAAGAAGAAAATCATGAGATTGAGATCATGTGATATATCTGAATTTATTCGCCGTGCACATGGCAGAGAAGTTGTATGTTGGGGCGCCGGTTTCTGTTTGTCGTTTTTAAGTGAAAAATACAAATCAGGAATAGAGAATACATTTTCTTATGTGGTTGACAGTAATTCGGAAATACAAGGAACAAAAATAATGGTGTGTAATAGAGAATTTGAAATCAAACCGCCATGTCATCTTTTTGAAAATATTAATGATAACACAATTATTTTAATTAGTGTCAGAGATTGTAATCCGATATACTCTATTTTGGAAGAAAAATTTAAGCAGGCAAACAATGAATGTTATACCGTACCTTTGATAAATATGTATGAACTTGACAAAATTTTTTATTCAGTTGAACCGATCCCCATTGAGTGGAGAATGAACAGCAACCCGCAAATTCCAAAAGTTATACACTACTGTTGGTTTGGTGGTACACCCTTACCGGATAAGTTTAAATCATATATAGACAGTTGGTATAAATATTGTCCGGATTATGAAATTATCCAATGGGATGAGAGTAACTACGATATAAATTCACACAAATATATGCGGGAGATAACAAGAGGAGCTAAGCATCCCGGGCGCGCTGCAAATTACGCGCGTCTTGATATAGTTTACAATCACGGTGGTGTTTATCTTGATGTAGACGTCGAATTGCTCCGTAATATTGATGAGCTGCTTTACTGCTCGGCATTTTGTGGTTTTCATGGCCATGAGTATATCAATTTTGGAAGCGGTTTTGGCGCTAAAAAAAATCATTCTATGATAAAAGCTATGCTTGATGCTCATGATGACCCTGAGTTATTAGATAATATGTCAAAATATACCACCTCTCCTGCTTACGAAACAAAGGTAATGATAAGATATGGTTTACAGTTAGGAGGTCAATTTCAGGTAGTCAATGATATGGCCGTCTATCCATCTATTTATTTTGAACCATTGTCTATCCGAACGGGTAAATTCTTTGGTACGCCTGACAGTTATTCAATACATCATTACGCGGCTACCTGGTTTCCCGATGAAGAGATGGAACGCAAGGATTTTGACAAAAAATTACTTACTGCAGTAAGGGACGATTAGCCATCTCAATATATTTGAACATAGAGAGATTTGTATATGCGATTATCAAACGGAGTATGCGTAAATAAAGCAATACTTTATGGAGCTGGGATATGCGGGAAGCTTTGGTATGATTGTCTAATGGGTTATATTAATATAACAGGTTTCATTGATAGCAATCCTCAAAAGCAAAAAGACGGTTACTTGAGTTGCTCGGTATATTCAGTACAAAAATTTCAAAAAATAAAGACAGATGATGTGACAGTAATAGTCAGTATTGGAAGTGAAGCGGAAAAAAGCAAAATAATTAAGCAAATGGAAGAACAATGCGGTTTAAAACATAAAGAGAATTTGTTTGATATTCGGGAATTCCTTGACGAGTTACCTGATGATGAATATTTGAGAATAGTGTACAGAAAATATATAAAAAAAGAGTTAAATTTAGAAAACCCTCAAACTTTTAACGAAAAACTTCAATGGCTTAAGCTTTATGATCGCAAGTCCGAATATACAATGATGGCAGATAAATACGAAGTCCGCAAATATATAGCTGATAAAATTGGTGAGGAATACCTAATCCCACTGATTGGGGTTTGGGATAAATTTGCGGACATTGATTTTGATCAATTACCAAGTCAATTTGTCTTAAAATGTAATCGTGACAGCGGAAGTGTAGTCGTTTGTAAAGATAAAAATACGTATGATTTCGAAAGTGCAAAATTCAAACTCGTTAAGGCTTTCAATTACAACTATTTCTATAATTTTAGAGAATGGCCATACAAAAATATTATCCCTAAAATTATCGCTGAAGAGTACCTTTATGATTTATCTGGAGAGATAAATGACTACAAACTATACTGTTACAATGGAAAAGTAAAGTGTACTAATGTCAATTCCGGAAGAAATTCCAAAAGTGGTGTTAAATATACGTTTTTTGACAACGATTGGAACAGGTTACCTTTTAAATGTATCTATGAAAATGATGAAAGGAATATTTCCAAGCCTCAATATTTTGAAATGATGACGAACTTAGCGGAAAAATTAGCGGCAAATGTCCCTTTCTTAAGAGTCGATTTTTTTGAAATCAATAAAAAATTATATATTGTAGAATTAACGTTTTATTGTGAAGGTGGTTTTGGAAAGTTTGAGCCAGATTTATATGATGAAATGTTAGGTTCATGGTTAATTTTACCAAAGAAGAACTTAATTGCACATAAAAAAGGATAGCCAGAGTTTACTATTTGTTACACTTGAGGAGTATGATGTTGAAAAAAAAATCAAATAAAACAATCATGTACGGTGCAGGATGCGTTGGCAAGCTTTGGTATGATTGTTTAGTAGAGTATATTGATATAACAGGTTTTATTGATAACAATCCTCAAAAGCAAAATGACGGATATTTGGGATTGCCAGTTTTTTCAGTAGAAAATTTCAATAAAATAAAGACAGATGATACGGTAGTAATGGTTTGTATTGGAGATACGGTAGAAAAAAATAAAATAATTAAACAAATGGAAAAACAATGCGGCTTAAAAAACAATGAACAGATATTTGACATAAATAACTTTCTTGATGAATTACCTGTTGACAAATATTTGAGTATTATCTATAAAAAAATACAGAAGAGCGTTTTATTTATTGATAAGCCCATAACTTATAATGAAAAACTAAAGAATAAAATATTGGTATTATATGAATGTGATATTTTTTATAATGCCCTTAATATCGTAAATGTAGATTTTTTACCATTTTATAAATATTGGTATGATAAAATCAACGAGTATCATAAAATTATTATTTTGGATGCTTTTTTATTGTGTACAACATCAAAAATGCGGCAAATGCTTTTAGATGCCAAAAATGCTTCTAAATACCTTTGTCTTTTGAATAGTATGAAAATGTGGGAAACATTAGAAACCGAATCTAAGGCATCTGTTGAAGCTAAGGCGTTTTTCAGTCACCAATCAAAGGGCTATAAAATTTATTCGTATGATGAAAATGACTGTAAAAAACATAATTTTTATTTTAATACAACATTTTATGATAAATCAATAAAATTAAAAGAACTTAAGATTTGTTATGATATAGTATTTTTAGGCGCGTTAAAGGATAGAGCCAAAAAATTAACGGAAGTAAATAGCTTGCTTGTGAAAGAAAAATTAAAATCTTATTTTGGGGTAATTTGCTACGAAAATCATTCAAAATACAGTTTACCTTTTAAGTTACACCCGCCTATGCAATATAATGAATACTTGAATTTAGTTGCGCAAAGTAAATGTATATTAGATTTATCTTCTTACGACCAAATCGGTTTTTCGTTACGAGTTATGGAAGCAATATTTTTCAATAAAAAATTGATAACAGATAATCCTGCTGTCAAAACTGCAAGCTTCTATAATCCAAACAATATTTATATATTAGACGGCGAGGATAACCGCAGTATTAAAAACTTTTTGGATTTGAAGTTTGAAAATTATCCTGACAGCTTACGGTGTTATTACTCGGTAGAAGAGTGGATAAAGAGATTTGATTAAAAAGTAGAACGGCCGAAAGGTTAAAAAATCATGATTGAACCGTTATTCTCTGTTATTGGTTGTGCATATAACCAAGAAAATTCTATCGCCCAAACGCTTAATTGCGTAATTGAGCAAGAGCACGGTTATCCGTATGAAATTATCATTGGGGAAGATTGCTCTACTGATGGGACGCGGGATGTTTTATTGAAGTATAGGGAAAAATACCCAAATATTGTTAAATTAATATTGAATGAACAAAATTTAGGGATGCTAAAAAATTTTTTTAATGTTATAAACCAATGTTCGGGTAAATATATAATGCAAGCTGGTGGAGACGATTACTGGCTGCCAGGGAAAGTAGCTTTGCAAATTCCATTTATGGAATTTAATCCACAAGTAGGAATGTGTGGGACTAACTACAGAGCAATAAATAGTAGAGATGAGCCGATTGAGATACGTTTGTATGATAAACGGACAGTTACTTTTGAAGAACGAATTAATGATAGTAGTTCTCTTATGCCGGTGACTGCTTGTATGAGAAGAGATTTGGTACTGGAATATATAAAAAATATTGATCCTATAAATAGAAACTGGAAGATGGAAGATTATCCAATGACTCTGTGGTTTGCATGCAACAGTCAAATTGATTTTTTGGATGAAATTACGTGCGTACGCAGGCATTTAGATGGTTCTGTTAGCCGGCCAAAAAAATTTTATGTCAGTATGCAATATTGCAATTCTGTATTTGAAGTTAAAAAGTTCTTTTTGGACTTATACGGAACGCCGTCTTTAAAAGAAAATTTTGAAAATGAAATAAAAGCTTGGCAATCGCGATTACCTAAACCTTTTATGAAGGACTATTTGGCGAATATAAAAATTAATTGGAATAAGAAATTCCCTTTTGAAGAGTGTCTTTCAAAAAAATTTACCCGCATTTATATTTTTGGTGCAGGATTGGTCGGAAACGAATTTCAACAGCAAATTGATGCTCATGGGGGGGGAATAACGAATCTGGGTTTTATAGATAATTTTGTAACAACAGAGAATACTGAATTAAGTGCGGTACGGAGAATAGGTGTTCATAAACCGGATATTCTGAAAAATGCCGAATATGACTGTATCGTTCTTGCCTATAACAATTGGCTGTTGATTCCTGAAATCTGTGAGTGTCTTTTAAATATCGGAGTAGATTGTGACAAAATATTGTAATGCGGAAAAAACATTACTGGTTCCGCAAATAATACAACTCCCGAAAATCCTCGACAAGCGCGGGAACCTGTCATTTTTCGAAAATGACAATCATATCCCATTTGCCATCAAGCGTACCTATTGGATATATGATGTTCCAGGCGGTGAGGTTCGCGGCAGTCATGCTTATCGGGAAAGTGAAGAGTTTATCGTTGCGTTGTCCGGTAGTTTTGATGTTGTTTTGGATGATGGAAATGAAAAAAAAGTATATAGCCTGAATCGTTCTTACTACGGCTTATATATCCCAAGAATGTATTGGCGGGAGATTAATAATTTTTCCACCAACTCGTTGGCATTGGTTGTATCAAATACCGAATACAACGAAGATGACTATATTCGTGATTATGGTGAATTTTGCACTATGAGGAAAAACTTATGATAAAATCATCGGTTTACGATTGCTCAATAATTGAATTGCCGATAAATCACCGCGACAAAGGCAACCTAACTGTAGCGGAGAACGTAAAAAACATTCCATTTAATGTACGCCGTGTATATTATCTTTACGATGTTCCCGCTGGAGAATCAAGAGGCGGTCATGCTCATATGGAACTTAAACAGTTGATTATAGCGGCATCCGGCAGTTTTAATGTCGTTTTGTTCGACGGTAAAGTCAGGCGTACTGTTACATTGAATCGGCCATTCAACGGTTTGCTTGTGGTTCCTGGTATTTGGAGAGAGCTTGATGATTTTTCGTCCGGTTCGGTATGTCTTGTACTTGCTTCTTGTAAATATGATGAAAATGACTATATTCGTGAATTTGGAGATTTCTTAAAATGGAAACAATGTTCAATTACACAAAATGCCCCCCCCACGTTTACAAAAGGGAATTACTGCGTTTGATTGTTCTTATATAGAGCTATGTAAACATTTTAACGAAAAGGGGAATTTGACGGTAGTCGAAAATTCACTACACATACCGTTTAACGCCAAGCGGGTTTTCTATTTGTACGACATCCCAGGTGGTGAATCAAGAGGAGCGCATTCTCATAAAGAGTGCCATCAATTTTTGATTGCCGCAAGCGGCGCTTTTGAAGTTGCGTTAGATGATGGAAAAGCCAAAAGAACTGTTTTGTTGAATCGCCCATATTATGGGCTTCACATCCCGCCTGGCATTTGGGCGGCGGAGCAGGGCTTTTCGTCAAGTTCTGTTTGTTTAGTGCTTACTTCGCATGAATATGATGAGAATGATTACATCCGCGACTATCAAGACTATTTGGCGTGGAAGGCGTGAGACAAAAACCATTTTTTCGCGGATTAGTAATTCCAAGGTAGTATATTATAATCGTGGATTAAGTATCATTAAAAGTTAGTTAATTGCAACTGGAGTAAAAGTGCAAATACCGAACAAAGAATCCGACAAGGTTGAATTTAAGCCTGGGTTGAATAACGCTGTAATTGTAGCATTGGTTGCTTTCAGCAATACAAGAGGCGGTACGGTTTATGTTGGCGTTGCGGCCAACAACAAGGTTGCGGGTGTATTGCTTGCGCAGGAAACATTGCCTCAGTTCCTAAATGAGATAAAAAATAAAACATCTCCGTCAATTATTCCAGATACCGAAATAATTGACGCGGAAGGCGGTAGGAAAGTTGTAGTACTGTCTGTTTCAGAGTATCCCATAAAACCTGTTTCGTTGCAGGGAAAATATTACAAACGCGCCAATGCTTCGAATCATCTGCTTTCTGCAAATGAAGTCGCCAATATTTATCTTCAAACAATGAACACTAGTTGGGATTTTTATCCGCGCTCTAACGTAACTATTGATAATATTTCTTTTGAAAAAGTCAGAAAAGCAATGAACGCAATAAAAAAACGAAACGAGAACTTTCAGATTGAAACGGAAAAGGAGTTTCTTGAAAAGAATAAATTGCTTTTAGAGGATAATCGTATTACAAACGGGTGTTTTCTGATGTTTACGAAAGATGATAATTTTCTGACGACTATTCAGATGGGACATTTCGCCTCAGAAATTGTAATAAAGGATGATGTTGTAAATTCATCGGATATATTAACGCAGATTGATAATGTAATGGATTTCATACGAAAGCATATAAGTAAAGCATTGATAATAACAGATACGCAAGTTGAAAATATTCAGCGGTGGGACTATCCGCTTGATGGAATTCGTGAGTTGGTGCTGAATATGATAATTCACAGAGATTATACTGCATCCCATAACTCAATAATAAAGATTTTCCATGATAGGATCCAATTTTTTAATCCCGGTACTCTACCGGACACAATTACGATTGAGCAATTAAAAACAAACCAATATGTTTCAACGCCTCGTAACAGGCAAATTGCCGGATTGGCTAAGGAGATGGGGCTGATAGAACGCTATGGGACCGGCATAAAAAAAGTACGTAAAATGTTTGTTGAATATGGGCTTAAAGAACCAATGTTTGAGACCATGTCAGGCGGACTGTCTGTTACCATTTTCTGTGAAAACAGTACCGGAACCAATGTAAATACTGAAAAAGACCTAGAAAAAGACCTAGAAAAAGACCTAGAAAAAGACCTAGAAAAAGACCTAGAAAAAGACCTAGAAAAAGACCTAGAAAAAGACCTAGAAAAAGACCTAGAAAAAGACACTGTAAAAATAACCGATAATCAACTGGTTGTATTGAAACATCTTGAACAAAATCAATATATTACAAATGCTGAATTATCAACCATTGTAAAAATTTCTGAAAGGAACATTAGGGTAAATCTCTCCAAACTCAAAGCCCAAGGACTTATTGAACGTGTTGGGCCGGATAAAGGCGGTCATTGGAGAGTGATAAGAAAATATTGAGTAAAAAGTGTTTTTTATGGTTTCAAAATCAAATTATAACTGGTGATGAAGCGGATTATGTGATTGGTGTTATTAATAATTTCAGGGGCGGCATTTATGAACAATAACTCAAAAAGAATAGATTTTAATAAATTCGAAAATCTGGATTATGATAAATTCAGGCAATACGCAAAGCGCGAAGATTTGAGCGGTTATGAAAAGGTAGGCTTTCCCGATGAATACAGAAAAGGGAAAGAAGAATTAATATTTCAAGATATACTGCAAAAGCTTCCTGTGTTGAGTAAGAAAAATCAAGTAATTTTAGATATCGGAGTCGGCTGCAGCGATTTACCCCAATATCTTATAGATTTATGCAAAAATAATAACCACAAGTTAATACTTTCGGATTCCCCGGAAATGCTCTCTCTCCTGCCAGATTATGACTTTATCGAAAAAATACCAGGGTTTTATCCGAAAGAGTGTAAAAATGAAGTTGAAAAATACTTTGGTCAAATAGACGGAATATTGACCTATAGCGTAATTCAATATGTAATCGGTCACGCGTGTATTTTTGATTTTATTGATATATCTTTATCTCTTTTAAAAAACGGCGGACAAATGCTTATTGGGGATATTCCCAATATCTCAAAACGAAAACGCTTTTTTTCATCCGAAACAGGAATCCATTTTCATCAGTCGTTTACCGGAACAGATGGAATGCCAGTTGTTAAATTTAACAATATAGAAACTGGAAATATAGACGATTCCATTGTGATGTCCATTCTCTCAAGGTGCCGTACCGCTGGTTTTGATGCTTACGTGTTGCCACAAGCCGATTTGTTGCCGATGGCTAACCGCCGGGAGGATATTTTGATAATAAAACCTTGAGCGTAATCTGACATTAAAAAAACAATGTTCAGGGGAAAATATTAGAAAAGGAAGTCTTAAAAATGATTAAGGCAAAGAAACTTGTGATAGTTGGTGTTGGTGAAATTGCCAATATGGCTTATGAATACTTTACTTATGACAGCGAGTATGAAGTAGCTGCGTTTTCTGTGAATAAGTGTTTTATCAAGGAGAATGTATTTAGAGAATTGCGCGTTGTTGCTTTGGAAGAATTGACAGACGCTTATTCTCCCGATGAATATTTCGTTTTTGTTGCAATTGGCGAGAAACATTTAAATAGAGATAGAGCTAATGTATGTGAGAATGTAAAAAAACTTGGCTATAAATTGGTTTCTTATGTGAGTTCTAAAGCATTTATTTGGCATAATGTAAAAATCGGTGAAAATTGTTTTATATTGGAAAATAATACACTTCAACCTTTTGTTAGTATTGGTGATAATGTTACACTGTGGAGCGGTAATCATATCGGTCATCAGACAAAGATAGATAATAATTGTTTTATTACTTCGCAGGTAGTTATTTCAGGTATGTGTGAAATCGGTGCAAACACTTATATTGGAGTAAATGCTACCATTGCAAATAATATAAAGTTAGCAAAAGATAATTTCATAGGTATGGGCGCTGTTATTGGTAAAAATACTTTAGAGAATACTGTTTATACTGGAAATCCTGCAGTTGCATCCAATGTATCTGCTTTGCGGCTTTGTAAAGTGAAGGAGCAATAAAATGCCGTGGCAGAAACGTGGCTTGATTTATAATGTCGATAACAGAATAAAATGGGCGTCAAATTCTGTTATGACCCCTACTCCGTTCTTAATTTCAGAAAATGTAATCCGGGTATACGCTTCTTTTCGCGATGATGTCGGGCGCGGCAGGATAGGGTATGTGGATTTAGACGCAATGGATCCTCAAAAAATTTTGAAAATATCAAAAGCCCCTGTTTTGGATATTGGTGAAAAAGGAATGTTTGACGATAACGGCATGATATTGGGGGATGTAATTTGTGTTGGCGATGAGATGTGGATGTATTATGTAGGGTTTCAGCATGTTGCTAATGTCAAATTTTTTGCGTCTTCCGGTTTGGCTATTAGCAAGGACGGCGGAGAAAATTTTAATAGGTATCAAAAGACTCCAATTCTTGACCGAACAGATAATGCTCCGTTTGGCCGCGCTGTTCACACGGTAATGCGGGACGATAATAAATTTCGAGTATGGTATGCCGCTATGTGTGGGTGGAGATTTATTAACGACGTACCGTATCCTGAATATTATATTCGCTGCACAGAATCCAAAGACGGTAAATATTTTCCAGATTCTGAAGGAATAGAATGTTTACGGCCTAACGTGAACGAGTATAGGCTTGGCCGGCCTATGGTAAAAAAGAAAACAAATGGAAAATATGAAATGCGGTTCACTTATGATACATTACAGAAAGAATATAAAATGGGGTATGCAGAGTCAACAGATGGTATCAACTGGATACGAATAGATGATGTTTCTAATATTGTAACAACATCTACGGTGGGTTGGGATTCGGAAATGACTTGTTATCCGGCAACTATAACAATAAAAGATAAAACATATATGTTTTACAATGGTAATGGTATGGGTAAAACCGGTTTTGGGTATGCCCAACTTGACAAATGCGAGGGGGGGGGGGTATTACTACATGTAAACGTTGAGGTTTACAACTGCAACAATCTTATAAAGTTGGCCGCATGAGATGGCGTAAATGCGGATGTATTTATTGTCCGAATGGACAAATTGAATGGCAAAAACAGTTTGCCATGTTGCCAACTCCATTATTATTAAATGATGATATATTGCGAATTTTTTTGGGCTTTTGCGATAAAGACAATGTTGGTAGAATAGGATATGTCGATGTGAGTCCAAGTAATCCATCAAAGATATTGAAAGTTAGTAAAGTTCCATCGCTTGATATTGGCAGGCCGGGTTGCTTTGATGACAATGGGGTTGTTCCAGTATCTGTAATTAGAAATAAAGCTGGCAAAATATATCTGTATTATGTCGGATTTCAATTAGGGGTAAAAGTACCATATTTTATGTTTTGCGGACTGGCGGTAAGCGAAGACAATGGTGAAACTTTTTGTAGGATAAGTCAATCACCAATATTAGATAGAATAGAAGATGAAGTATTTGCACGTTGCGGAGTTAATGTTGTTTTTAACGATGATAAATACAGAATGTGGTATATAGGTACATGTCAAGAAGGCTGGACAAGAAGCGGGAACAAACTCAAGCCTTTGTATGTAATGAGGTATACAGAATCAGTCGATGGTATCCATTGGAATAAAAATTCTATAAAATGTCTGGACTACAAGGATACCGATGAACATGGTTTTGGTCGGCCATTTGTATGGAAACAGGATGATATGTTTAAAATGTATTACTCTATACGTACGTATTCGCGAGGGTATTACATCGGGTATGCAGAATCAGGAAATGGAATTGACTGGCATAGAAAAGACAATCTTGCTGGAATTAGCTTGTCCGATAGCGGTTGGGACAGTGAGAATATGTCCTACCCATATTTATTTACTGATAAACATACAGGTAAAACATTTATGTTTTATAACGGTAATGCTTGTGGAAAAACCGGTTTTGGCTATGCGGAATTGATGACATAATTAAGGTGAACGTTATGGAGAAAATATTTAAGATAATCCAGTATGAAGATAGGCACGAACAAGAATGGGATAAATTTATTGCTGATGATGCTATAAACGGAACCTTTTTGCAATCAAGAAATTTTCTGAATTATCATCCCAAAGAACGATTTTTGGATAATTCGTGTTTGATATTTAAAGGGGATAGCATTGCGGCGATTGTTCCCGGTTGCGTCATTATAGATGATGCAGGGAAAAAGGAGTTTTCTTCTCACGCGGGAAGCACTTTCGGCGGATTTGTTATTCATAAGGACAAATTTCATATACAAGCAGTAATGGATATTGTCGAAACATTCACCCAATATATAAAACGAAACGGGTTTGATAATGTTTTGCTTAAAATCACCTCAGATTTATTCTCAACAAAAAAAACAGATTTGCTACAATACGCGTTGCAATATAACGGTTATGAGCAATACACGGAATTAAGCGCCTATATGGATTTATCTTTATGTGAGGATGATATTACAGCTAATTTTAATGAATTAAAACGTCGTCAAATAAAAAAATGCCTGAAATATCCTTTGGTTTTCAGGCAATTGATTTGTGATAAGGACATAGCTGAATTTTATGATTTATTATCAAAAAATTTATTAAAATTCAATACAAATCCGGTTCATACATTAGAGGAGCTTTATGATTTTCATAATATCCGTTTAAGGGATATTGTTCATTTTTATGGCGTTTATTACGAAAACCATCTTGTCGCGGGCTGTATGTGTTTTGTTTTTGGAGCCACGAAAGCGATTCATACTCAATATTTATGTTCATTACAAAACGAGTTTGATTTCGTTCCTATGCCGTTTTTGTATTATGAGTTAATCAACCATGTAAGAGGACGCGGTTATCGTTTTTTATCGCTTGGCATTTCAACGGAGAATCAAGGCAGGCAGTTAAACCTTGGTTTGGCGCAATCAAAGGAAGCTGTTGGTTGTGCGTTTACATTAAATAGGGTATTCAGGCTTAAGCTTTAAGGAGGAAACCAGTCATTAATATTCCTTTTCTATCTCTAAAAGATATTACCGACAAAAACAGCGCCGAAATTCACGAAGCAGTGAGTCGTGTAATTGATTCCGGCTGGTACCTGCAAGGAAAAGAAAACGCCGTATTCGAAGCCAACTACGCCAAATATATCGGAATAAAGTATGCTATAGGCTGCGCCAACGGTCTTGACGCACTTATTTTAATATTACAGGCGTACAAGGAACTTGGCATAATGGCGGACGGTGATGAGGTAATTGTTCCGGCGAATACCTACATTGCGTCAATTTTGGCAATAACAGAAAATAATTTGGTTCCTGTTCTTGTCGAACCGGATATTACAACATACCAAATTGATGATTCAAAAATAGAAGCAGCAATAACACCCAAAACAAAGGCCATAATGCTCGTCCATCTTTACGGTCAGTGTGCATATACTGAAAAAATAGGACAAATCTGTAAAAGTTACAATTTAAAACTGATAGAAGACAATGCACAGGCTCATGGATGTTTGTACAACGGCAAAAAAACAGGTGCTCTCGGAGATGCTGCAGGTCACAGTTTTTACCCTGGGAAAAATCTCGGCGCTCTCGGAGACGGTGGCGCGGTAACAACCGATAACGAAGAGCTTGCCGAAATGATTAGAATAATAGCTAACTATGGTTCATCAAAAAAATACGTATTCAAATACAAGGGTAGAAACAGTCGGCTCGATGAGATTCAGGCTGCGGTACTTAACGTCAAATTGAAATATCTTGACGAAGATAATAATTTACGTAAACAAACCGCCAAAAAATATATCAAGGAAATCGAAAGTAATACCGATATAATAATGCCGACAGTTAGCGATTGGGATTCAAATATATTCCACATATTTCCCATAAGAACAGGCAAGAGAGATGAGCTACAGGTATATCTTGCGGATAAGGGGGTACAGACATTGATTCATTATCCGATTCCGCCCCATAAGCAGGAGTGTTATAGGGAATGGAACGGTTTATCGTTTCCGATTACCGAACAGATTCATCGTGAGGAGTTGAGCTTGCCTATGAGTCCTGTGTTGAGAGATGAAGAGGTACAATTTGTAATAGATACGGTTAATCAATACGGAGTGTAGCGTTGTTGAGTACGATCCTGTTTTTGAAAAGAAAAGGAAATAACATATAACAATGAACAGAAATATCTTATTGTTTGGCGCTGGCCAAATAGGCGAGCGCGTTCTGAATACTTTAAAGGGAATAGATGGTCTTAATATTGTTGGGTTTGTCGATAATGATAAAACAAAAGTAAAAACTCATGGGTTACCGGTTTTTACGCCTGAAGTGGCTATTTTAAAGGATGATTGTGAAATTTGTATTTGCATTTATAAACCTGATAGTGTTGTAGAGCAGCTTAAAGCTCTTGGTTATACCAAGTTTTTTACAGATGTTGATAATTTTTTACTGACACTGAATCAATCTCAAATTAATGCGCTCCATTTTATGTTTACCGCGCAGAAAACAGGTGAACTTTTGAACGATTTCGATGTTGTTTCTATTATGACAGGCATCGCGTGGAGTGGTTCTTCTTCTGTAAATGATTTTTTAAGAGAATTTGATACTTGTTTAGTTATGTCAGTTGTAAATAAGTCAAACTGCGGTTATATGCGTGATAAAGTCATTGGACAAGAATTCTCCATAGAGGTTGATTTTTTACGTCATGCTGGCGGGGTATTTGAGCTTGAGCATTTTATTACTTCCAACAATATTTTCTTAAAGGATGCAGCCATTAAGCGTTTTATTACATTGTTCGAATTTAATCATCGTATAATGCCGACTACTTATACTAAATATTATTTACAACGTTCTCGTAGATTTGTTGATGATCTAACGAATTATAAAGTGGTGGGTGAAACCCCTGTGTATAACCCTCATCTTGTATATGAGGGGGGGGGGGGGGTCGAATTTAAGGATCCTTTTGCTCTGAGGCGGGGGAAAAAAAAATGTGTGAAATATTAGGTTAAGACGTTGGGGGGGGAGCGAGAGAAAAAAAAAGCGCGGAAC
>Ga0123356_10004311_pt1 | contig 14724 bp, 14 predicted proteins | sample TergutEmb28metaG_2_FD_92546 | JGI IMG/M metagenome (GOLD analysis project Ga0123356, IMG submission 92546) | Embiratermes neotenicus P3 segment gut microbial communities from Petit-Saut dam, French Guiana - Emb289 P3 | ecosystem: Host-associated > Arthropoda: Insects > Digestive system > Gut ... | reverse complement strand
TGATTGGAATTTTTTTGTTAACTCCGGTGTTTACAAGCCAAGAAACCGAACGTATACAACGAACAGAGCGCGGAGCGTATGCAATACAGGAAGCTGCGGAGAGGCATATTGAATTATTTAATCCAAACATTGATCAGGAACATGAGGAAGCTCCCGTTGAATTGCTTATCACTCTTGATTTAGTAAGTATAGTACAATCAATGTATGCTGTATCATCTGTTTCTATGTATATTATAACTGCATTTACAGGGTTTATAGTACTGTTACTGGTGAGACTTTTATTGATTCGCATGTATAGATCTGCGATAAGCCGGTTTGATAATTATGATGATGTTATCGAGGAGAGTGATGTTACAAAAGTAACGGATATAAAAAAGAAGAAACGGAAACACTATTTAGAAATAAATCAAAAAGTACGAAGAATATTTAAGAAAAAAGTTAACAAATATATTAAGAAGAACATAATGATTCCGCAACTGAATGATACACCTGCGGAGTTGGCGGATATAATGTCAAAGCAGGAAAATGTTGATGATCTTAAAAGACTTTATCATAAAGCCCGGTACAGTGACAAAACAATTTCAAAAAGTGAATTGAAATTGCTGCTCTCAGAGCATCGGGAGAGAAGTATGCGGTCTTGAAAAAAATGTCATGAAAAAAACAGCGAAGCGGTTTGGGCCGGTTCGCTGTTTTTTGGCTTTTTATTACATTTGGTGATAGGAGACTCGTTGGTTGAAGGGGAGTTTGGGTCGGCGGGAGCCGGGGCCGTCGGGGTGGCCTATGGGGAGGACTACTCGGAGGTGGTGGTTTGCGGGAGCGTTTAAGAGTTTGAGAGCTGCTTTTTGTTCTTTTTCTCCGAAGTAGGGGCTGTCGAGCCAGAGAGCGCTGTAGCCGAGTGCGGTGACGGCGAGGAGCATTTGGGTCGTTGCGGCGGAGTAGTCTTCGATCTCGAAGTTGAGATCGCCGGGGTATGCGTTGCCGTCGGTGAGTACGGCAATTACGGCGTGTGCGGTTTCAAGGCCGAATGTCGGTCTTATGTCGCAGAGAGGTTGGATCTCTTCTCTTCCCTGAAGGATAACGAGTTTTACACATTGACTGTTTGAACCGCTGGGTGCCGCAAGTCCTGCTTTAGCTATGAGGTCTAAGTCTTCTTTGGGTATCGGTTTCGGTAAAAAACCTTCCTTGTGTGAATATCTTTTTTCAACTGCTTCAAAGAACTCCATTAAAATACGCCTCTTTTTACATGTGATGTGTGGAGGATATCATGGGCTTTTTCACTGCCGGGGACTCCGAGATATTCGTCATAAAGAACTTTTATTTCAGGGTTTTCGAATGATTTTCTTTGAGGGCGACCTTCGTCGGATTCGTAGATCGCTTTTGTGCGAGCCGCGATGAGGTCGACATTGTTGCGGACTGTGTCGCTGTGAGTAGGTTGACCGCCGCCGTTTATGCATCCGCCGGGGCATGCCATGATTTCGATCATGTGGACATCTTCTTCACCGCTTTTTACATTGTTGAGGAGATCTCTTGCATTTGCAAGACCTGATGCAACGGCGACTTTTACATCCATGCCGGCGATTTTGTATGTTGCACGTCTTATGCCTTCGGGGCCGCGAACTTCGTTGAAGTTTACGACTTCGAAGTTTTTATCAAGCCAATGACTTGCCGTTCTGAGTGATGCTTCGAGTACTCCGCCGGTTGCACCGAAGATGACGCCTGCGCCGCTTCCTGTTCCGAAGGGGCTGTCGAAGTCACTGTCGGGCAGGTTGGCAAAGTCGATGCCGTCGGCTTTTATCATGCGGGCAAGTTCGCGTGTTGTGAGTGCCGCGTCAACATCGGGTAAGCCTGCAGCGGATTGGTCGTCGCGTTCGAGTTCGAATTTTTTTGCGGTACAGGGGATGACGGATACAACAAAGACATCTTTCGGATCGAGGTTGTTCTTTTCGGCGAAGTATGTTTTGAGGATCGCACCGAACATTTGTTGAGGTGATTTGCATGAAGACATGTTGTCGACGAGTTCGGGGAAGTAGTGTTCACAGAATTTTACCCAGCCGGGTGAACAGGAGGTTATGAGCGGGAGTTGTCCTCCGCTTTTTACACGTTCGAGAAATTCGTGAGCTTCTTCCATGATCGTGAGATCGGCGGTCAGTGTCATGTCATAGACACCGTCAAAACCCATGCGTCTGAGGACTGTGGGGAGTTTACCGGTAACGATCGAACCGAGCGGCATGTCAAATGCTTCACCGAGTGTAACGCGGATCGCGGGTGCGGTGAAAACAAATACTTTTTTGTCCGGGTCGGCTATTGCGTCGAGGACTTTTTTTGTGTCGTCCTTTTCCGTAAGTGCTCCTGTCGGGCAGGCAACGATGCATTGGCCGCAGTATACGCACGGTGCATCTTTGAGTTTGTGACCGAAGGCACAGCCGATGCTTGTTTTGAATCCTCTGTAGACTGCGTCTATTACGGATACTGATTGTTGATCCGAACATGCTGCTATGCAACGTCTGCACAGTACACATTTTTTGTTGTCTCTGACTATTGCCGAAGAGTCGTCGATTTCGTGATCGTATGTCATGCCTTTGAATGTGTTTTCATCGATGCCGTATTCTTGGCATAATTTTTGGAGTTGACAGCTTCCGCTTCTGACGCAGGAGAGGCATTCTCTGTTATGGTCGGAAACTATAAGTTCGAGTGTGTGTCTGCGTGATTCTCTGATTTCGGGTGTGTTGGTTTGGACTTCCATACCTTCAAAGACAGGATATACACATGCCGCGATGAGTGAGCGTCCGCCTTTGACTTCGGAAAGACATACTCTGCATGCTCCGATCTCGCAAAGACCTTTCATATAGCAAAGGGTGGGTATTTCGATGTTTGCGTATTTTGCCGCTTCCAGTACGGTTATTCCTGCGGGGACTTGGAGCGACACGTTGTTGATCGTTATGTTTACTTTATCCATAAATATTATTTTATTCCTTTCACGGGAATTTGTGACGGCTTATTTTGCATAACTTAATATTATTTGTATTGATGAGGCACAAAAACCATAGATTAAAAGGTTTATCTTTTAATCTTAGCTTCATTTCTTATTCTTTGATTATGGCGTCGAATTTGCATTTTTCCATACAGACGCCGCATTTTATACACTCGCTTTGGTCGATTTCGTGTACTGCTTTAACTGCGCCTTTGATGCAGTTTGCGGGGCATACTTTGGCGCAGATAGTGCAGCCGATGCATTTGTCGGGTATTATCACATATTGGAGTAAGTCTTTACAGACACCTGCAGGACATTTTTTATCAACGACATGTGCTTTGTATTCATCTCTGAAGAAGCGATACATGGATATGACGGGGTTTGGTGCTGTCATTCCGAGCTGGCACAATGATGATGTTGAAATATGCTTACAGAGGATGTCCATTTTGTCGAGGTCTTCGAGTTCGCCTTTTCCTGTTGTGATTTTTTCAAGTATTTCATACAGGCGTTTTGTTCCTATCCTGCAGGGGCTGCATTTTCCGCAGGATTCTTCGACGGTGAAGTCGAGGAAGAATTTTGCCATGTCAACCATGCAATTGTCTTCATCCATAACGATAAGACCGCCGGAACCCATCATGGAGCCTACGGCCGCGAGGTTCTCGTAGTCGATCGGAACGTCGAAGTGTTCTGCGGGTATGCAGCCGCCGGACGGACCGCCGGTCTGTGCCGCTTTGAACTTCTTTCCGTTGGGGACGCCGCCGCCGATCTCTTCAACGATCTCGCGAAGTGTTATGCCCATCGGGATTTCGACAAGTCCTACGTTTGTTACATTGCCGCCGAGAGCGAAGACTTTTGTGCCTCTTGATTTTTCGGTTCCCATGGATGCACACCATTCGGGCCCTTTGCGGATGATCTGCGGTATATTTGCAAAGGTTTCAACATTGTTGAGTACTGTCGGTTTTCCGAACAGGCCTTTTACTGCGGGGAAGGGCGGGCGTGATCTGGGTTCTCCGCGTCTGCCTTCGATCGATGTGAGGAGTGCGGTTTCTTCGCCGCAGACAAAGGCTCCGGCACCGAGGCGGATTTCGAGGTCGAAGTTGAAGCCTGAGTCGAATATATTGTTGCCGAGCAAGCCGTATTCTTTGGCTTGGTCTATTGCTATTTGTAAGCGATGAACTGCTATCGGATATTCTGCGCGGACGTAGACATAGCCTTGGTCTGCTCCGATGGCGTAGGCGGCGATGCTCATTGCTTCGATGACTGCGTGGGGGTCGCCTTCGAGGATCGAGCGATCCATGAATGCGCCGGGATCGCCTTCGTCTGCGTTGCAACAGACATATTTTTGGTCACCTTGTGCGTTTGCGGCGAATTCCCATTTGAGTCCTGTTGAAAATCCGGCGCCTCCGCGTCCGCGAAGTCCTGATGCTTTTACGAGGTCGATGACTTCTTTTCCGGACATTTCGGTGAGGACTTTTCCGAGTGCGGCGTAACCGTCGAAGCCGATGTATTCGTCGATGACTTCGGGGTCGATGACTCCGCAGTTGCGAAGTGCGACGCGTGTTTGCTTTTTATAGAAACCTGTTTCGCTGAGGGATTTGAGTCCTTCTTCTTCGCAAATGGTTTCGTGATACAGGAGTCTTGTTACGATACGTCCTTTAAGAAGGTGTTCGTCGACGATTTCTTTGCAATCTTCGGCTTTTACCTGTGCGTAGAAGCTTCCTTCGGGATAGATGATCATGATGGGACCGAGTGCACATAAACCGAAGCAACCTGTGTGTACTACTTTGACTTCATTTTCAAGACCGACTGCTTTCAGTTCAGCTTCAAATGCATCGCTGACCGCATGGCAACCCGAAGCCACGCAGCCTGTACCGGCGCAAAGTAAAACGTGAGATCTGTATAATTGCATACCTTACTTCCTCCTGTCTCTATTCATTTTCGTATGCGCCGATTGTGTACTCCTGTACGGGAACTCCGTTAACAACGTGATCGCTGATTATTTTTGATACTTTTTCGGGGGTGAGGTGAACGTAAGTGACGGGTTCGTGTCCGGGGACGATGACGTCCATGATTGGTTCGAGTCTGCACATCCCGATACAGCCGGTTTGTGCGACAGTAACGTGTTCGAGGTCTCTTTTTGCCAGTTCGGCAGTGACTTCGTTGATTATTGCACGTGCACCGGCGGCGATCCCGCATGTTGCCATTCCCACGACGATGCGTGTTGCGCTGCTTCCGTCTTCGCGCATTGTTGCATTTTGTTTCATTCTGTCTTTTATTGCAGCCAGTTCAGCCAGTGATTTCATTTAAATTGCTCCTCCTGATAAATTTTCAATGTGTTCGCGAATATATTCTGTTAAAAAAACTACGATCGGGGGACTGTTTAATTCCGTGTCGTCTCCCAGCATTGTCTTAACTTCATATGTGGAAAAAATGAATTCGTTTTCGTTGACTTTGTATTTGATGATAAAGTCGATTTGCGGATTGAGAGATACGAGGGTTATGATGGTTTCCGAAAGATTTCCGATCGGTTGGCGGTCTATGTGGCTCATGACGAAATATGCCGTTATTGTTGTGCCTGTTCCGAGTTTTGATTCAAGTGTGATGTGTCCGCCTGTCATTTCTGCGGCTTCTTTCAAAAATGAGATACCAAGGCCGATTTTTCTTGTTGTGCGTGTTGTTGTGAACGGGTTTTCAACTGTTTCGAGGAATTCTTCGCTCATGCCTTTACCGTTGTCTTTGACGGTGATGGTTATTCGGTCGGTTTCGGTGTTTTCTTCGACGTCGATCTCAACAAGTTTTGCTTCGGCGGCTATTGAGTTTTGAGCGATGTCCAGTATATTGAGAGACAGTTCACTCATCATAACGAAGTTCTCACTATCTTAATGTATGATGTTATTCTTTGTAGTTGCTTAAGATTTCGGGGACCATGGCTTCGGTGATCTTGCCGTAGACGTCTTCGTTGACGGAGATGACGGGTGCCAGTCCGCATGCGCCGACACAGCGGGCGCCGTCGAGTGAAAACAGCATGTCTTCCGTGCATTCGCCGTCTTTTATGCCGAGTTCTCTTTCGAAGCGCTCGAGTATTTGCCCTGCTCCGAGGACGTAGCAGGCGGTTCCCATGCATATGACGATTTTGTTTTTACCCTTCGGTGTAAGTGAAAATTGTGAGTAAAACGTTACTATCCCGTATATTTCGCTGAGAGAGACTCCCATGCCTTCGGCGACCATTTTTTGGACTTCTTCGGGCATGTAGCCGTAGATGCGTTGTGCTTCCTGGATAACGGGCATCAATGCTCCTTTTTGGTCTTTGTGTTTGGCGATCGCTTCTTTGAGTTGCTGCTCTTGTTCTTGTGTTCCTGCAAATGCTGCGACGGTTTGGCTCATATTATAATCATCCTTTCGAATACTTCGCTTGCCGGGCATAATAATACAGTAATTTCCGAGAAAAATCAACGTAAATAATCAATTGCGGCTTGTCCGGTGCGTTCGGGTAACATGATGTGATCGGCTTTTTCGTTTATCATCCAAAGTTGGTGAGCGTCTGATGAAATGATTATTTTGTTATGTTTATATGTATCAGCGTTTTGTGTTATAAATCCTTGTTCTGCTCCCGCGTTTGAAACTTCGATCGTGTTTATTGTGAGGTGGGGCGGGAGAAAACCGAGGTTTGAAAGAACGCTGAATGATGCTCTGTCTATGTGAGCGGGTATGAATGCGCCGTTGTGCTTGTTTGTTAAGGAGTGCAGTTCGTCGAAAGATACGGTTGTCGGGGCTATGAGCATCCTGTCTTCATTTCCGATGATGCGGTCGTTTTCGTCGAAAATGAGTTGATTGCCGAATATATCGGAGCGGTTTGAAATTGATGGGTAGTGGGGCCTGAGTTCGTTTTCAAAGTTTAAAGCTGATTCGATGTCCGGAAAAAGGCAGACGACATGTACTTCCTCGACTGTTGATATTTCTGCTCCGGGGAGTACGATCAGGTTTTTGCCTGTTTGTGCGTTTGCGTTTTGTGCGGCTTTTATGACGGAAGCGGCGTTGGAAAATGAATTGTGATCGGTGACGGCTATGATATCGAGGTCGTTGAGTATTGCCATGCCGACGATGTCGTTCGGGGTCATGTCGTCGCCTGCGCACGGTGAAAGAGCGGAATGGATATGAAGATCACAGTAAACAGGTATCATCGGTTTATTTAAGAAGTTCAGCAATTTTTATTGCCAGCGGATAGGCTTTTTCTTTTGACGAGAATATTGTCAGACCTTCTTCGCTTGCTTTTTCGACGACGTTTTCCGGTGCGGTCAGGCTTTCGGGGAGGATGACACAGGATACGTCTGTCATCATTGCAACGGCGACCATGTTGAGTGAGGATTGGACGGTTATCCATATATCGCCGGGTTCCGCACCGCCGAGGACACGACTGAGAAGATCGGATATATAGCACGATGCGATGTCTTTGTCCGAGTCGCCGGATTGTTGCTCGAGGTCGAGTTTTGTTTTAAGTTCCGATAGTGTCATATGTCGATCCTCCCGGTTTTGGAATGGTTGTTGCGGAATGGTTGTTATGATGATCGAGCCGGTGTTATGACGGTCTGATCGGGATGTCGCCGATATTTTTTTGTTCTCTGAACGGGGGCGGCATGTATTCCTGGAGCTCTGCCATTTCGTGGAAGAGGCTGTTCATTCGTTCGCGGAGCTTGAAGATGCAGTCGCTTTCATGTGCGGTGCCGAGGACGATGTCTTCGGCAAGGGCGTGGCATGAGGGTGCGCCGCAGGAGCCGCAATCGATTCCCGGGAGGGTTTCGAAGATATTTTCAATATCGACGAGTTTGCGCATTGCGACGCTTCTGTCTGCATCCAAGCGAAGGATAGAGCCGTACTCCGGTGAAGTTTGCCAGTTCATGATACCTTTTTTCAGATCGGTCGTGTCGATCGAGTTGTTGTTTTTAATGGAAGAGAGTTCCTGTCCGATGCGTTGGATGCGTGCTCTGGCGACAAACGGGTTTTCCGGGGCGAGGCATCCGCCGACGCATCCGCCGGGGCAGGCGTTGAGTTCGACAAAGCGTACGCCCGAGAGTTTGTCATTTTCGAGCTCGTCGAGGATCCTGATGACACTGTCGATGCCGTCGACTGCGACGAAGAGTGATTCGTTGATGGCGTTTCCTTCGCCGCCGGAGAATGACCATGTGATGCCTCTTACGCCTGCTGTTGAAAGGTTTTTCGGTTCTTTTATTTTATCGATGACAGGGAGCAGTTTCATAAATATATCGGTCATTGAGAAAATGCCGTCAATTATTTTTTCTTCGTATCCTATGCGATATTTGAGTGCTGTTATTTTTGCGGGGCAGGGAGATATGAAAAATACACCTATGTCTTCGGGTGCCATGCCGGTTTCTTTTACGGCTTTTGCTCTTGCGGCGATGGCTGCGAGTTCGACAGGTGTGATTATTTTTAAGACGTTATCAAGGAGTCCGGGGTAGCGGGCACATATGAGTTTGACGATGACGGGACATGCAGAGCTGATGAGAGGTCCTTGCAGAAGTGCGCGTGCTCCGGGGAGGATATCTTTTGTGTAATCGGATACATTTTGAGCGGCAAGGGCCGGTTCGAATATATCGTCGAAACCGATTTGCAACAATGCGGTCAGTATGACGTTTACGTCGCGGATGCTTTTGAACTGACCGTAAAATGTCGGAGCGGGGAGTGCGATTTTGTGTTTGAAATTTTTTATGATCGAAAGGTTGTCCGATATTGCTTTTTTTGCATGGTTCGGGCAGACGCGGATGCATTCGCCGCAATCTATGCAGTGGTCGCTCATGATGACGGCTTTTCCGTTTCTGACGCGGATCGCCTCGGTCGGACATCTCTTAATACAATTGATACACCCTTTGCATCTTGCTGCATCGAGTGTAACCGAGTGTGTAACGGCTTCCATTCGGATTCTCCCTTCTGAACTTGTTTGAGGCACATCAGCCCGAAGAATCGGAAACGATCGTTATGATCAAAGTTGTACCTACTCCGACTTCGCTTGTTATTTGGAAGTCATCGCTTTGTTTTTTTATGTTCGGCAGTCCCATGCCGGCTCCGAAGCCGAGTTCGCGTACGGAGTCGGTTGCAGTGGAAAAGCCTTCCTGCATTGCCAAGTCTATGTTTTCTATTCCGGGGCCTTGGTCTGTCAGAGTTATTTTGACATGCTCCTGAGCGATCTCAACTTCGGCGACACCGCCGTCACCGTGAATGACCATGTTGATTTCGCCTTCGTACATCGCTATTGATGCACGTCTGATAAAATCCGACGAGAAACCGAGTTGTTTCAATGTCTTTTTTACTGCTGCGGATGCAGCACCGGCAGATAAGAAATCATCTGCGCTGACATTATACCTTTGTATCAAAACATCAGGCATTGTTCAGTACTTTCCCTTTCGTTATGCATCTCCGCCCGAGAGTCCGGCTCCGTACAGAAGACCGCAGGCGGTATACATGGAGTAATCTGTTTTCATGACGATTATTTCTTTTTCGTTTGCGAGCTCGACGAGTGCCGAATCGGGTTCTTTGCCGCGTACAAGTACAACGCAATGAATATCCATCATTTCGGCGGTGCGTATGCATTGCGGGTTGTTGAGTCCGGTGAGTAACAGTCCTTTGTTTTCGCCGAAGGCGAGGGCGTCACTCATAAGGTCCGATCCGCATGCTGCATTGATTTCGATGTTTTCGTAAGGTACGTCGGTGAAAACCTTTGCCTGCAACACATCCATAACTTGATTAAGTTTCATTTGTACTTTTCCTTTCGTTACTGATCGCTTCGACAATAATAACATTTTTACGGTTACATGACAAGAGCCGGGAAATACATAAAATGTAAACGTTTAGTGTATTTTTCATGTACATCTTAATGCAGTAAATCTTTGATGACTTCACCGGCGAGGATCAGGCCGACGACGGGCGGGACGAATGAAATACTTGCGGGGAGCGGGCGGGTTGTTTGAGCTTCGGATGTTTGATTTGATTCATCGTTATTGATTTTGCAAGGTTCTTCATTTTCGGTTTTATTGAGTTCTTCATTTTCGATTTTGCGGGGTTCTTCTTTTGAATATACGACTTTCAGTTTTTCTATGTTGCGTTTGCGGAGTTCACGACGCATTATGCGTGCCATGGGGCAGACTGATGTTTCGTATATATCTGCGACTTCGAAGGCGGTCGGGTCGAGTTTGTTTGCCGCTCCCATTGAAGATATCATCGGTACGGCCGCCGATGCGGCTCGGGTGACGAGCTCGAGTTTGGCGGTCATTGTGTCTACTGCGTCTATGATGTGATCATAGAGGGATAAGTCGACGGAGTCGGCGGTGTCGGGGAGGTAAAACAATCGGTGAGCGTTGACGGAAGCGTGAGGGTTTATTTCGAGCAGGCGGGTTTGCATGACTTCGACTTTGGGCAGTCCGATTGTTTTTTGTGTCGCGATGAGCTGGCGGTTGATATTTGTGACGTCGACTGTGTCGCCGTCATACACATCTATCATACCGACACCGCAGCGACACAACGCCTCCGCGGCATGGCCGCCCACACCGCCGATACCGAAAACCGCCACCCGGCGGTTTTTGAGTATGTCAATGTTGTTTTGCCCTATGAGTAATGCTGTTCTTTGAAATTGATCAAACATGATTTACAGTGAAAAGTTTGAACTGTCGGGGATGGAGTCGTCGTTGAAGACCCAGTCGCGGATGTGGATGACGGTTATTTTTCCTTCGCTTGAACGACAGACTGTTTTTTCTATTCCGGAGTTTATGATCAATCGACGGCACATGCTGCATGAGCTTGTGTCTTCGAGGAGTTCGCCTGTTTTGGCGTCGATTCCGGTCATGTAGAGTGTGGAACCGAGCATGTCGCGACGTGATGCGGATATTATGGCATTTGCTTCGGCGTGGACGCTTCGGCAGAGTTCGTAACGTTCGCCGCTGGGGATTTGGAGCTCGTCTCTGAAGCATGTGTCACGGTCTAAGCAGTTTTTTCGTCCCCGGGGTGCTCCGTTGTAGCCGGTTGCGATAATTTCGTCATTGAGGACGATGATCGCTCCGTATTTACGTCTGAGGCAGGTGCATCTTAAAGCAACGGTTTCCGCAATGTCCAGGTAATAATTCTGTTTATCCTTGCGATCCATATAAAAACCCCCATTTTACGATCAAAATTTACATTTTGTGCATATATTAAACACACTGTACAGCTTATTATAGAACTCATGATATTTAAAATCAAGCATTGCACGATATATATAATTCTTGCATGTCGGGGTTTTGCATAATATAATAACTCTGAATGTGAAGGAGTAAAGTGTGAAAAATGTACTGTATACAATGCGGCAATGAACTTAAACCGGACGATAAATTCTGTCCGGTCTGCGGCTGTGCACGGGAACAGCCGATAAACACACCGGAGCAACAGGTATATATTCCGGAGCAACAGGTATATATGCCGGTGCCCGGTAATTATGTGCAACCCGAAAAAACGAAAAAGTCGAAGAAGTGGTTGTGGATAACGCTTGCGTCTGTTGCGACGGTTTTAATTGCGGCGACAGCCGTGTACTTTGTTTTTTTCCGAAGTATCGGACCGTTGTTGATGTTGGGAAGAGCGATGGTCAATCTTTCTGCAGAAGTTGAAGAGCGTTATGAAAATTCACCGTTTACCGTTTTTGAAAATCTTGCCGAGATCATGGAAGACGGTACGATAACAGCGGATTTTGTTTATACAACCTCTATTTTAGGCGGTTGGATATCGATCGATCTTGACGGAAAAATTGAATTCTTATCAGATTCGGAGGCTCGAAATTTTGCGGCTCTGGCACAGATCGGAGCATACGGTGAAGCGATCGAGTTGGACTTTTTCATGAACAATGAAAGAATGGCGTTGCGTTTACAATTATTGGGTAATGATTATTACGGGTTGACATATAATTCATTCAGACAGGATATACAAGTATTGGGAAGACAAATCGGTCTTGATAACGAAACCATGGAACTGTATGCCGATTTTATCGACCAAATCAATACCGCAATGAACACCGATGATACTCCCGATGATATCGACGAAATATATACCGAAATGATCACTAAATTTGCAAGAGATATCAAAGTGTCAAGCAGAAAAAGCACGATTGAAACAGCAAGCGGTAAAGAAACATATACGGTTATTACAGTTAACCTGACAAAAAATGCGTTGTTGAAATTATTACGGGAAATGGAAACAAATGACGATATCATGCGCTCGCAAATGGGGATACAAGACAATCTCTTTTCCTCCCGAGATGATTTTATTCCCTATGAAAATGATTTTGAAAGATTTACGAGTGAATTTAACGATTTTGTGAATGATTTTGAAAGATACTATTCCGGGAATATCGATATCCTGTTCTTTATTGATGCAGACGAAAGATTGACCCGCATTGCATCGGATTCAAAAGTGAAATTTGAAGATGAAGATTTGGCATTGAAGCTGAACCTGGATTTGGGAAGTTCTGTTTATGACGAATGGTCATTATTTGCGAGTTATATCGGGCCGGATATGTCGGAAAATCTGAATGTTAAGTGGGATTATAAAGAGCGATCGGGCAATAAGATTAATACCGTTACGTTTTCAACAAATGAAATAAAACCGATCACAATGATCTCGGATTGGAATCCGGTAAGAAATGCATTTTCAGTGACATTAAAAGATGAGTTTGATTCATATGAATTTTCCGGTGTTATTACAATCAATGAACCGAATTTCCGTATAGTGTTCGATGATATAACATTTGCCGGCAACGATAATGTTCTTAAATTGGAAATATCAACGAAACAGGGTGCGCAAATCAGGGAAATCGATTACATCAACATTGACAGATGGGGCAATGTCGTGCTTGAAACAATAATGGGGTTGTTGACGGAAGGGATATTTTCTTGAAGGATAAATTGCTATGAGTGAAGTTGAAAGAATTCATGTCGATTTGAAACCGCTTCCGACCAAGAAAAGAGGCCTGCGGCTTCGGACCAGGTTGGTTTTGATTCTTGTTGCGGTAATGATAATTCCTATTGCCATTTTAACGATGATGACATGGAATCAAATCATGTCGCTCGGTTATACACTCAGAGATATATCAGTTTCCGATGCCACGACTGCTCTTAATGACGGTGCGCGTGACAATATTGAAAGAATGACCACAGATAAGGCTTCGGCTATTGCGGAATTTTTGTATCAGCGTGATCGGGATATATTATTGCTTTCGCAAATGTTGCCGTCAGATGAATCGTTCAGGGTTTTTTCGGAAAACAGAACCGGCAATCTTATGACAACGGGAGAATGGAAAATTTCGGATGACGGTATGTCATGGGTCGAAGTCGATCCGTTCATTTATCGAGGGTCGACGGATGTTTCATCAAATCCCGAAAATATGGATGAAATACTCGGCAGCAGTTTCAACTACAGACCGCCTGAGTTTTTTTCGCATTATCAAGAGATGTTCCCGCTGTATGACGAAATCACGTTCATAGACTTGGAAGGTTATGAATTGTTCAAGTTTGTCAATCCCGAAACCACCAAGATCAATTATCCGATGAACCCGGAAAAAGTCAATGTTTCTGATAAAGCCAATACATATATAAAAGCCGAAACATATTGGGACGAATTGCAAAACCTGCAACCGGGTGATATATATGTTTCAAGTGTTATCGGGGCATATGTCGGGACGAACTTCATAGGAATGTATACGCCCGGAGTTTTACAAAATGTTCCGCAGACACATCCGAATCATGATAAGCTGCAGGAAATTGCCGGTTTGTCACGTGAAGATTTTATCAATGCTGCAAAGCAGCAAGCTTTTGCGGGTATGGAAAACCCCGTCGGACAAAGGTTTGAAGGTATCGTTCGATGGGCAACTCCTGTTGTCGATCATGACGGAGTTATTTGGGGTTATGTTACGATAGCGCTCAATCACGATCATATAATGGAGTTTGTTGATTTCATTACACCGATGCCGGAGCGTTATTCCGTGTTATCCGATGCGGTCGACGGTAATTATGCATTTATATGGGATTACAAGTGCCGAAGCATTGCACATCCGCGACATCATTCGATTGTCGGTTTCAATCCTTTGACAGGAGAACCGCAGGTTCCGTGGCTTGAAGGGACGATAATGCTTCAGCGAGACTATATAAACGGCGGTTTTATTTTAAATGATGATAACAGGCCGATACCGGTGCTTGATGAAGAGGGAAATACTCAGCTTGCACAGGACACACCGTTTTATGCTTGGTTCAGCAACAGCGGCAGTGCATGGCTTGAGGCTAATCCGTCCTGGGATCGATTATCGGCATCGTCTGCGGGAACGAGTTGGGGAGAATTTTTCGAAGCAAATGAAAATAACAGAGAGTTATTGCCGCAGTTCGGTGAACGGTTACTCAGAGATCAAAACGGTAATCTTATTTATAATGATCGGGGCAATCCGATAACTGATTTTCAATCGAGAAACAAAACACCTGCAAGGATGTTGACACAGGCAGGGTTTGTGGGACTTGACGGGCGTTTTCTGAATAATGCTCCGCAGTGCACGGGTTGGATGGATTTAACGGAAAACGGAGGATCCGGTTCGTTTTATATTTATTGGAGCAATGTTTATAAACCTACAACAGCAGGAGCAATCCGCTATTATACCGGGAAGTATTCACCTGATGTACAGGGGAACAGTCGCGGTTTTGCTTTCGTTACGATCGGGTCGGGAATTGAAGATTTTA
>Ga0123356_10004310_pt1 | contig 14725 bp, 15 predicted proteins | sample TergutEmb28metaG_2_FD_92546 | JGI IMG/M metagenome (GOLD analysis project Ga0123356, IMG submission 92546) | Embiratermes neotenicus P3 segment gut microbial communities from Petit-Saut dam, French Guiana - Emb289 P3 | ecosystem: Host-associated > Arthropoda: Insects > Digestive system > Gut ... | reverse complement strand
TGAGAGTCAAAGTGCGTGGATGGAGTATGTGTATATGCAACAACCCAAACCAAGCAATGTCACAGGTGTTAACGTTGAACTCTTTGTTATAGATCACAATAATAACTATCGTTCAATCGGCACAACAACTACTGATGCAACAGGACTCTTTAGCCATCATTGGACACCTGACATCGAGGGCAAATACATTGTCTATGCGCGCTTTGGTGGCAGTGAATCCTACTGGCCCTCTGAGGCAACCGCCACTTTTGCAGTTGACGCCACAACTCCAACCCAAGTGTCCCCTGAAACAGCCGCTCCAGGCATCGCAGATGCTTACTTTTTGCCTGCGGTTATCGCTATAATTGCTGTGATTGTTATCATCGGCGCACTGATTATGCTCATGCTCAGAAAACGTCCATAAGCATACAATCCTTTTTTTCTTTTTAATTCTTGTTTAGCATTTTGTCGGCTAAAGTTTATAAAAATAAGGCACATAATTTCATGCGCAGTATCTTTCATACTGCTATCTGTAAAATGGGCGGCAAGCATGATAGACATGGATGATTTGCTAAAAAACAAAAAAATAAATGTCGCGCGGTTAATTTCGTTTGGATTTTCAAAAAATACTGATGGCTATATCTATTCTACTGATATAATTGATGGCAAATTTGAAATGATCGTTTCTATCACAAACGATGGAAAAACATCAGCAGACGTGATTGATCGCTTTTCAAAAGAACGATATGTACTGCACAGTGTTTCTCATGTGAATGGCTCATTTGTCGGGAGGGTCCGCGAGGAATACGCCCATGTGCTTACCCTGATTGCTAAGGTCTGTTTTGAACCCGATGTATTCAAAAGTAAAGGCGCTAGGCAAATCATCTGTTACATTAAAGAAAAATATTGCGATGAGCCTGAGTTTTTATGGAAACGGTTTCCTGAGAATGCAATTTTTAGACGGCAAGATACTGCAAAATGGTATGCTGCGTTGCTGATTGTGCAAAAGAGAAAATTGGGTTTGAACGCAGAGGGCTTAGTTGATATTGTTGATTTACGGGCCAAACCCGAAGATGTAGCTTCTTTGGTAGATGGTCGCCGCTATTTTGCGGGGTTTCACATGAATAAAAAGCATTGGATTACGATTTGTCTTGATGGCTTGGTTTCAATAGAGGAAATATGTGACCGTATTGATGAAAGTTTTGCACTTGCAACAAAATAATCTGCACAAATTTATCTGTATTTGGGTTACTGTCGAGTTGTTGATTGTCTGTTTTTGTGGTTTGGGCGTTTTAGATCATAACAAACGTGGTGTTGAGTGTGTCGAGAAGTAAATTGTGTTAATGTAACATATAGCCCTGCGCTACCCGATTAGGTAGAACAAAGTATTGGGCCATGAGTACTTTGGTTTGATCAGAAAAGTTGACGGGCTGCCGGGGCCTTGGGGCAAATTTTTTTGAAGATCAAGGTTGTACTCTACCCTATTAACTATCCCTTTGCTGTTTTCTGCTCTATTCTTTGCAGGTAACTCAAATGGCGTGTTAGCTCTGTATTTGCGAATTTGGCTTTTTGTCCTTCTCCCCAAACAAACGTCGATAAATCCCTATTATAGTACTGAGAACAGCGATGCTAAAGAGTATGAGGTAGAATATGTGTGCTGCCGCTAATACGGGTGCGGTTAGTAGCAACGATTCATTGAAGGGGTAGCCGATGGTGCTTGGCAGAAGAACCGTGGCCAGAGGAATTATAAGCACAAGATTTGATAAGTGGCCTTTGAAGAAGGCTCTCCAGTCATTGGATATAATTAACACCAAAGTGGCCATTATAAACAGGCTTAACTCTAAAACAACGTTTATCTGGCTACCTATCGCGATAAGGGGGTAGCCCAGTTCATGTAACCCAAACGATGAGAATGAGAGCGGCCATAGTAGTCGTAGTTGACCCCCGACAATAAAATCAGCAATTAAGGCATGAGAAATTAACGCCAAAAAATAAGGCATCGTTTTTTTGTGATAGATAATAAAGAGGGGCAGAAAAACAAATGCGGCTACAATAATTGAGTGTGTTGGACCCCGATGGATGGGATAGCGCAGTAGAAGCCCAAAGAGGATGTCTATATCGGGCAGTATGGATAAAACCAACAGTATGGGTATGTTGATTTTTGTTTTCAGTGCCTTTGATGCGCCTTTACCTAAAAGATAAGCAAGGGCCATGTGCCCAACCGCAAACAGACAGTTCTCCTCCAATCACTCTTAGAAAAGTCCGTTTGTTTATCTATTAAGGGTATAGGTTATTTAAGATAGTTTAGAGTGAAAAATAGGTGAACGCCGGTTGTAGCCAAAGAAGGCTAAGCGAAAAACCGACGAACACACAAACAATAACACACAAATGCTGATGTGGTTGTTAGGATAGGCCTGCAAAGCGCATAAGCACTGTGATCATAAAGCCAAAACCGCAACCCACAGCAAGTATGCGTAGCAGATTTCTATCGAGTTGAACTTTGGATGAAAATGTGGTTGAGGAGTACAGTAACTCTGAGGTGGTCAGCAAAATGATTGCTGTCACCGCAAGCCACAGACTAATATCTGAGATCGTGAGGGGGAAGTCCATTTTTTTGTCTCCCAACAAAGATATACACTGCAAACACGCCGTTTCCCGGCAAAACTTTTTGCTCTGAGATAACAACGGTTTTACCTGAAGCTTTGGCAAGTGTTGAGGCTACTGCACTAACAACCGGACAACCCAGCAAACTGAGACTTTTGGGTCTACTCTCGGGATTGTATAGGCTCTCATAGAGGATACCTTTGGCACTAAATTCTGCTCCATGAGATGTCAATACTAGATTTGCGGATTTGGCTAAATTGAGTCTATCGGTGAGAAATTTAGGCAATATGTCTGCGAGTTCATCTAGGCTGATTTTGCTAAGATCCAGCTGGAGTTGCTGTTCAATTTGTGCCATGATGCCTGCCCCAGGTGAAGTTACAAAGACTCCATGAGTTTGATCGGAGATAAATTTATTCTGCGCTAACTCATCGATGGATGGTTTACCATCAAAACTATCTGAGATAAAAACTGTGGGTTCGCGCAGATTTTTTAGATAGTCTGGTAAAAGGACATCTTTTGGATAGGCTGGGAGATAGTAGCTATATCCGTTGTATTTTAATTCGTTAATCATCCGGTCGATGGTCGAGTAGGTGGAGTGGGCGCTGCTGTCAAGGAGGCGGCTATCGACATAGTTGCCGCTTCGTGCTAAAGCAAAAACTGCGCCCCAAAATGTTAGACCTAACCCAACAAATGCTGCTATTTGCATCTCGGAGAGAAATGAGAAAAGAAGCAAAAATGCTCCGAGGGATAAGAAGACTCCGGCGATAGCTATGCTTGAAGAATTTTTCATAGACATAAATTAACCTCGCAAAAACAAGAAAATGTACTACAAGTTAATACTTACACGTTGGCTTTAAGGCTTCTGGCTATCAACCGCTTGTGGAGTTGATACATCTGATGCTTGGGGTTCATTGGTGTTTCGACATATCTTGTTCATAAACATCAAGGGCAGATTGAGAAGCTTTGAAACAATTCCTAACCCTGATAGCATGGTGCGGAAATTCTCAATATCTGCGCGATTAACTGCGCCAAAAATTGGTGTGGCAACAATATAGATCCCCACAAACCCAACCGCTCCAATAATTAGCATTATAACGTAGGGTAGGTTTAGAAAACTGATCAATGCGTATGCTACAATGGCTGCGAACAGAGAGGCTGCAAATATTTTGCTTGAAACTCCAAAATTGGCTCTAACGTGATATTTTTTCCAGCTCCAAATTAGTCCCCAAATCATCCCAGGCATGCTTGCGATAAGTGATCCAACTAGGCCGCCTATTACTGCGTATGAGGCTGATAGTTGAGTGTTTGTGCCGCCAAGTGAGAAAGCATAGGTGACCAAGAAATATGCTAGGGGTAGTCCGACTGCTAATGATAGGGCGCTTTGTTTCATGAGTTGTTTAGTTTCACCGATGCCGATTAGAAAAGTTCCTAAACTGACATTGCCCACAAGGACAAAGAGGTTAACTATTGCTGAGAGAGCTAAAAATAGCGGGGCGAAGGGAAATTTGGGTTCTGCGCCGATAACAAAGAGTGATTGGAAGATGCCATCCATGGGGAACAGTGTGTTAACCAAGGGTACTGCTAGGGTAATTAGTGCCATGGTGGCTGGAACAAGGAGCAGTGCAGTATATTTTACTGAGAATGCAAACACGGTTTTTAAGAGTTGGGGTTCTTTTATGGGATCTAGTTTTGCAAAAACCGGAAACAGTGCGGTTGCGATTGGGATTGAAACAAAGGTGAGCAACACCGAAAAGTTTGCGGCTGTAAAAAAGTTTCCCATCATCCAGGTGCCGGCATAGATGGCCATAACAAACGAGAAAACCTGCGGCAACACCCCCGCGGCGATGGTTGAGGCAGTTAGGGGTAGGCCATAGCTTAGCATAGGTTTTAGTGTTTGTTTTATGTCGCATTTACCTGTTTTATGTTTGCGCAGTTGTCTAAATAGGGCATAGTAGACCAAAACAATTGCAATGAGGCCACCTGCTACGATTGAGATTGTGGTGGCAACTACGGCGCCTAAAACACCTGCGCCCAATACTATGAGCAGTGGTCCAAGTACGGTTTTGATTATGGCTTGGCTGATTTGGGTGAAACTGTTGAGTTTCATGCGCTCATAACCCACAAAGACCCCGCCTGCCGCGGCTGCGATGGCTCCTGTAAACACCGAGATCGATAGGATGCCAATATAGCCGGATAGTTCTGTTGCATTTTGGGGGCTGATGATTTGGGCAAGTGGCCATGCAAGTGCAAAACATATCAGTGATAAGACAACGCCGCTTAAGATTTCAAAAATGATTCCTGCAACGATGACATCGTGGATTTCTGAGTCTCTGCCGCTTTCTCGCAATGAGGCGATTTGTTTTGTTATGGCGGAATTGACGCCCCAATCTCTAAAGAAATTAATGATTGATGAGGGAATTAGTGCCATACCATAGAGTCCAACACCCTCTGCGGGAAGTAATATTCCCAAAGCGATTGTGCCTATAGCCATAATGATGGTAGAACCAGCAACACCCAACAATAGGTGAAAACTACCCGTTGCTGAAGTTTTACCCATCTCTATAGCCTTAGCCATCTGCATCAGCTCGTATTGTTGTTATAAATTTGAGCGAGGGGTAAATAGTTTTCTTAGCATATACAATAGATCGCGCATATACAACGAAAATCTGGAAGCTGCATCGTTATCATAGATTTATTTTGTTTGTGTAGGCTTTGGTTATGGCTTCTAAGTCTTTTAGTCCATCTAATCCGGTGGGTGAGGGTTCTTGGTCGGTGTGGAGGCAGTTTACAAAGCATTGAAGCTCATCGAAGTGGGGTTGATTAAATTCTGAGATGCCTTTGGTGAGCATTTGATAGGCGGCTGGTATGGTTTTGGGTGGCATGTGTCCAACAGAGGCGTTTTGTACGCTTCCTAAAACATCGAGCCGCAAAAGGTATTCTTGGGCGTACCAGCCTACATTGATGGCTGCCAGGGTGCCTGAGGTAAAGCGGGCAAGACACATCGCTGAGTCCTCAAAATCCATGTGGTAGCGGTAGCCAAACTGTCCTTTTATGTCCACGATTTCGCCAAATAGCATTCGCAGCAGGTTGATTATGTGGCATCCCAGATCAGCCAGAACGCCGCCGCCGCTTAGTTGCGCGTTAAACCACCAGTCAGGAACAGGTGCTGGTGAGTGTCCATCTGAGCGATGCCCAAAGGGGCCGCAGCATACATAGGTTGCATGAACATTTATGGGATCACCAATAATGCCCTCAGCTAGGTCTGATTTGAGTTTGAGAAATCGCCGGTTAAAGCGCATGGGATAGCCCATCATTAATTTCACAGAATTGCGCTGAGTTGCCAGGATGACTTCTTTGGCTTGCTCGACACTGACAGTTATGGGTTTTTCAAGAAAAATGTGTTTACCGGCTTCTGCGGCATGAAGAGCACATATATGGTGTAGATGTGTGGGTACTGCAATTATAACTGCATCAATCTGTGGGTTTTTTAGCATCTCAGCATAATCGGTGTAGAGATTTTTTATACCCTGCGCTTTTGCCCGCTCCAAAACGGACTTGGAAGTGTCTGCAACGGCTGTGACCTCTGCACCGCTAAGTGCCAACCCGTTTTTTAGATGCAGCTGACCAACACCGCCAGCGCCAATGAGCCCTAGCTGTATCTTTTTACTTTCCATATTGTTCATGCCAGTCCCATCCGTTTGCCTAATCCAACTGTCACAAGTACCTTTTTGAGCTGCCCTTTGAATTTCATATTAAAGGAAGGTTTGGGATAAATCGCCCTAAAGCTATCCAGAGGCTCGCCCTGTAAAACATATGTGTGTTTTCCTACGCCTTCTACTTCTGCGGTTCTAAGATAGGGGATCTTGGCTGGGTTGAGCCAAGCAATTTTTGCAGCCACACAATCCAGCGCAACAGGGTCTTGACTAGCCATTATCAACCCCATTCGACACGGCTGAACTCCTGCGGCAATGGTATTATCAATCAAAGTAAGGTTGAAGGGCATGGCTTTGTTTAGAGCAACTATAACATTGCCCAAATCGCTGTGGTATTTGGCTTTCTTCTGTGTGGGGTTGCAGCCAAAAATGTTTTTGAGTGCACAGGTGAGTTTGATGGGACTTACGGTGTATTTTATGTGTGCAATGTTGATTTTTAGTTCCGCTTCTTGGATGGTTTTGGGCACCATAAAATTATAGGTGTTACCGTTGCATTGCACGGTTGTGTTTGTTGCTTGATCGTCGGTGAGGTTGATTAGTCGTACTTGTTTTTCTTCTGCAAGTTTTGTGTAGCCAAGCATTCTAAAAGCGTATTTGCACCGCATCGCAGATGCATCTGATTCTACAATGGCAATGTCCACATCGGGGTGAATTTGTGCACGGATTAAATCAATAAGTGCCGCTACAAAGTAGGGCGATGTTGTTTGTCCGGTGGTAGCGTCCCAATAGTAGCACAAGTTGGGTTTAATCACAACTCTTTGTATGTTCTTATCAAAGGTGTAATCGATTAAGTTTAGCGATTGTGTTATCGCCTGCGTGAGAGGATGTTCTGTATTGAGCGGGATTTTTACTAAACTCACAAGACTCATACTCATCTACTCCTTCTTCTCATCTATCTATTTAGCGCTTTTAACCCCTAAATGTGTTGCTATTTTTGATCAAACATAAACGCTCATTTGCCGTTTTGTTTTTTCTTTTAATTAGCCGTAGTTTTCGGAGAATTTTCTACCACAATAATCAGTCTAATATATTGTCTCAAAATGTGCTCCATTTTTGACAACGTTAACACACTTTTTCTCTACAACAAAAATAATGCACAAAAGCGGTGGTTAGAAACTACATTCTAATCGCGAAGGATCATCCGTTTTTTGTTGTAAAAAACTTTACTATCAGTCTTTTTTGAGAAAGCGTTTGTTTCGAAGCTGTGTTATGCCTATAAAGGTGGTTAGAAAAAATACTGAACATTGCGGATTAGTATGGCAGACTCGTAAAAACAAGCTTCCCACATATCTCGTCGTAAATTTTATGTTCCTTTCTGATATGAGTGGAAAAATTGTGAAATAGGCTATAATTCAGCTAAAAATACAAGAAAATTTGTACTCTCACTTAAAACTAAGCGTTGTTGCGCAGTCTGATGTTTTAACTGTTGGATTTGCATATGTTGGTGATTAGGCCTTTGAAATCTAGAAGGAACTGTTTGGCTCTTTGCAGATTGTCTATTTTTAGAAACGCTGAGCGGAGACATTCTGCCTGAGCGATAATTAACTCGGATTTGGAGAGCTGTTTGCCATAGGTACGAACTAATCGGTTAAGCGAATGTTGCGGTTGTTCGTTTGCCATCATCTGAGCACTTAGCTCTTCCCAATAAACATCGGTATAGTCGGTTTCTTCATTTAAAACCGGAGGCGCATAGATGGAGTGTTGAGAAGGCAAAGACTGCAGTACCGTGTCAAGATAGCTGTTCCAGCCGGGAGCACAATGTTGCTCCTCAACATTTCTTCTAATTGTTTGTGCTTTGATTTTTTGATGATTTGAATGACAGTTAAGCGCTGCAAAATCTAACGACTGCAAAAAATCTCCCAGCGAAGAATGATGCACCTTTAATTTTTTAAATCCCACATCATCTTCTAAACTCAGATGCGGAAGCTCCCCAATATGTAGACCAACAATAGGGAGACTATGCATCGCGGCTTCAAGCAACGCCGTTCCACTACCACAGGGAAAACTCGCCACATACACATCTGCCATAGCATAATAATTTTCAAGCTCTGAGCGCCCAATAGTTCCCAAAGCTTGAATCCTACCCTCCACAATAGCTGAGGCATTTTCCCATCGACCCTTGGGTTTGGGTCCAGCGGCAATCAATTTCACATTTGGATGATTCTTTAAAAATCTAACCATAACCTCAAGAAAATCATAACCCCCAAAGGGATAAAACTTTTCATTACGCCCAACCGTAAGCAAAACCACATCCTGCGCACTAAAACCTAACTGCTCTCTTAATTTGATACTATGGGTGCTGGGCCCATTTTTTACAAGCGGGATCGGTAAGAGTTTAGCAGTTTTTATGCCTCGCCGTTCCTGGCTAAGTTCGGTAGCTGAACTGTGATAATCTACTGTAACATCAGCTATGCCATTTCCTAACCAAAACGCATGATCCGCATGATTACACAAAATTATCGGAGGCCCCCCCTCAATACCAAAAGCAACTATGGGAAGCGGATCAAAGGGATGAATAAGAAGCACAATAGCATCTGCCCAATTTCGAGCCAACAGACGCAACAACAAAGCCTGCTCCACCAAACTATGTGACAGCTCAGTAAGCGAACAGTACCAACCACCCGATTTAGCCACCGCACCCCGCAAAATAGCGGGCAGATCACTGTTTTGAGCAGTGGTTATAACGCTGTGCACCGAATTCTCAAAAGTATTCTCTATCCATCTAGCAACAAAAGAAGAATGCCCGCCCGTATCATAACTCTCAGTGATAACATGGAGAAAACGCATCTTCCCAAAATTTTCCGGCTTAGTCTTTAGATAAAAAGCGCCACTAACATCGGGAGGTTGCTGATCTATACGACGCGCAATATCTAACAACAAATTCTCCAACTCGGGATTTGTATAAACCCCTGGATGACGAATAAAGGCAAAATGAGCCGCAATCTTTGCCCAGGTGATTGCAGAACTCAAATTACCCCTATCGAGGGCATAACTTGCCTTTTTTATCGTGTTTCTAAATAACCTCTGATTTTCTGCAAACTGATCTATCTGTTGCGAAGACAAAAACATACTCTCTGTAATCAAAATCCCCCCAAATAGACTCATTACCCGTCGCTGTGATGGTTTGATGGTTAATCTGTTGTGCTATAGTGTGATTTTGTAGCTATCATACACAACCGCGCTGGCCCCAAAATTTTCTTTGCGCTTAATTAACCCTACATTTAGAAGTGTTCCTTGTTTCTCAGTAGAGATTCCAAAATCAAAATACCGCTTAGCTCTATAATACTCCCTTATAAGATAATCCTCAATGATATCTTGCGCCCCGATGTTTCGACCCGCCTTAGAATTGGCGGCATACTGCATATGAGCCACATTTCGACTCTCATATATAACAACCCCTGCAAGCATAACTTCTTTGTTAAAAGAAGCAAACAGCTTAATGTTTTCTGGAAATTTGACTGCTAAGCGCTTAATTTCCTCTGCAGAATGCACCGGCTTAACACCATGTCGCTCAATTAGCACCTCCTCCTCAATATGCATAAAAGAGTCAAAATCATTTGATTGGCGCACAATCAAATTATTTCTCATAGCCTTTCGAAGATTATCTCGCCGATTACCATCAAATCCCTTAGCATCAGCCAAATAAATAGCCGATGAAACACTACGGCTCGTCAAATACGCATTGTATATAAACAAAGCATAGAGATCCTCCTCAGCAGGAATTGAATGATAAATATAGGGCGTGGGTTTGTAAACTATCTCGGTTATGTCTTGACTATGACAATGTGCACTTAGCGCATGAAAAACCTGTAGCATCAAAGGCGTCTTCATATCATAAGCCGAGATTACTCCCCCAAAAGTTAAACCACCATGACTATAAAGCGTAGAACCCTCAAGACTAGCCGGCAACAATGCAACAAGTTTGTTGCCACTATAAAACATTAAAGAATGATCAGTGAAACGATGCGAATGATACTCTAAATAATCCCTAAAAAACAAAAAAACGCCATTCTTAGAAGAACAAACAAAACTATCCCAACTCAGCTTATCTTGAGCATTATACACAAAAACGCTCAAACCCTCACAAGATACCCTAGGATCTGTCAAATCACTTCTGCTCCAAAAATATAGGGCTCTGAGGTTTTTTTTGCCAAGGGTCTAGCCGGATTTCCCACATAAACTAGCCCCTCAAAGGTATCATTGATAACCACAGCACCCGCACCAATCACACAATCCCGCCCAATTTTCACACCATCAGCGGTACAACTATTAACCCCTAAAAAACTGTTTTCACCCACCCTACAAAACCCCGAAACCGCTACACTGGTAGCAAAAAAACAATTATCCTCAACAATTGTACGATGCCCAATGGAACTCCCAACCCAGATCGTAACATTATTGCCAATTTTTGTACCCCGCTGAATTGTTGTATTTTCAAGCACAAAACAATTCTCACTGATCTCCACATCATTACCTATGGCGGCATGGGGACTTATGTAGGTGGCAAGCTGATAACCCTTGTTTTTAGCGGTCGTTGCAAGTCGGCTTCTAAGATGATTGAGCTGAGTGTAGGATACAGCTACAAACGCCCGATAAATCTCTGGGTTGAAGGTGTACTCTACTTCTTCAAAGGCCACAACAGGCAAACCCAAAAGTTTTTTCTTCTTTAAATACTCTCTCTCAACACTAAACCCTGCCACTCTAAAACCCCGCCGACTAAAATAGTCCCAGGCAAGCTCTGCAGTTTCCCCATCACCTATGATTAAAAGTTTCTCGCCATATTTGCTCATTTGTAATCCACCGTTTAAAATCCTCATAATCCCGCAGATAATCTGATTCATCATAGACCTGAGAAACTAAAGAGAGCGCAACAGAGTTAGATGAAAAATTTTCAAGTTCCCGCCAGATCCCGGCTGGAATATAGAGTCCATAATGAGGGCGATTAAGGAAAAACGTGTGTCTATTGGTGCCATCATCTAAGATAACATCAAAACTTCCACTCAAAGCAATAACCACCTGCTCAAGTTCTCTATGAGCATGTCCACCCCGACTAGCTCCACTGGGAACATCATAGAGATAATAAACACGTTTAATCTGAAACGGTATTTGTCGAGATTCCTCAATAAAAGAGAGATTACCCCTAAAATCGGTTACCTTGGGAAAATTCACTATATGACATCTATCTAACATACCATCAGGTTTAATCAGCACCAAAAAACCTCCAAAATTTTTAACCACAAAAACACAAAACTATACGACTACAAACAAATTGACGCCTGTTAGTTCCTTTAATAAACCTCTACAATGACCCTCTTGGCTACCCGTATATCCAACTATGGAACCGAAAGATTCTTTTTGGTTCCAAGTTAGGGTTTAATGAGTTGTTCAAGCACCATATCTTTGGTTGAATGTTGTACATTTGTGTTCTCGTATTCTGTTAAGCGCATGACGGTGTGTGTGGTAATTGTGTGGTCTATTGTGGATTTGATAAGGCGGGTTGTGCCTGACTCGATGTATAATGTATAGTTCAAGACTATGGTGCTTATACCGTGTGGGTCTGTGTTTTCATTTCCCAGGTGAGTGGATAAATTCTCAGAGGTCATCTCCACCTTAAAGACGTGAAAAGTTCCTGCAGAGGTTGTTAGATCTTCATATCCTCTAAAGGTTAGTTTCAACTCACCCGTCTTAAATTCCGAACCTGAATATGGCGTGGTGTGGGTGTCTCCGGTTTTAATTTCAGATTTACTCATCAATTGTGATATATAGGAGATATTTGAGATGCCTCCATTTAGTGTCTCTTCCCATGGACTGTTGAATTTAACTAGATGGTTTGAGAATCCAGTTTTACTTATTTCTTCTAGCCATGAAAAAGTCTGCACAGCAGTTATTGTTGTGTGATTCAGAGTGTAGTATTGACCGTCAAAGGCAATGATTTCCACAGTTTCTGTAAAATCAAGCGGCATTGGCTGAGTCGTTTTCTCTGCAATTGCGGGGTCTGTTGAATCATAGGTCGTAGTTGTTGTGGAGGCATAAATCATTTTTTCGCCAACTATATACTCAGTGCTTAGCTGTGTTGCTGTTGTTTCTTTGGGCGCAAAAAAAACTCCAGTAATAATGAGTGCAACAATTACCACACCAACTATTACGTAGAGCTTGCGGTTATGCAAAATATGGGAAGCAGATGCTCTACTTTCATCTAACATGGCCAAGGCCTCATTGCACAGCTACAAACAGAAATTAACCTATTGTATATAAATGGGCACTTCTAAATCTTGAATTCAATCCGTTTATCGTGAAGCGGTAAAAGTATTTTTTTCGGTTTATCTGCATGGTAGTTGATTTAACCGAAATCACCGGATGCTGTTTTGGCAGAACGGCGGTGTTCTAATACTTAGAATTAAAGCCAACTGTTGATAGATATATCGATGTGGTCTATATGGATGGGGTCTTGAGCAAAAACTATTCTTCGAGGAGCCCGATAGAATGAATGTAAAAGTGTTAGCGGCGATAATTCTATTCTGTTTAACAGTCGCTGGCTGTGTGGTGTGTATATTTTTTATGGTTCGTAGCAACGAGACTAACTCTGACACAGAACCAACTCTGGACATAGAAGGCGTGGTTTTGGAAATAAAAGAAAACTCTGTTTCCAATACAGGCCTGACACTAATAATGAAAAATATGGCGCAAAATGAGTATTTGTATGGTGATTATTGTGTTATTGAAAACCAGGCGGATGGTGAGTGCTGTCAACTTCCATTTATCCGTGAAAATATTGGCTTGCCTGCGATAACCTATACATTAGAGGGTTATGGTGTAAAGGAAATAGACCTGAATTGGACCTGGTATTATGGCGAGTTAACCCCTGGGGATTACCGAATCATCAAAGATTTTAATCTGGTTGTGGGGGACGTGGTGTATGGCGCATATGAGGTATCGGCTGATTTTACTATTGATTGATTCATCCTAATGTAACACAGACGATTACCCACAGGTATGGTGGATTTAACCTCCACAGGCCCTATAGTGTTAGCCATCTAACCACTTTATTGTAGTCCAAAATATGTTCTGTTTAGTGTGTTGTGCTTTATTTCCTTCTCAGATGGCCCAACATCAAGTTGCCTTTTAGAATCTCACAAGATTGTCGATTGAACTCAGAGCACAAGTCAAGAAACAAAAAATAAATGGTGTTTTTGTTATTTTTGATTTAGTTGTTTTCCGCAACGTGTGCAAAAGACAGATTCGGGTGAAATGGGTGCGCCGCAGTAGGAACAAAATCTAGCTCCAGCGTTTGATGTTGCTGATGTTTGAAATGGTGAGGGTGATGTGTAGTTGTATGACGTTGTGGTTGTGTTTGTTTTAAGTGAGAAGAACGCGATTGCTAAGATTAGATATGCAATCCATATCAAAAGCACACCAACAATAATTATTGATAGTAGTGCACCATACCAAAGTAGGGTTCCTGAGGTGCGAAATAATTGTTCGCCTGAGTGATTTGCTAGTGTGTATAGTGCATTTTTGATGAACATTGCCATTAGTAACTGGCAGATAAATCCCACTACAACAAGTGTCAAGCCGGCTATTGCACCAAAAAAGGTTATATGGCCCACAATAAGGCTTGCACCAAGGAGAATTAGACTCAATCCGATTATGCTAAAGATTCCGCTGGTGATTACATTGCGGATGATGTTGGTGTCTCTGTAGTATTCAGAAAAATTTTTCATACTGATAAAGAGGAGAATTAAACCAACGATGTTTAGGGCTGGAATCATCATCATTATTGAACCGATTCCGCCTAGAATCTTGTTCGATTCAAAATCACTCATTAATCATACCTCAGAGCACCGTATGTTCTACTTTACTATAAAAACATTAGTCTAAATTTAGACCCTCAGAGACCGATTTTATACATTCAGCTTCAATTTGTGTAACCTTCGTTGGAACGAAAGTACCTGTTGTAATAGTTCTTCTGTTTTGTTATTTGTTTGGGTAGTCCTCGTATAGTAGGTTGTTTTCATAATTTGTTGCTACAGATGTAAATGTGTTTCTGCCAAGTTTGGAGGGTAGTAGATACAGCGCCACTGGTAGGTGGACCTTTACAATTTTTTCTTTGAGTTCTTGGGGTGAAATCTTGGATTTACTCCATCGGGTGTGTCTGTTTTGCCACAGAAACCTCAAATTACAAAGCATCCAAATCAAGCCACGGATGTTAGCATAAACCACCGGCAGGCGTCTACACATTAGAGCGTCTATGGTGCTTATCAGTGTATCCACGGCGTTGACAAAGATCGCCTGCACAAGTTCATGTGGTTGATAGTACACATCAAAGAGGAGACAAATTTTGGCTCTAAGTAAATTAAAGGTGGTTTTCTCTAAGGTCCAAGCGTTGGTGGCACCCAAGATATGGCGCACCTGCGAGTCTGTAATGGTGA
>Ga0123356_10004309_pt1 | contig 14727 bp, 9 predicted proteins | sample TergutEmb28metaG_2_FD_92546 | JGI IMG/M metagenome (GOLD analysis project Ga0123356, IMG submission 92546) | Embiratermes neotenicus P3 segment gut microbial communities from Petit-Saut dam, French Guiana - Emb289 P3 | ecosystem: Host-associated > Arthropoda: Insects > Digestive system > Gut ... | reverse complement strand
GTGGCGGTTTATTCAACTGCGGACAAGGAAGGGCTTTGGGTGAACTTGGCTGACGAGGCGGTATGTATCGGTGGTCCTGTCGCGAAAGACAGTTACCTTAACATAGATGCCGTTTTGTCGGCGGCGGTCGTCAGCGGGGCAGAAGCGATTCATCCTGGATACGGTTTTTTAAGCGAAAATGCCGAATTTGCGCGTAAGTGCGCGGCAAACAATGTCGAATTTATCGGACCCAGCCCGGAAGTTATTGAAAAAATGGGTGACAAATCTGTTGCGCGTCAGATTATGAAAGCTGCAGGGGTTCCGGTAATCCCTGGTTGCGACGCAGTCAAGGACCTTGCCGACGGACTTGCAAAAGCAAAACAACTTGGCTTTCCGGTACTTATAAAGGCACGCTCCGGCGGAGGCGGCAAAGGAATTCGTGCCGCCGCAGACGAAAAGGAATTTGAAAAGGCATACAATCTTGCCGTTTCGGAAGCGGTAGCGAATTTCGGAGACGGCAGTGTCTATTTGGAAAAATCCATGAGTGATGTCAAGCATATAGAAATGCAAATTATCGGCGACAAGTTTGGCAACATAGTGTGCATGGGAGAGCGTGATTGCAGCATGCAGCTGAGGAACCAAAAACTTATCGAAGAGGCGCCTGCAAATATCCCGGATACTGCAAGAAACGCAATGATTCGCGCGTCTGTGGCTGCTGGCAAATTCGTGAAATACGTCGGAGTCGGGACGATAGAGTATCTATACGACCCAGGCAAGAAGGCTTTTTTCTTTATGGAAATGAACACACGTCTTCAAGTCGAGCATCCAGTAACCGAGTTTGTCACACAACGCGACCTTGTCAAGTGGCAAATCCGTGTTGCCGCAGGATGCAAGTTGGGTTTTACTCAGGGCGTTGCAAAGACGCACGGTCACGCCATAGAATGCCGCATCAATAACGAGGTCGCAAATCCGGACAACAAAATCTCGGTCCTGCACATCGCGAACGGTCCGTGGGTGCGTTTTGACAGCGCAATTTACGGTAACTATCAAATTCCTCCGTTCTACGACTCGATGATAGGTAAACTTGTTGTTTGGTCGACCGAGCGTGACAAGGCAATTCGCAAAATGAAAGCCGCTTTGTGCGAACTGATTATTGACGGAGTAGCGACAAACATAGATTTTCAATACGACCTGCTTTGCAGTCAGGGATTCGCTGATACAACCTACACGACCAAATTTGTCGATAGGTTTCTTGCCGGCAGGGATAAGGAGAACAAAAAATGAAATTCAGGCGTCCGCTTAACATGGTAGAAGAGGAGCGTCGTCAGAACAAGGCGCTTGAAAAGGTTACGCACGACGAGGCGGCATTTGTTGTGTGCGAAAGCTGTAAACGCAAAAACACCGCACAGGATTTGTCCGGCAACCTTTATGTTTGCGGACATTGCGGGAATCATTTCCGTATAAGCGCCAGAATCCGACTAGCGCACGTCTTTGACAACGGTCAGTTCACGGAGTTATTCACGGAACTGCTGTCCCAAAATATATTGGGCTTTGAGGGTTATGACGGCAAGTTGGAAACGGCGTCCGTTTCGTGCGACGAAACAGAGGCAGTAATCACCGCAACCGGCACAATCGACGGCGAGAAAGCGGCGGTTTTTGCAATGGAGCCGAACTTTATGATGGGCTCGATGGGAAGTGTTGTCGGCGAGAGGATTGCCCGACTGTTTGAACATTCTGTTAAAAACAAATTGCCCGTAATCGGATTCTGCATTTCCGGCGGAGCGCGCATGCAGGAAGGCATCCTGTCACTGATGCAAATGGCGAAAACTGCAGGTGCCGTTAAAAAACACAGCGACGCAGGTCTTCTGTATATAAGTGTTCTGGCAAACCCAACAACCGGCGGAGTAACGGCCTCGTTTGCCTCGCTGGGCGACATTAATATTGCCGAACCTGCCGCGCTTATCGGTTTCGCGGGTCCGCGTGTTATCAAGCAAACAATCCGTAAAGAACTGCCGGTCGGGTTTCAACGCGCTGAATCTTTGCTGGCAAAAGGTTTTGTCGACCTTGTTATTCCGCGCCATCAGCACCGCGAATTTTTAGGGAGGTTGCTTAAAATACATGGAAGCATTTGAAAAAATAAAACTTGCCCGCGACAAAGACCGTCCGATCTTTTCGGATTACATAAAACTGTTCAAAGACTTTATCGAATTGCACGGCGACAGGGCATTCGGCGACGACCGCGCAATTGTCGGGGGAGTGGCGTGGTTTGACAAAGTGCCCGTCACCGTCATCGGCATCGACAAGGGCAAAGACACCCGAGAAAAACTGGCGAAAAACTTCGGCATGCCGCATCCCGAGGGCTATCGCAAGGCTCTGCGCCTTATGAAGCAGGCGGAAAAATTCCGGCGCCCTGTGATATGTTTTGTCGATACGTCCGGCGCGTATCCCGGTCTTGAAGCCGAAGAACGCGGTCAGGGCGAAGCAATCGCCCGCAACCTTGCCGAGATGATGACCTTGCGTACACCGGTTCTTTCGCTGGTTATCGGCGAAGGCGGAAGCGGCGGCGCATTGGCTTTGGCGGTTGCAAACTACGTAGCAATGGCAGAGAATGCGTTTTATTCCGTGATTTCCCCAGAAGGCTGCGCGGCGATTTTGTGGAAAGAACCCGGACACGTCGCAGATGCCGCAAGAAACCTGAAATGCACCGCCGAGGACCTGCTGAAACTGGGAGTTATTGAAAACATCATACCGGAAACCGGCGCGAACGTCGTTGAAGAATCGCGCAAAGTAATTGGGGAATTCCTGAAAACCTTTGCCAAGGTGCCGGTTGATAAAATTGTGGAACAAAGATATGAAAGATTCAGAAAACTTGGGTATTAAAACCATAAGGTACAACTCAACCGACTCGACCCAACTGCGCGCGAAAGAGGTCTTGAAGAACCAAGAACTGTGCGCCCCTTTTTGTATCACAGCCGGCACGCAAACCGGAGGCTATGGTCAGGCAGGTCGGGCGTACTATTGCCCGTACGGAGGCTTGTACATGTCTCTGGTGGTCCCCGGCAAGGATTTCCGGTATAAATTCGCCACGGGATTTGTTGCGGTGTGCGTTGCCAGGGCGATAGAGCGTGCCATTGCGCAAGACCCGCGTTCGCTTGCTGTCAAATGGGTTAACGATCTTCTTCTTGACGGCAAAAAAGTCGGCGGAGTGCTGATCGAGAAAGTCGGCGGTCATTTTGTAATAGGTGTCGGCTTGAATTTAATCCAGACCGAACCAGTGCCCGAGGAGCTGGGCGAAAGAATCGGGTTTTTAAATGCCGCCGTTTCCGCCGCCGACATCGTTCGCGAAATTATGACATTGAAGTTGACGGACGCGCAGGTTTTGACAGAATACAAAAAATACTGTAACATTGACGGATTGAATGTTGACGGCTCGATAGATTATGTCGCACCGGACGGAAAATCGACAAAAAAATTCAGCAATTTATGAAAAATTACACGGAAATTTACCAAAAAACGAAAAAATTCATATAATACTTATGAAAATACTTGACATTTCGCAAAAAACTTTGAAAAAAGTATTGACATCTACATACGCGTGTGCTATAATTCGTCAGTCTGAAATATGATATAAAAAAGGGGATAAGGGAGAAAATGAAATTGAGTAGTTCAATTCAAACGATTAAAAGTGGACTTGGAAAAGTTGAGGGGGCAGTTGTTCAGGAAGTAGAAGGGGCAGTGAAATGGGTTGGTGACAACACCAAGACTGCACGAAATGTAATTCTGACGGCAGGGGTAGGCGGCGCTACTGGTGTAATTGCGAAACTTCAGGGCGCGGTGGGTGCGGCATGGGATACTTCGATGAATGGTATTCCGACACCGATACCAAGTGCGACAGAAATACCAAGTCAGATAATTGATGTAGTTGATGCAGTCGCTCCGGCGGCGGGTTCAAATTTACCCTTGGTAGCCGGTCTTACTGTTATTGCTGCATCTTTGCTTGGCGGCGGACTGGTTCTTGGCAACCACCTCAGGTCCAGAGCGGCGAACACGAACAACAATCTGATTAACGCTGCGCAGGCGCAGGCGCAGGAAAAATAATCGGAACGCAAGAAGGAATCAAGAAAATGAAATTGAGTAATCCAATTCAAACGATTAAAAGTGGACTTTGAAAAGTTAAGGGGGCAGTTGTTCAGGAAGTAGAAGGGGCAGTGAAATGGGTTGGTGACAACACCAAGACTGCACGAAATGTAATTCTGACGGCAGGGGTAGGCGGCACTGCTGGTGTGCTTGCGAAACTTCAGGGCGCGGTGGGTGCGGCATTTCAAATGGCAACTCCAACTCCAGGTGTACCAGCTGCGACAGAAATACCAAGTCAGATAATTGATGTAGTTGATGCAGTCGCTCCGGCGGCGGGTTCAGATTATACATCGATAGGCGCTGGCGTTGTTGTTGTAGTTTTGATTGTCGCCGGGTATGTACTTCTTAAGCGCCACTTGGATAAATCTAAAGATGCGGATACGAAAAGTATGATTGACGCTGCACACGGCAAGTAAAATTAGTATTTATTCTTTGCAAAAAGGGGCACACGCCTCTTTTTTACACGGCAAGTAAAATTAGTATTTATTCTTTGCAAAAAAGGGGCACATGCCTCTTTTTTACACGGCAAGTAAAATTAGTATTTATTCTTTGCAAAAAAGGGGCACATGCCTCTTTTTTATAGCATAGGAATTATCGCGACGAAGTTCGCGTAATTCCTCAATCAATAAGCGTTCATTGAGCTTCAAGAAACCGTCGAAGACGGCTTTCTTATGACCTAGGAGAGGATAAATAAAACTGAGCCGATGTCTTTGCGAGGAGTAAAACGACGAAGCAATCCAGAACGAATGCGACTACTGGATTGCCTCGCTGCGCTCGCAATGACAATCAGTGCGATTGCTGGATTGCCTCGCTGCGCTCGCAATGACAATCAGTGCGATTTCTGGATTGCCTCGCTGCGCTCGCAATGACAATCAGTTGCGATTACTGGATTGCTTGGCTGCGCTCGCAATGACAATCAGTTGCGATTGCTGGATTGCTTCGCTGTGCTCGCAATGACAATCAGTTGCGATTGCTGGATTGCTTGGCTGCGCTCGCAATGACAAAAGGTTTAAAAAGATGCGTCGAAGACACTCTTTTTATTTGCCAAAACCTGCGTCAAGTGTTACAGTCACACTAGGGTATAGGCGAAAACAATGATTGATGGAATTGTAAACGGAATACTTAATGCAATTTATGGGTTTATATACCTGCTTTGGCTTGCCGGCGCGTACATCATCAATATTATTGAAGACCTTTTCCGCATGCTTGTGGGATTGCAGCCTGTTCAATCCGGTTTTGCAAACGGTGAAGACATTTCGGTTTTGATTATCAGCAATTCGTACGTTCAGGAGATCTTTTTGAACCTTGTTGCGCTTGCCGTAATTATGCTTATATTTTTTACAATCCTGCAAATTGTGCGCGAGCATTACAAGGACACAAAACACGGCGGAAATCCGTACGTCATTGTTTTTCGTATGGTCAAAGCGATTGTACTTTTCATGTTTGTCACCGCTGCTTGCCTTGTCGGTTTGCAGCTGGCGCAGATTGTTCTTCGCGCCCTTGACCGGGCAACGGGATATGATCCGGACGGCGGTATAGGCGGCATGATTTTTGTTGCAATGGCAAGCAAGGCAAACCGCGTCCAGCAGGGATTGGAAGGTCCGGGTTATATTCCGGATAAAAATGCGTACGCTTCGGCGGTGGCGCACGACCCGAATAACAAAAACTGGGTGTGGCTTGAGGATATGAACAAGTTGGAGATTTATTACGGCGGCGACCCCCAGAATCGTTTCGAGGGGGAAGTTGCCTTGAAGGCGCAATGGTGGCACCTGTTTGATAATAAATATCATGATTTTTGGACCGAGGATACAACACCCGGCCATATGTTGGATAATATTGCCGAGCGTGAGGCAATGTACGGAAGTTTGGACTGGGATAAATATGACCCGGGCGTTTGGAACACATTTGATTGGAACAAACCATGGGAGAATATGACTGATGCAGAGAAACTGGCAGTTTTAAGGCGGTTTCCGTACAGTGTTCGGTTCAATGTCGGCAAATTGCAATACGTCAAGGTCGGCGGTACATGGTACGGACCCGGCACGATGGGGGTTCTTAGGTCGGAAATTGATGATGACGGGAATGTCGATTATGCCGGTTATGTTGATGTCGGCAATGGGGTCGAAGGCGGGGAAGCAGGTAAGCAAACTGTCAAGTATGATAATGCACCGTCGAACAACAGTTGGTATATTCCAAGGTCGAATGAATTTGTTGCAAATAATCCCGACAGTGTAATCAAATACCACCTTTGGATAATGGATTCCAAAGGCAACAGCAAGAGGGTAGCGCGGCGGTGGTCCGGCCTCAGTTTCGGTATCAGCAACTATATCCCCGAATACAGCCACCAAGGGTTTGTGTTTGACCGCATGTGGAGAAACGAAGACGGTACGGATACGTCAGACTTGTTTGAACGCGGTTCACTCGATCCCGAGACCGGTGCGGCAAATTACCACAACTACTGGCGGTCTTTTGCGATAGAGATGGACAGTCGAGGCAGGCCGGTAGCGCCGGTGCTGCGTGAATTCGGCGTTCTTTCGGGTTCGTACTTCTATATTGACGGGGTCGCAAAAAACGGAAGAGGTCCGGGAATGGCTCCGCTTATGCTTGAATACTTTCACGTGAACTATAAAAGACCTGCGGGGGAAGTTTCCGGCGGTTGGAGGGGATACGCGGGCTACACCGCAAGGGAAAAAGACGAATACATCAGATGGATTAACAACCAAATGAAACGACGCCGCAATGTCAGAGAGGTTCTAAGGCAACACGACGACCAGGCATGGTTTTTCAAACAAAAAGACCACGGCAAAATGCAATACAGCAACGTCGGTGCCGTTAACGCGCTTTATAACATGAAGGACTTTAACTTGATTATCGGTTTCGGCGGGCTTTTTATTGCCCTGGGCGTTTTTAACGGCTTTGCGTTTGCAATGATCCAGCGTATCGCGGAACTGGGAATCTTGTACATGTTCAGCCCTGTTACTTTGGCGTTCTTCCCGTTTGACGACGGCACCAGGTTCAACAACTCTTTTGTCAAGCCGTTTTATCAAAAAGCAATTTCGTCGTTTGCGCCTGTTTTGTCGCTGAACTTGTTCTTTGTTATCCTGCCTGCGTTTGACGAGATCGAATGGTTCAGCAGCAGTGTCCTGAACACTCTTGCCAACTGCATCGTTTCGATTGCGCTGCTGTCGATGCTGCCGAAGGTTCGCGCTACAATCCAGTCGATGCTTGGGGCGGATGCGATGGACGACAAGAAATTGTTCGGCAAGGGCGGCGTTATAAATGATGCTGTCAGCAAGGCGGCTAATTTCCCCAAAGCACAAGTTGACCGCGGCAGAGAGATGCTGAAAAACACGGTCGACACTGTCCAGCCATATATGAACGCCGCAAGCAAGGTGAAGGCGGCAGCCAAGTTGAGCAACCTCAAAAACCCCGGCGCTGCCATAAACAGAGCAATTCAGGGCAGGCATGAAAGGCAGGCGAAGGACGTTGATAAGATACTTGCACAGGAAGGGTTGAAACCAGGCGATGCAGGCTATGAAGAAAGGAAAAAAGAACTTACTGCAAAAGGTATCAAGGGTACAATGGCGCGAAGCAAGGCAAACCTTGATAACCAGATTAAGGCAAGAGGCTTGGCAACCGGAGCCGGCGGTACTGTTACCGAAGGCGACCGCATTAAGTTCCGAGGTCAGTTGGCAAAAGAGGCGGTAGAAAGAGGGATGCATACCGCTGCGGCAAAAGCGGTGCGCGCCGGACAAAGAACTCAACAGTGGGCTCATGACCTTCCGCAAAACATTACGGAAGCTGTAAGAACGGCTGCGCAATATGCGCAAGCTATGCCTTGGCTTGTCCAGGATGCGGCGCAGGCAGCTTGGAAAGCCGCCAAAAAAGCGCCCGGTGCTATTCATGACGCGGCTTATGATTTAGGGGACAAACTCCTCCACGGCGCTGGAACCGTACTGAATCCGTTCGCTTTGGCGGACTGGCTGAAGGAAAAACAAAGGGATTGGAGCAATGCGGAAGGCTTCAAACGTTTCTTCTCTGAGTTGGTCCTAAGCAAAGAAGGGTTCATCCCGGATGTACACAGGCTGATTGACTCGGCGTCCAGCAACAATGTTATCTCGCAGATGGATAAAATGCATAAAGCAAAAGAAGAAAATGAAAAAGCGGTTGTTGCGGCGACGCAGCTTACCCACGCGGCGGTTGTTGATGCCTGGAAGGAAAAGGGCAAGATTGCACGGCTGGAACAAGATGTTGAATTGGTTACGAAGATACTGGATCCGAATCTTGCGCACACCCTGACAACTGAAGAGTTGAAAAGAGGGTATGATTTGATTGCAAAAAAGAATAGTGCGGGAGAAGCTATTATTGATGCAGCAACCGGAATGCCAGCCGCCTTGACCCTTGCCGAATACAAGGCAGAGAACGCCAAGGCTGTTAAAGGATGCATGGATGAAATTGGCGGCAAAGCAACCGAGACAGGCATGACAACAGACAAAATGATGGGCATGATTTCAAAATACGAAAAGTCGCTGACAGGCGACACTGCCGAGTACGACAAAGCCCTTTCCGAAACAAATGTTACCGCAACACTGGTCTATGATAAAAGGAAGAAGTTCAACGAACTGCGCACCATTGCCAGCGCCGAGATTGTCAAAGAAATGGTCCTTAACACAAACAAAGCGTTCGGAGATATGACCGCAAGGGAAAAAGAATTCCTTCACGAAGGTACGAACTCGGAACTGGCTTATGACGCAAAATACGCAGAAATCGTCAAGCGTTTTGAAGAAGGGGCACGGGGTGATTTCACAAGTTCCACTTGGACGACGAAAGAAATCAAGAAATTCCAGGATCTTCAAACTTCTCCGCAAGAATGGGCACACATGCAGGAAATAATCGACATTTACAAGCAGCTTGGGGATGCCAATGACAAAGAGGGACAGGGTGACGGCGAAGTTGCCAGAAGAAATAACTATGCAAAAGTTGTTCATATGGCAGAGCTTAAAACGCGTGCCGAAAGAAAAGGTCAGGATGTCAGCAGGCTTAAAAGCCAGATTTCCAACAGCGAGAGTTACATAGAACAATATTGCGAAAATCTGGAACAAGTTAAATCGCAACATCATGCGGCATTCAGTGGCGTTACACTTCGCACAGTCGCGGACGTTTATGAAATGGACCGAGACGCCAGAAAGGACTATGCAGACAAGCTTTATGCGGCATCGAGACTTATTACGAATGATACCGAAAGGGTGCAAGTGAACCAATCAATTCAAGATCTTATTTCCAACGCCGCCAAGCGCGAAACAAATATCGCACAACTGGAAAAAGACCAGACAGACTTGTCCAAGACCAACGCCAAGATTGACAAATTCATGGGCAAAATCGGTTCCAGTGTGGTTAGGAGTTAACAAATGTCAGACGAATACAAATCACCCAACAGATTTATTCCGCGGAAAACCAGAGTCAAGACCGAGTTTGTCCGCGGTATTACCGGTCCCGACCTTATTTGGCTGGGCTGCGGCGGTGCGGTTGCGTTTTTGATGTTCGCTTCCGGTCTGGATTTGGCAATTCTTTGGGGAATTTTGGTTACGGGCGGTGTCGGTATCGGTTTTATCAAAAAAGACGACACGCGGTTCTACGTTTTATCAATGTCATGGTTCAGATTTTTCGCCTACAGCAAAAAATACGCCAAAATCCCGGGCGGAGGTTACCAAGACATCTTTACCAAGCTTATTCCTTATAAAGGAATCAAAGACGAGATGTTTATCGACTTTGGTGAGTATTTCGGTGTTGCAATCGAGATAAAATCCGTCGAGTTTTGGCTTTTGGACGTAATGAAACAAGACAGCCTTATCAATGCGGTTGCAGACTCGTTCCGCCGGCTTGCCCCCAACCAGAATGCAACAATTATCCGCCTTGAACGTGCCATGCTTTTGGACAAATATATTGATTATGAAATCGAAAAATACGAAGCGGTTTTGAAAAACGTGGAAATCGGTGCTTTGTCGGATTCCGAACTGGATGCCCGCGAAGTTGTTTTTAACGAGCGCGGCGCGATGCTGGAATACCTAAACGATGAAGAACGCATCTTCAAGTCCAGTTACTATATGGTTATTTACGGGCGCGACAAGAATGAACTTGCGCAAACCGCCGATGGTATCAGCCGTACTTTGATGAGCAGTATCGTTACGATTGAAAACGAAATCTTGAAGGGGAAAAACTTGGCGATTTTCCTGCGCGCAAATTACAACAAAGAATTCGAAGAACGCGAACTTAGGGAAATGCCGGATACGAAGATTTTTAACTGGATTGTGCCGAACAAAATCGAGTTTTCCGCCGGTAAAGTAAAGGTTAACGGTTTGGCACGCCAGATGCTTGGCATCACCGATTATCCGATTGATGTCGGAAATGCATGGGGCTATCTGATGTTTAATCTGCCCGGGGTTCGCACAGTTATGAATTTTCACCAAGTTCCGAAGTTGGACGCCGAGAAAATCATTGACCGTGCACTTATCGAAATGGGTACGCAGATGGAGCAAAGTTCCAAGGCATCTTTTCAAATTGACCGACAAACCCAGTTCCAAACTGTCCAAGACCTGCTTGTCGCGCTTAAACAAGGTAACGAGCAGATGTTTGATGTCACTATTCACTTTTCCGCCGAATGGGATGACCGTAAAGAGCTGAAGGCACGTCTGCGCGAGGAAGGTTATAAATTCAGCGAGCGCACGGGCAAACAAGTCGACGGATTCCTAAGCGCGAACGTGTCTCAGATAGAATTATTCGACAACTATATACGCGGTATTCCGACAACAACAGTTGCCGCAGCGTTCCCGTTTATCAGCGATATGCTGCAGGACGACAAGGGCATCTGTATTGGAAGCAACTCGTACCCTGTGTTCGTTGATTTTTTCAAACGCAACAACTCCCGCGTTAACAGCAACATGATTGTCATCGGAAAGTCCGGTTCGGGCAAGTCTTTTGCCACGAAATCGCTTTTGGCGCACCTTGCCGCCGACAATACAAAAATTTTCATCTGCGACCCCGAAAAAGAGTACGTTAGAATGGCAGAGAAGATGCACGGCAACGTCATCGACGTCGGCAACGCAGGTAAAGGCCGCTTTAACCCGTTTCACATCTATCCCGCGATGCTTGATGACGAAGAAGGCGGCGGGGAATATGACGACACTTTCGAATCCCACTTGCGATTCCTGGAAAGTTTCTTCAAAATCGTCATGGAAGGTATACGTTCCGACGCTTTGGAGGCACTTAATGGTCTTGTCGCCGCGTTGTATCGCATTAAGGGTATTGATAACTATACCGACTTTGCCGCACTTGAGCCCGGACACTTTCCGACGTTCCAAGACCTTTTCGAACTGTCGAAAGAGTACTATACCAAATCGACCGACGACTTTTCAAAGATTAACTATCGGATTTTGGTTACTTATTTGGAAAAGTTTGCCGAAGGCGGACGCTATTCGGGTCTTTGGAACGGCCCGGCGTCGATAAGCGCGGCTGAAAACTTTGTGTGTTTTAACTTTTTGACACTGCTTTCCAACAAAAACACAGTCGTAGCGAATGCCCAGATGCTTTTGGTTTTCAAGTTCCTTGACGGTGAGATTATTAAAAACCGTGAATACAACGCAAAGTACAATACCAAGCGCCGCATAGTAATCGTGGTTGACGAGGCGCACGTCTTTATTGATGAACAGCGTCCTATTGCGCTTGACTTCATGTTCAATATGGCGAAACGTATCCGTAAGTACGATGGTATGCAGATTATCATTACGCAAAACATCAAGGACTTTGTTGGAAGTCCGGTAATTGCAAAAAAATCCGCCGCGATTATCAACGCAAGCCAGTATTCAATGATTTTCAGCCTTGCCCCAAATGACATGACTGACCTTGTTACCCTTTATAAAAATGCCGGGGGCATCAACAGGTCCGAACAAAACCAAATTGTAGGCAATCCAAAGGGCAGATGTTTCTTTATCAGCAGCCCGATGAGCCGTACCAACATTCAAATCGAAACCTCCGACTCGCTGCGTTCGTTATTCGAATAATCTTCCTGATTATTCTGCGAATTTGTATTGCTTTTCCGCGCTTTGCCTGCTATACTGAAAGTATACTTTTTTCGTAAAGGAGAAAAATATGGAAAACACACTGCCTCCCGAACTTAAGGACTTGAAACAACAAATCGAGTTGATTAACAAGCACGGAATCCCTCCGGAAAAACTGGTTGGAATCGTTGACACTATTGTAAACGGTGACATGTCGAACAAGGATTTCAAGAAATCGGACATCCCGCTTGCAAAAGCAAAAGACAAGCCGAAAGAGGCGACGCGCATTATCAATAACTACAACACCGCACTTAACGCACTTGTCGAAGACAAAAAAAGCGGCAAAGATGACGAGACCAAAAGTGTACTTAAACTCAGCATCATCGTCGGAGCGGCGGCATCAGGTTTGGAAGTACTTGGCATGAAAAAAGAAGACATCATAGCGGCGCTTGGACTGACTGTACCGACGGCAGGCGGCAAAAAGTAAGAAATAAAAGAAAAGGAGCATGACCATGGCTGAAACAGAAGAACCCAAAGAATATCAAATTATCCATCCCGTAACCGGAGCCGATGTGACGCTGAAAGTTAAACCCGGTGAAAACGAGTGGGCAGTCTACGCAAGGGACGTCCTTGAATTGAATGAGGAAAGGGTTAACAGGTTTGCCGTGGAAAACGAATCCAGATCGTTTAATGTTGGAAATGTAAGACTCGCCGTTGAAGCTGTGCGTGAACGCGGATATCCTTCTTTTGATACTAACCTTGACAGATTTGGACGGAGGGTAACTGGTTTTGTCAAGAATCGTGTAGAAGATTTTGGCGGTTGGGCCGACAGAAATGGTCCCATGGTTGATAAAATAGTCAATTCAGTATGGGGTGCCTTCAAGAAAGGTGCCGGCGTGATTGCGAGTGTGGCAAAAGCCGGCTACAACTCGTTCCCCACGATTGGGGATGATAAAAAGAAACCGGCGGCGGGTGGAGTCGTCCATGCTACCGATGGAACCATCTATGCTACCGAGGAGCAGCTTTTGGCAAACAGCCTGGCAAACAGGCTTCCGCCGCAAGTTCAGCCACAGATTCAGCCACAGATTCAGCCACAGATTCAACCGCAAAATCAAAACAACACTCCTTCGGACAGCAACGATGCATACATGCGGGGATTTTTGGCAGGGACGCAGTTGAAGGCTTTGCAAAATGCATCAGCTTTGCAGCAAGACTGCTTTAATGCCCTGCAGGCACTTCTGTCACTTATTACTCCGCGAAGCATCGACACATCCCTGTGTTTGGGTGGCTGCAATGCTGGTTACAGTGCCGGACACTTGCAACTGGCAAAACTTAATTTGGCGACAAAGATTGTTGATGAAAGCAAAGGCCCTTGGGACAAATTTTGCAGTGCGATTACCGGCCGTAATATGGAAAACAGAGCCCGAAAGATTAATGAAGTTGCCACAATGCTTCGATTTTAGTTAAATTTAGAGATATTCAAAAAACCGCTGCGTGCGGTTTTTGTTTTTTTCGGAACTGCTTGATTTTTTGCCTATTCTATGGTATAATTTACAATAGAACTTCGAAAGGGGGAAAAAATTATGGCGTCATATACGGTTACCGCGCATACAAGGACACTTATCAGTGGGTTGTCGCGTTTTTTGGTAGCTTGGGAGTCTGATAAGCTGCGGGTACAAGCTGGGACGATGACAACCCAGCAACTCCGGGACAAATGGTCCCAAACGAATGCTGCCGGGACCGGTCTTTTTGATCGAAACGCGAATCTTGTTGCAGAAGCGCGCAAAGAACTGGAAAAGGCGTCGCTTGTGTCTTTAGTATCAAAAAAGGCGCAGTGGATGGCGGATGACCACGATTTCAGCATATATGATGCATTCGCACAAACGTACACAGAGGCAAACCACGCAATTCTCCAGCACCAAACATACTTTTTGAAAAAACCGCAGGAAACCGTGGCTGCTATTCAAGAGGTTAATACTGCGTACTGTGCGCTTGGCTTGAAACCGGAAGACACTGTCAGCGGACTTCGGACGATTCCGGGAGGAGCCGGCACAGACAGTGAACTTTGGGATGATATTGACAAAATGCTGAACTCGAAAGACCCAATCGAGAGGCTGTTTGCAAGAACTGCCGATTATGCCGAGATCGCAAACATAAAAAAGGATAAACGGCTTCCGGTTGATTCCAAATATTTCCCTCAAGAATTCCGCGACCAAAGAATCAAACAGGCGAAACAGTACGCAAGCCAAAACTCGGCGGTTACGCAGACACTGACAAACAGCAAAACCGAGCTTGCATTTATGCTGGATATACCCGAACGGCCGTGCGTTATGACTTCGACCGGATATATGACGATTTCCGATGCCCGCGCAGCAGGTCATGGCTTCGGTCGCGGGGCTGCCGGTGTTGTTGACGACATTTCCAAATTCGCGGATACGATTATCATGGACGAGATGGACACTTTGCTGAAAGCAAACGACGTGCAGGGTCCAAATCCCGTCGGTTCAATCGGCGAGGAATGGCTCAGCCGTTATACCCTTCACGGTCATGACAACAG
>Ga0123356_10004308_pt1 | contig 14728 bp, 10 predicted proteins | sample TergutEmb28metaG_2_FD_92546 | JGI IMG/M metagenome (GOLD analysis project Ga0123356, IMG submission 92546) | Embiratermes neotenicus P3 segment gut microbial communities from Petit-Saut dam, French Guiana - Emb289 P3 | ecosystem: Host-associated > Arthropoda: Insects > Digestive system > Gut ... | reverse complement strand
GTTTGTTCCCTGAACAGTTCCTTTCTACCGCTTAGCGGACGGTTAACGGGTGGGCATCGGGGCTACATTGTAGGGGCGTAAAGGAAAGGCGCCTATACCGCCAGAAAAATGGGGAAACTCAAATAACTCCTTTGTTGATTTCCTCCTATACCTTATATATAATACATAAAAACGGGACATTCCTCGATTGAATGAGAGGTGTGTCCTATACGAGGAGCACATCATGCCTATTAAAATACCCAATCAACTTCCTGCGACACCAATTCTTGAAAGTGAAAATATATTCGTAATGACAGAGTATCGTGCAATGCGCCAGGATATTCGACCGCTTCGGTTATTATTATTAAACCTCATGCCGACAAAGGAAATAACTGAGACACAGCTTCTCAGAAAGCTATCAAACACACCACTGCAAGTAGAAGTGGAGTTTTTGCAAACAGCAAGCTATGTATCAAAAAACGTAGCGCCGGAGCATCTTGAATCCTTTTATACAACATTTGATAAAGTACGCGATTCTCACTATGACGGAATGATTATCACAGGAGCACCGGTAGAAAACATGGAGTTCGAGGATGTTGACTACTGGAAAGAGCTCTGCGATATAATGGAATGGACATCACACAATGTTTATTCAACACTGCATATCTGTTGGGGAGCACAAGCCGGTCTGTACTACCATTATGGAGTGCAAAAATACCCCCTTGAGCAAAAAATGTCGGGAATATTTAAGCAAAAAATCTTAAAGCCCCAGTCTCCACTATTCCGGGGTTTTGACGATGACTATTACGAACCGCACTCACGATACACCGAAGTGCTCGAAAAAGATATCCTTGCAGTGCCGGAACTAGAGTTACTATCCGTTTCCGATGAAGCAGGAGTCTGTGTAGTTAAATCCTCCGACAACCGCCGCGTCTTCATAACAGGACACCCCGAGTACGATGCAAACACGCTGGCAATGGAATATTCACGCGATGTAAAAAAGGGTCTGCCGATAGCAATGCCGAAAAACTACTTCCCAAACGACGACCCGACAGCCACCCCTATAGTCCGCTGGCGCGCCCATGCCCAACTCCTCTACTCCAACTGGCTCAACTACTACGTCTATCAATCCACCCCATACAACATAGAAAAAGTCGGCGAAGGGTGATGGGCACTGCTTTGACCTGCCCCAAACGACTTATCAGCCGAATGCCATGACGTCGCTTAGGGCGTCTTCGGGTACGCTGCTTGTAAAAATCTCAAGAAGCTTCTGCTTTGTGAGATTTTTTTTGTCCTCGCCGAAGACGTCGACAATGACATTGCCCTTATGCATTAAAAACAACCTGTTTCCGTACTCGATGGCATAGTTTAAGTTATGCGTAACCATCAATGTTGTAATACCCTTTGATTCCACTATTTCCTTGGTTTTCTCCATAACGGTTTTTGATGTTACCGGGTCAAGAGCCGCCGTATGTTCGTCAAGCAGCAGAAGCTTAGGCTCGGTAATTGTCGCCATCAGGAGAGACAATGCTTGTCTTTGACCACCGGACAGGAGTCCCGTCTGCGTACCGATGAAATTCTCAAGTCCCATTCCGAATGATTCGAGTTGCTCCTTAAAACGTTCATCATTTTTCCGCTCGACACCACGCGACAGATTGAAGCTCTTCATTTTGTTGTACGAAATGGATAAATTCTCGCGTATGCTCATGTCGGGGCAAGTTCCTACTTTCGGGTCTTGAAACACTCTGCCGATGTATTTTGCCCTGACATACTCCTTTTGACGCACTATGCTTTTATCGTCAATGAGGATATCGCCGCTGTCGGGGAAAAATGCTCCTGCCAGCATATTGAGCATGGTTGACTTTCCCGCTCCGTTACTTCCGATAACTGAAATAAAGTCACCATCATCGATTTTAAGCGAGAGATTTTGGAAAAGATTCAGATACTGGGGCGTGTTTTTGCCAAATGCGTGATTAACATTCTTAATTTCAATCATAACAGCTCATTCCCCCGTTTCAGTCTTCCCGATATGAGAATGAGCACCAGCAGCGCCGCCATTGTCAGCCTCAAAAATGTCGTCGGCATTCCGAGAAACAATGCCGTGCCAATAACCGCCTGATATATGACGGCTCCGATTATTGCCGCTGTTGAGCCTGTTAAAATTTTGACGGTTTTCGATATCGTTATCCCCAAAATCACCGCGGTTAATCCCAAAATGATTACACCGCTACTCATTCCAACATCGGCAAAATTCTGCAACTGTGCCATCAGCGAACCGGCAAAAGCAACAAGCCCGTTTGAGATTGATAATCCAATAATCTTGTTTACCCCTATATCTCCGCCTATTGATGTCACAAGTTGCGGATTGCTTCCGACCGCTCGTATCAGCATACCTCTTTTTGTCATAAAAAACCAATCGAGGATAAGCTTAATCAGAGCAACCATTGCGGCAATCAGAAGCAATCGGGCGAATGCGGCATTCGGAACAATTTGCAACCACTCGGCTCTAAATAAGTTTGCCTGACCTGCAAGCGACCTGTTCGGCATACCCATAATGAAAATATTCACCGAGTAAAGCGCCGTCATTGTAATAATGCCGCATAACAGATTCGTTATTCTTCCGTAAACGTGCAGAAGCCCTGTAACAATTCCTGCAGCGCATCCGCAAAGAAGTGCGGCAATACAAGCGAGCCATGGATTGACTCCCGATATTATCAGTATCGCCGTTACCGACGCTCCGAGCGCATAAGAACCGTCGACCGTCAAGTCGGGGAAGTCGAGTATCTTATACGATATATATACGCCCAGAGCTATTAGCCCGTATATTAGACCTTGCTGTAAAATGCTAACTATAAAGTCCATTTTTTACCATCCTATAGGACACACCTCTTTGATGAGGAATGTCCCAATTTTATTCATCTGACGAAAGTAGAAGTTTCTGCCATATCCGCAGGTATTGTTATGTCGAGTGCTGCGGCTGTTGTTTCATTGATTACGATTTGTGTTTCTTTTACCAATTCAAATGTAATGTTTCTTTCACCGCCCAGAATTCGCGATGCAAGCTGCGCCCCTTGTCTTCCGACATCTGTATAGTCAAACCCACTGCTTGCAAGTGCTCCATTTTGGACTTGCTCTTCCTCTGAGCCAATAATTGCGATTCCTCTTTCGCTGCACTTATCGGCAATTGTTGCCATTGCACTAACAACGGTATTATCAAGTACATTCACCAAAACATCGATTTTTGTCAATAAGCTTTCGAGTGCCAGCACGACATCGGAAACATTTGTTACTGTGGCTGTTTCAAACGATAGTCCACCGTTTACCGCTGCGTCTTCAAGCATTGCGACTTGCTTAACAGAGTTTACTTCTCCTGTGTTGTATATAACACCGACTGTTTGCGCCGCAGGAACAAGAGCCTTTACCAATGCTATTTGCTCTTCTACTTGCAATACGTCGCTTACGCCCGTGACGTTTTCGTGCCCCGATAATCCTGCTGCAACAGGGTCGGACACTGCGATAAATACGACAGGGATATCTGAGTCTTCCGTTGCGTTAAATGCTGCCTGAGCTGCAGGCGTTGCAATCCCGACAATCAAGTCGCATTTATCTGCCGCCATTTTTTGCGCGATTGTGTTTGCGATATTCATATCTGCGTTTGCATTTTGATAATCAAATACAACTCTGTCTTCGCCGAATCCGAGGTCTTTTAAGCCTTCGATAAAACCTTCACGGCAGTTGTCGAGCGATGGGTGCGGTGCAAATTGGATGATTCCGATGCGTAAGCTTTCGGGGTCACTTGACTGATTTGTGTCTGAGCAGCCTGCGAGGCTTGTCAATGTCAGAGCGATTGCGATTAAAATAATTGTTGCCTTTTTCATAATTCTGTTTACCTTTCTGCGTTGGTCGCCACCTTTGTATGGTATTTTGCGCCTACTATTATATGCCGAGACATACAAAAACGCGCCGGTGTTTCACCGACGCGCTATAGTTGAAAGTTATTTTACATCAACTCAAACAAGACGCGGTTCAGTGAAACACATAGAAACACACCATTGCCAGTTGTTTGTAAATGCTTGATATGCCATCACTGAAATCCCTCCTGTTTTATTTTGATGAAATATACCACTTAATTTTCAGTCTGTCAAGGTTTATTTTATAACCCACTGCAACTGCCAAATCCAAAAGTAAATTCGTGCCATTTCTTAAAGTATATCCGCGCCAAATCCAAAAGTGATTCCGCGCCAAATCCAAAAGTGTGTCTTGACAAACCTACACGTTGCATTCATAATATACCTAGTTTGTAGCGAAAAAACACTTTTGCATCGCATTTCAATAATCTTTGGAGGTGTAATTATGGAATATGATTATTTTCCAAGAATCGCTGATTCAAAACTGTCTTTTGCTTTAAAAGCTATGGGTGCTGTATTAATTGAAGGACCGAAATGGTGTGGAAAAACAAGAACAGCTGAGAATATTGCAAAAAGCGTTCTATATATGCAAGATCCTGACAAATATGAAGATAATATGCTAAAGGCTAAAACAAAGCCCTCGCTTTTACTTGAAGGAGAAACGCCTCGTTTACTTGATGAGTGGCAAGAAGCACCTGTTTTATGGAATGCAGTACGTTTTGCAATTGATAAAAGGCAAGCAACAGGACAATTTATCCTAACAGGCTCTGTTGTCCCAACTCGAACAAACGATATGCATTCAGGAACAGGACGAATATCCAGAATGAAAATGAGAACGATGTCACTATATGAAAGCGGAGAATCTTCAGGTGACATCTCACTATCCGATATATTTAACGGAAGAACTGATATGATTGGAAAGTCAAGAATCACTCTCGAGCAAATCGCTTATGTAGTAACAAGAGGTGGATGGCCCGCTGCGATTAATGAAAAAAATGAAGACGTAGCAATTAAAAAGGCTTATGATTATTACGAAGCTGTTGTGAACGAAGATATATCAAAAATTGACGGCATTGACAAAAGTCCGGAAAGAGTCCGTAGCTTAATGCGATCACTATCCAGAAACATATCATCAGAAGCCGGTACTACAACAATCTTAAGCGATTTAAAAGCAAATGAAGAATCAATTTCACAAGTTACCGTGGATCAGTATATCAATGCACTTAAAAAGCTATTTGTAGTTGATGATCTTCCGGCATGGAGTCCAAATTTACGTTCAAAGACTGCTATTCGAACAACCGCAAAAAGGCACTTCACCGACCCTTCAATTGCTGCAACTTCACTTCGGGCAAAACCAAAGCGATTGCTTTCCGAATTTAAAACATTTGGTTTCCTTTTTGAATCACTTTGTATTAGAGATCTTCGTGTTTATGCTGATAGTAATGACGGTAATGTTTACCATTACAGAGATAAAAGTGGTGTTGAGATAGATGCAATTATTCAGCTCAATGACGGTCGGTGGGGTGCTGTTGAAATAAAAATGGGAGCAGGATATATAGAGGAATCTGCAAAAAAACTCTTGTCATTTAAAGACAATATTGACACCAGCCGTATGCCGGAGCCATCTTTCTTGATGGTATTAACAGCAACAGAAACCGCGTTCCAACTAGATAACGGCGTATGGGTTGTGCCTTTATGCAGCCTAAAGGATTAGGGAAAATCCGCGCCAAAGTGTACAATATCCCCGCAATTTATTATTTTATCTCTTTAAATGCGAAGTTAAAATAGAAGCTTACATTGATTTGGCAGCTGCTTATAAAAAACTTATACGATTATTGGTATTCCTATCGGGTTGTAGTGTTTTAAGTTTGCAAAGCTCGCGTTTATGCCTTTTGGTGCAGAAATTGTTTAATACTAATTTAATATGCTATAATGTTCCCATGTATCATAACGTGGGAGGGTGAATATGGATAAGAAGCGTCGTCGCAGTACTTTGATGTTGGTTTTGGTTTCTGTTGCTGTTGGTGTTTTTCTGCTGACTATAGGTCCGTTGGTTATTAACTACATTTTCATTACCGAATCAACAAGGCTTAATCTTAATCTTGCATTTGATGCCGGAAATCTTTTGGATTATTACGGTGCAATTCTTGGTGGTCTTGTAACTTGCTTCGCTATTATTTCCGCAATTCATATTAATAACCTAAATCTCAGGGAAGACCGTCAGAGAGCACAATTTGAAAAAGCATACGAAGTTTACCACAAACTACCTGAGATGCTCGCAAAACTGGATGCAGCGGCTATCCACCTGCAGTATTCCGTGCATATTAGCGAAGAGGCGTTACTCGAAACACTCAACACGCTTAAAGAAAGTGACAGTCTTTTACAGGAGCAGCATTATATAACCGGCAAGTTCTATAATAGTACAATTGACACGCTGCTAAAAAATATTACGGATAATTCCGCAAAGTGTCAGGAAATTGCAGAGAAGTTTTTGATTGAAAAAGAAAGCTCTGAAACAGATTATGAGCCGCCTCACGCTGAGCTCGAAGCAACATTCAGCAAGCTCAGAGACTCCATCGCAAGCGCTAAAGCCGAAATAACGACTGAAATAAACAAATTCATGTTTAGTAATAGCGATTAACTATATCATTTTAATAATTACAGGGGAGTTTATCATGTTAATTAGTGTCGGGTATAATAAGCTTAGAGAGTCTACGGGTTATAAGATGAATTTCTTCAAGACCGAGAGAGTTGCGTACTTTGTCGGCTCTATGATGGCGGGCATTTTTGTCGGAATGTGCATGATAACCATTCTTGTTATGGCAGGTATGATGGACAATTTCGCAGGAATAAAAATCCTGCAGGGTGTCAGCTTCGCAGCGGCTCTCAGTCTTGTCGTTTTTGCAGGTGCTGAGCTATTTACGGGTAATGTTTTTGTTATGACAGCAGGTGTTGCTTTAAAGGAAATCAAAGTAAAAGATGCCGTGAATCTTTGTTTATATTGCTATCTCGGTAACTTTGCAGGTTCAATACTGATAGCGGCACTCTTTTTATGGACCGGTTATCTGCAGGGTCCTGTACTGGAAGCAGCGCACGTGGCAATGAGCGCAAAAACAGAACCCATGTTCTGGGAACTGCTTGTACGCGGAATTCTTTGTAATGTACTGGTTTGTGCAGGTGTTTGGTGTATGTACAGGCTTCAAACCGAGAGCGGAAAGCTCATTATGATTTTCTGGTGCATTTACGTCTTCGTTGTATGCGGCTTTGAGCATTCTATCGCTAATATGACACTCTTCAGTCTCGAGGTAATGAACGGTGTGAGCCGTACCGATTTCATCGCAATGCTGCTTAATCTGATTGCAACAACTTTAGGAAACATAATCGGCGGCATGGCATTATCGCTCGGTTATTTCATTATTTCCAAAAAGACTCTGTGAGATTAATACTCTAATCAAACGAGTATCCCATAAACGGGATGCTTATCAGCGTATTGCCTTGGGAATCAAGCCAAGCAAAAAAGTCAGTGCCTTGTACGCTAAATAACTCCAGTGTCTCATTATAATCCATTACACCGAAACCATAAGCTATAGTTGTGCCGTCTAAGCCGACTACATTGTATTGTGCCGGTGTGTATTCGGCTTGTATGAACATTCCGCCGGATATATTTGTGTTTATTATAAACGCTGTCACTGTGCCATCTTTGACCGCAGGGGTTATCGACGCAACGTCTCTCAGAGCTATTACATCTGTCCCGTCAGGCAGCATTACTCCCATTCCTATTGTTTCAAAATTATCATCATACTCTGTATATATAAAATATCCGTCTGCGTATTTAACTTCTATTTGCCGATTTTCTGAAACCAGGTATGCTCCATCCTTCGATATGAGCCACATCCCTTCTTCTGTCATGGCATAGTGCCAACCGTCTCCGATATATTGCAGCGATGATTCCGCACCAAGCGAGGTTGCTTCTTCGGGGTATGTGATTTCTGCAAAATCGTCGGAATAAAACGTCGGAACACTCCATCTTTCTCTTATGTGCAGAGAAAAACCTATTCCATCAAAATTCATTATCATAAAACTATCCGAACCTATCGTAAACAGCTTCTCCCCTTGCGCATTTATTATATGCTGACTTCCATCGAGTGTTTCCACAACTGCTCGTCCGTTAACAAATACTGTTTCGAAAGTAAACTCCGGCTCAATTACAAACTCCAGGTCTTTATTGATAAATCCCCAAAGATTCCCGTTTCTCGGGGTTGCTGCTGCAAGACCTTCTGAGTACATAAATGCCTGTGCAAAATCAGTACGTTCAAGCTCGCCGGTCATTATATCCATACGCCCATAAGTTTCATCATTGAGTTTTACAAAACTATAACCTTCGCTTGCACCATAGACGATAATCTCTGCCCAAATCTCCTCGGAGATTTCTTCTGCCCATTCCATTTCTAAAATGTTATAGAGAAGCTTGCCATTATAGTCAAAAACATCGATGTCAAAGGATTCATACTCTTTCATCATGAAAATCACTTCATCGGAAAATATTACATCAACGTATTCAAGCGGTGTTACCCAACTGCCGTCAACTGCAAACGCAGCGTTTAGTACACCATAATAAACACCGGGGTCAATATTATTCATACTGATATTATATGCCGGACGCGGATTGTTTGCATTAGCTGTTTGATATATTGCCATTTCAATATTGTCATAAATCAAATCCGTAAGAACAGTACCATCTTCGCTTACAAGTCCATACTTAGATATGCGGAGACTGCCGTCATTCATCGTTATTGCACTTGAATAAGGCAGGATAGTGCCAAGCGAGCCTAATGGCTGAAACTCGGTTAAACTTCCGCCGGACTGTCTTGTATGCATTGAGTGTGGTGGTTGAATCGTTGTCAGATGTGAATCGTCTGTCGAAACGTTCCATCGCAGGTCTGCTGTCGGTAATATATCCGATTGCGACGACTCGAGAAGCGATACGTAACCTGCACGGCTTATTGTTTCTTGTCCTTTTTCGGATTTAATCCAGTTATACATAATACGTACACTGCTGTCTTGCGGTTCTTCCGCGCGAATTGCTGCGTAGTAAGGGTTTAGCAGCGGATATTCACCGCTTCTTATTGTGTCATTATTTGGTGCGACTCCGTCTACCGAAAGGATTCTTAATCCATCTGCCAATTGCATTACATCAGCGTAATAGAATAGTGTGTATCCAATAGCTCCTGTCGAACCGTCAAATCCCATTATTGCCGAATTTGCCTCTTCTTCCTCAAAACCTGCCGAGAAGCTTTGCATCTGAGCGTCCATCATCGGTTGCCAGTCCATAACCATCTTTTGTATAATAACTTGACTTGCTGCTTCTTCATTTCTTTGAAATGCTGCTATTTCCAAACTTTCGCCGCCCAACTGCTGCCAGTTTGTCGTTTTGCCGGAATAAATTTCTCTTAGCTGCTCGGAGGTTAGATTATCAACAGGATTCGACGCATTGACAACAAAGACCAACGCTTCAATCGCTATGGGTGCTATCTCCAAATTTATTCCCTGTGCTGATATTTCATCGAGTGCGTCGGGCGTTGGTTCACTAGATATTATTATATCTCTTTTACCTGCCGCTAAATCCCTATATGCCTGTGTTGTTCGGGTAAAGCCTGATGTATCGGCATCTTCTTGCGGTTGGTTCAGCAATACGCTTGTTATTGCTTGTGCAAGCGGTGCAGTTGAGGGCGAGCCGCCAATATCGGGAAAACTCTCGTTTGAAAATGAGAAGCTTTCATGCTCAATTGGTGTGTCATCATGCAGCGGTGTGTCTGAAATATCAGGTGCGTCATCATTATTTCTGCAAGATGTTAGTAGAAATACTGCTGTGAGAAGAACAGCTATAGCTGCTATATTTTTTTTCTTATTCATAAGTCCCTACCTTGTATTATCTGTTTAGATTGATTGCATTATAACAATAATTCATATAGAATGGAAATATAATAATTCAACTCATGATTTGAGGTGTTTTTTTGTTTGATACAATTGCTGCTATCGCAACAGGAGGTGTTGTTTCTGCTGTCGGTATTATCCGAATCAGCGGAAGCAACGCATTGACCGTTGCGGACAATGTGTTCTTTGCAGCAAACTGCATGAGCCTGAAGGACGCCGAAAACAGGCGGCTGTATTTCGGCGAGCTTCGACGCACAGATGTGACGGGAGAAAATGTGACAGGGGGACGGTTCTGTCACATTCTTGACACCTGCTTGTGCATGGTGTCGCGTGCTCCCTCGTCGTATACGGGGGAGGATACCGTGGAATTTCAATGCCACGGTTCGCCTATTGTGCTGTCAGAGATTTTGCAGGTTTTGTTTGCGCTTGGGGTTCGTCAGGCGTTGCCGGGCGAGTTTACGAAGCGTGCTTTTCTAAACGGCAAAATCGATTTGACGCAAGCGGAGGCTGTGATTGATTTGATTGAGGCGGAAACACCTGCCGCTGCTCAAAATGCAGCAGGGCAGCTCAGTGGCGCCGTCAGAGCAAAAATGGAAACAATCTACAGCCGCTTGCTCGATATGACAGCACATTTTCACGCGGTTATCGATTATCCCGATGAGGATATTGAAGATTTTAGAGTTCGTGAATATATTGTCATATTAAATGATATCACGGATGAGCTGATGAAGTTGCATGAATCATTCAAGCGCGGCAATATCTTGCGTGGGGGTATTCCTACAGCTATAATCGGGCGACCGAATACCGGCAAATCGTCGCTGCTCAACGCTTTGCTAGGTTACGAGCGTGCAATTGTTACTGATGTCGCAGGCACTACAAGAGATACAATTGAGGAGAAGGTCGTAATAGGAAATGTCCTGCTGCGTCTGATTGACACGGCAGGACTACGGAAAACTAACGACACAGTTGAAAAACTGGGTGTTGACAGAACTCTCGCTGTTATCAGCGACGCGAGCCTCGTTTTGCTTGTGCTTGACGGCTCTGAGCCACTGAAAAGCGAAGATTTTGACATACTGCACTCGATTCCGCCGGATATCCCGAAAATTGCAGTTGTCAACAAATCCGATTTGCCTGCAGCTATGAGCATTATGGCGTTAAATGAGCTTGGTGTCTCAAACTGCAAGGTTTCTGCCCTATCCGGCGAAGGGCTCGATTCTTTAGACGCGCAAATCAAGAATTTGTTCCCCATCGGTGAGCAGAGTGCACCTTATGGTGAGATTATCACAAACGCCCGGCAGGCTGACGCACTTTTCAGAGCTCTAGCGAGTATTACTTCCGCTTCAAGGTCTTTAGCCGACAATATGACTGCTGATGCTATTGTCACAGATATTGAATCCACCCTTGCTGCAATTGGTGAAATCACGGGCAAAACTATACGCGAGGATATCGTAGGAAGAATCTTTGAGCGATTCTGTGTAGGAAAGTAATAAAAAATGGTAATAAAAATAAAATACCTATTCCCTTTAGAGATATTTGTGGTACAATAGCAAAGTCTCTATTTTTTAGAGACTAATTCTATCGAGTGTAATAGATACATAAATATATAAGTGTATTGGGAGGATTCTATGAGCAACAAGTACGTATATCTGTTTTCCGAAGGTAACGGAACAATGAAGGAACTGCTTGGCGGTAAAGGTGCAAACCTTGCTGAGATGATAAATCTCGGACTGCCTGTACCACAAGGGTTCACAGTAACAACAGAGGCATGCACAAAGTATTATGACGATGGCGAAACTATCAGCGATTCAGTGCAAGCCGAAATTATGCAGTATATCGACAAGCTTGAAGGTATCGCAGGTAAAAAATTCGGTGACGAGCATAATCCGCTCCTCGTATCGGTTCGTTCAGGTTCACGTGCTTCGATGCCGGGTATGATGGACACAATCCTTAACCTCGGACTCAACGATAAAGTTGTTGAAGTTATGGCAAACAAAAGCGGTAATCCCCGTTGGGCGTACGACTGCTATCGCAGATTTATTCAAATGTACTCCGACGTCGTTATGGAAGTCGGCAAAAGCTACTTTGAAGAGCTCATCGACGAGATGAAAGAGAAAAAAGGCGTTAAAGACGACCTCGAGCTCACAGCCGACTGTCTTAAAGAGCTTGCGCACGAGTTTAAAGACCAGTATAAAGCAAAAGTCGGAAGCGATTTCCCGGAAGATGCAAAAGAGCAGCTTATGGGTGCAATCAGAGCAGTATTCCGTTCATGGAATAACCCACGCGCTATCTCATATCGCCGTATGTATGACATTCCCGGTGATTGGGGCACAGCAGTCAACGTTCAAGAAATGGTTTTCGGTAACCTCGGCGATACATCGGGAACAGGTGTTGCGTTCTCACGTAACCCGGCAACCGGCGAAAAGAAACTCTTCGGTGAGTTCTTAATGAACGCTCAAGGCGAAGACGTTGTTGCAGGCATCCGCACACCGAATAATATCGACCAGCTTCGTGATATTATGCCCGGTGCTTATGACGATTTCGTAAAAATCGTTGCAAAGCTTGAAGACCACTATCACGATATGCAAGACATGGAGTTTACAATCGAAGATAAAAAACTCTTTATGCTTCAAACACGCAGCGGTAAGCGTACAGCCGCCGCCGCACTTAAAATCGCTTGCGATTTAGTCGACGAGGGTGCTATCAGCGATAAAGAAGCAGTCCTGATGATTGATGCAAAATCACTCGACGCACTTCTTCACCCTCAGTTTGATACAGCAGCTTTAAAAGCAGCTACACCAATCGGCACAGGACTAGCAGCTTCTCCCGGAGCAGCAGCAGGTCATGCTACATTCACAGCAGAAGATGCAAAAAAATGGGCAGACGAAGGCAAAAAATCAATCCTTATCCGCCTCGAAACAACACCCGAAGACATCGAAGGTATGGCAGCAGCGCAAGGTATTCTTACAGCACGCGGCGGCATGACTTCGCACGCAGCAGTTGTTGCTCGTCAAATGGGTACTTGCTGTGTTGCAGGTTGCGGTGCGCTCAGAATTGACGAAAAAGGTAAAAAGTTCGAGCTCAGCGGCAAAACCTTCAACGAAGGCGATTGGATTAGCCTTGACGGTTCAACAGGTCATATTTATGGCGAAAACATTCCGACAACAGAAGCAACAATCGGTGGTGAGTTCGGTCGTATTATGGGTTGGGCTGACAAATACAGAAAACTCAAAGTAAGAACAAATGCCGATACACCACATGATGCAAAAGCAGCAATCGAGTTCGGCGCAGAGGGTATCGGTCTTACACGTACAGAGCACATGTTCTTTGAAGCAGACCGTATTCCTGCAATTCGCGAAATGATTTGCGCAGAGAATGTGGAAGAGCGCGAAGAAGCTCTTGCAAAACTCGAGCCGATGCAACAAAAAGATTTTGAAGGCATCTACGAAGCAATGGAAGGCAGACCTGTCACCATTCGTTTCCTCGACCCACCACTTCACGAGTTCCTCCCGACAAACGATAAGGACATTGAAGTTCTTGCAAAAGATACAGGCAAATCTGTCGATGATATCAAAGCAATCATCACAAGACTCCACGAGTTTAACCCGATGATGGGACATCGCGGCTGCCGTCTTGCGGTTACATTCCCCGAAATTGCCGTAATGCAAACAAAAGCTGTTATTAAAGCAGCGATTAAAGTTAAAGCAGCTCACCCCGATTGGGATATTCTCCCCGAAATCATGATTCCGCTCGTCGGCGAAGTTAAAGAATTCGTTTATCTTAAAAACATCGTTGTTAAAACAGCAGATGAGCTTATCAACGAAGCAGGCAGCCAGCTCAAGTACCTCGTCGGCACAATGATTGAGATTCCACGCGCTTGCTTAACAGCAGATGCAATTGCAAAAGAAGCCCAATTCTTCTCATTCGGTACAAACGACCTTACACAAATGACATTCGGCTTCTCACGCGACGACGCAGGCGGTTTCTTGGATGAATACTATCAAAAGAAAATCTTTGAATCAGACCCGTTTGCAAGAATCGACCAAATCGGCGTTGGCAAACTAATGGAAATGTCAGTAGAGCTAGGCAAAAAAGCCCGCCCCGACATTAAACTCGGTATCTGCGGCGAGCACGGCGGCGACCCCTCATCAGTCGAATTCTGTCACAGAATCGGACTCAACTACGTCTCCTGCTCACCCTTCCGCGTACCAATCGCACGCCTCGCAGCAGCCCAAGCAGCGTTGAAAGACTAAAATGAATAAGAAGAGACTGTAGCAAACATAATTGCTACAGTCTCTTTTCTTCGCCCTCGCAAGCGACCCCGATGCCCACCCTAGCACGCTGGTTGTCGCCAAAGGTTAACTGTTCAGACGCCGCCATTTCTTTCAGCCCACGCTGCGCGCCCGCGAACCCCACCCACCGGCTCGGAGTGACTCCTCGCCTGAAAGTATGATTTTAACGAGCAAAACGCAAAGACAGCGAACAAAACCCCGGTATGAGAAAGCATCATAACACCGGGGTTTTGTTAATCAAAAATCGAAGCAATTGACTGATAAAGATTTTGGTTGCGGGAACTGTCAGTGCTGTAAATAAGGTTGCAAAGGCTCCTGCAACAAAACCGGGGCAAAATAAACCTACTGTGAAAAAAGTACCAATTAAAGAACGGCTTGCAAAAGGTAGGATTGAAGCAGATGTATATAATGCAGAGCGTGAAAAATACCGTAAGCCGAAAAGGCATAATGACTTAGACATATAATTGAAACACAGCCGCCGATGTTGAAAAAGATTCTGCGGCTGTGATATAATCAAAGATATTATTTTGAAGGTATCGTGATATGAAAAACGAAATTATTTTATACAGACCAAACGAACTTGCAGAACATATTGAAGTAAGATTTGATGATAATACT
>Ga0123356_10004307_pt1 | contig 14729 bp, 20 predicted proteins | sample TergutEmb28metaG_2_FD_92546 | JGI IMG/M metagenome (GOLD analysis project Ga0123356, IMG submission 92546) | Embiratermes neotenicus P3 segment gut microbial communities from Petit-Saut dam, French Guiana - Emb289 P3 | ecosystem: Host-associated > Arthropoda: Insects > Digestive system > Gut ... | reverse complement strand
TTCGGATTATGCCGTTTTTTACTATTTTTTCAGATAAACATTTCTTGCACGTGACCATGACTGATGACCTTGTTTACAAGGTTATCACAAACCTCTTTATCTCTCTATCGGTGAAGACTCTCACTTTTTCATATAGACCTCTGTAATCTCGGTATCTAAAAGGTGAATCCAATCCCGCAAGTATCTGCTCAATAGTTGCTTACTGGGTTTCTAAACTAACGTCTTTATAGTTGATTTTCTAATACCATCTATCAGAACTCTGGTGAATAGTGTGGCATCGTTTACGATCATACTTTATGAAGCTCCCTATAGCAAAGACCGTGCACTAACTGCGCTTAGATTTGCCACTACCTGCGATTTAGAAGGTCATACCGTTCGTATCTGGCTTTTTGAAAATGGTGTCTACCTCGCCAAGAAAGGGCAAAAAGTTGCTCAGGGTTTAGTCAACTATGGGCAGATGCTCACAGATCTTCTTAAGGGGGGTATTGAAGTTAAAGCTTGTGTGGTTTGTGCAGAAGCACGTGGCTTATCTGAATCCGAGCTGATTGAGGGTGTAAAACTGGCAACCGTGCATGATTTGGTTGAGTGGACGGTTAATAGTGATAAAGTTATAACATTTTAGTGATTGTGAATCGGTTGAGTGTTGAAAAACTTGATGTGAGGGGTAAGCTGTGCCCTCTTCCTGTTGCTTTTACTAAGCGTAAACTCGATAGCATGGCCTCTGATCAACTGCTTGAAGTCACAGGCGAGGGTGAACTCGAGTTTGACAATGTGCAACGTTGGGTAAAAAATCAAGGGCACCAAGTTGTTCAAGCACAAAACATCAATGGCGAATTCAAGATATTAATAAAAAAATGTTGAGTGCCGATTTGCTATTTTAGCTTCTAAAAGTTGCAATGAATCCGTGTGTTACATCTTTGATTGATTGAATTAGGGGATAGCGGATTGTTTCTGGTGAGAGATTGGCAAGGCGGTCTACTCGGAAGTAGATAGGTGGATGCGGATCCATTCCTAGCCATTCTTGAATACGATAGGAGGGTGTTCGCTCAAAGAGTAGTCGTTGGTATCCGATTTTTTCAAGTGACTCGGCTAGAATTTTGGGGTTACCTATTACCATGGCAGAGATTAAATCCGCTCGGGCTTCGAAGAATTTGGCTATGAAGAAAATCACGACCATAATTACCCAGAAATATGCAAAAAATAATAGGGATGTAAAAATTAGTGGGAACAGGGGTAGCAGTACATAGAAGCGGAAGAGAAACTCGGCAGAAACTAGTCCGTAGAGTATGAGCGGGTCTCGGCCCTTAAGGTGCCCAAACTCATGACCTAAAACCCCCAATAGTTCCTCTTCGTTTAGTTGTATCAAGATGCCTGTGGTTATAAGGACTAATCCGCGTTTGGGACTGGGACCTGAAGCTGCGGCGTTGGGGACCATAGTGTTGGAAACTACAATTTTTGGTATGGGAAAATTAAATCGTTCGGCGATGTTTTTAACAAGGCTGTAGACGTTAACTTTTTTGGCTTTGAGATTTTGCAGTTCACAGGGAACCCCGTGTTTTAAGAAAATCTTTTGTGCAGATTCTGCGTCAACTTCGCCTTGTTTGGCAATTATTTCATCATAGATTTCTTTTTTAATGGCTACAAGCTTTTCTCGCGGATAAGTTTTTTTAAAGTCCACCATCTCGCCTACTGGTAAGTAAACCTCCAATAGATGAATAATCGGATTGGCTTCAGTGATGGTCCATTCTGCACTACGAGCGATAAAGCGGTTAGAATAGAACACAAAGATGAACTGGATCCCAATTAATATAAGCGGAGCCACCCAGAACGCACTGGGAAAAGCTGTTGCTATGGTGATAAATATGAACATTCCAAAAACAATGAAAATAACAAAGAAAAGCAACTGAGTTTCTAAAAAGAGTCGGTTGAAGGATTTTTCGGGTTTAGTGTAAGATTCCGGAACGATTTTTTCTCCTTCGCGCCAGGCAAAACATACAGTGGCATTTCGGGCGTTTTGTGAGAAAGCCTGCATTGATATTAGGATGTCTTGTTTGGTTTCTTCTACGATAGATTTGGGAACTGTAGAATTAAGTGGAGTGATTTTTAATTCAAATGGAGTGCCACTTTTAACTTCCACGTCCAGCTGATGATTATTTTGTTTATCGATAACGGTGTAGGTTAATTTTTCTCCTTTTATGGTGGGTTCGCGTTTGATATTTATGAAGCGCTGATTCTGTGGAAGTAAGTACTGGGTGTAGATGAAATCAAAGAGTTTCTCATAGTAACTGGGTGGAACCTCTGGAGTTATTCGATATGTAAAAAACAAAAAAGGAGACGGCATCATTTCTAGCTGTCAAACCTACAGTTATTCACTGTGTCGCCGTTTTATATCCTTATTTGGGACATGAGCATAAGCCGCTTAGAGAGATATACATAGCTTGAGGGGCCAAAAGCATAGGGGATAGCGTTTATTAATCTCGGAATTCATTGTTAAATTCGGATACACCGCAAGATGGACTTCTTTAGCATCAAATAAACACCATGTTTGATGATACAGAGACATATTGGGCGGATAAAAGCTCAAAGAGATCGTGAGCTAATTGTATAATTCAGGATGGATATGTTACTTTGGCATCATTAAAAAAAACCATACTTGTTGTTGATGACGACAAATCTATACTGCGAACCTTCACCCGTATTCTACAAAAAAGCGGCTATGAAATCGACACCGCAGAAACAGGTCAAGAAGCCATAGAGAAAACCCAAACACGCAGTTACGATTTAGCGCTTGTAGACATCCGATTACCTGACATAGACGGCACAGATTTACTGGCAAAACTTAAAAAACCCCTGCAACACACCGTTAAAATCATGATCACAGGCTTCCCCTCACTGGAAACCGGCGTTAAAGCGCTCGACGAAGGCGCCGATGCCTATCTGGTTAAACCCGTGAAACCCCAGGAACTACTAATTCTGCTCGAAGAAAAACTCAAAAACCGCGAAGCCGCCGAAATCAGCTACTAACTAAACATCATAACTACCGATTGTTGTAGCCATTAATCGAGAACCCTTCCATATCTGTGCGAGTATTTGTGTTATAAAAACTGTTTTCTTTTTTGATTTATTTTGACCTGTTTGATATCTACCCTACCTGCCCATAGATGGCGGATTTGCGAAAGCAGGTGTCGTTGGCATTTAATGATGCTGAAGAATAACAACCCACCTCAAAAAAAGTTTAACAAGTCTCACGTAATCTCCACATGTTAAGCGCCTGTTGTGTTGTATTTGCTTGACGCAACAACTTGTCTTCTGATTAAAGCTGAAAACCTCCATAGATGAAACCCTCGCATCTGGAGGTAACACATATATCCAATAACTTGTGCTGTTTGTTCCCACGTTTAACTTTGCTGGGCATAACTATGGATTTAACGCAGAAAAGAAGTTAACACTATGTATTTATACTGTGCATAATCAAACAAAGTAATGCCGGGTAGAAGGGGAAAATATGAGAAGATTAACCGAGTTTCTAAATGAGCAGCACAGCATGGGCGAGCGGAGAAAACAAACATATCATGATGCTTTGAAGCTTTTTGAAAAAGCCGCGGGGGCTGAATTTGAAGATATATTTCTTGATCGGAAAAAAGTTAATGACACTTTAGCGGCTTTAGCTAAGATTCCTAAAAATCCAAGCACTGTTTCTGCGGGTAGATCATTTATGCGGGCAGATAGTTCTTGGAATAGTTATCTGGGGGTTTATAAGCGGTATGCGAAATGGTTATCGGATCCTGATGATATGGATTGTCCCAAAGTCTGGCGGAAAATTAAAGCGAAACCTGTGGATTGGGAGGAGAAGCTTAAGGATAAGTGGTTGACTGAAGACGAGTTTTTCAAGTTATTGGAGGCCGTTGATGTGTTATGTATTAAGGCATTGTTTTGTACGGCGGTGGCGGGTGCTTTGCGTGTGGGGGAAGTACTGAATTGCCAAGTGGGTGATGTGGCAGTTTCGGGATCTGAGTGTAAGGTGACTGTGTCGGGTAAGACAGGGACACGTACCTTTATTATGAATCAGTTTGCACCGGTGCTTATTCAGTGGTTAAATTTTCACCCTCTAAAGCATGATGCGTCTGCACCTTTGTGGACCCGAAGTATGATTAAAAAGAATCTGCCATTGCATCGAGGTTTGGAGGCGCAACAGGTCAATAATTTGTTGCGTAAGTATTGTGGTGTGGCGGGGATTAAGAAGCCGGTGTCGATGCATTGGTTGCGTCATACTAAGGTGACGTGGACTGCTATGAATCGTAAGGTGGCGGTGACGGATAAGGAGGCTAATGTTATGTTTGGCTGGAGCGGCAGAAGTGATATGTATAAAAAATATACTCATCTAAATGCTACTCATGTTGCCGATACTTTTCGTTTGCTCGATGGTGTGGAGTTGTCTGCTAAAGGGCGGGATCGGGGTAAAATTTTGGAGCGCCGGAAATGTTTGGGCTGTAATGAGTACAATATTGCGGGATCGCTTTATTGCTTTAAATGCGGATTACCCTTAACAGAAGAAGAAGCTCAACGTCAGAAACTGCTTCGGGAACTGACTGATGAGGCCTTGAAGTCCAAATTAAACTATCGAAAAGCAAAGAAGAAGATTAAACGTTGACTTTCAGTTGGGTAGCTTCCAGCCTTCTTTTTTCTTCTCTTTGATAATTTCTTGTACATCCTCTTGTTCTAAAGCAAACTCAACATGCTCACAAGTATCGGATTTATGGTAATCGCATTGTATACCGTCGGGTGTGAAGGTCACATGGACAAGCTTATTTCGAGGTATTTTGCGGTCAAAAATCTTTATGCCACTAGAATCAGAATTAATACGCTCAAGTCTGGGTTCTGGCGGTTCTATAGGTTCATTTTTTACTAAAAAATCTCTGAGAGCTGTTTTAACTATTTCTCCCCTACTTTTGTAGCCATATTTACCAATTAAACGGTCTACACTTACGATTAATTCGTTGGGGATTTTTATGTTGCTGTATTCCCCTTCTTCAGGTTGTTTTGTGATTTTCTTAGGCAATTCTGACCACATTTTGATAATGGATTATCAATATGTGCTTAATGAATATTATTCCCGCATGTTTATCCATTTATGGAGAATGTATGGATAAACGTTTATATGTTGCGTTATCATCCATCTATTGATAATAGGTGTCATGTCATGCAGGTTGAATATACAAATATAAAATTGCCAACGGTCCCTTATGTTGAAAAAGTAGATCAGTTGGTCGCAAACAAATTATATAATAGTAGAACTGATGTCATAAAAGACGCGCTCCGTGATTTCTTTGAAAAATATCCTGAAACAAGATTAACTACAGTTGTGTAGGGGTTTAGTTTTGTCGAGTATTAGCGATATTGATCCTTTGGAGCTTTATGATTCTGCTTTGGAAGATTGGACTGAAGTGGATACAATAGAGGGCACCAATCATGTAGCTGAATTCTTAGCAAAATTTGGTACCCGTGAAGAGTTCGCCGCAAAAATAACAGTCCAACAACCTCCTGAAATTTTGGCTGATGCCGCTGAACAAGTTGATGAAGCCGCCGACACATTCGTCGAAGCTGTCAAATCAGCTGCTGAGGTTTTGGCGCAATGAGCACAATAGACTCATATGAGTATGTGTGTGATGAATGCGGGCATATTTTCAAAGAATGCGAGGCATACCATAGCATTCAAACAATATATGATACTAAAGGTTACAAACTCGCCGCTGAGTTACCAGTGACGGCATGTCCCGACTGTCAGTCAACGAACTGTAATTTTAGGTTAGTACCGTCTGGGGGAGCACCGCACAATGCCTGATAGCCCCCAAGAACTCTTCAAACGCGTCGACGTCGACTTATACATTTCTCAGCAGATCCAGCAAACCGAAGCATTAGCCGATCTCGCCAAAAGCTTTGAGTCTATAGCCAAAAGCCTCCAGCGCCTAGCATACATTGTAGAAACCAACAGTTACGGTCAAATAGCCCTAAACATACGGAAGGTCAATCCTCCATGACTGACTCCAAGTTTACTGCCTGGCAAAAAATAGTCGATGACTACTGCCAAACCAATGACTGCGTATATTTTGATGATGGCGTATGTAACGGGTCAACGCCTGTGGGTTCTTGCGGCGTCTTAAAAATCAAAGATATTCTCAGCGGCAAACAAGTTGTGTTAGATAAAGCAGACGCCATAATGGCCATAGTGAACCAATGCTGTACCATATGCAAAGATGACCACAGCACCCCCCAATGCTACAGCGAATACTGCGTCTATGAAGACCTAAAGTTAGTTGGTGGAGGTAAATTTCCATGAGTTGTGTTATGGATCCGCGGCGCATAGAAGACGCATATGCGGACTATGAAGCTAAACAGCGTCGTCAAGTTTTAGAAGATGAAGAAATCCAACAGCAAACCCGGCGACTCAAAGACTTTTTCCAAAGATTACGCGGGCCCCGCACTGCTCGAACCTCTAAAGTCTGCACTGATTGCGGCGGCATCATACCTGCAGGCGCAAAGTACACGCGGCATACATTTGCAATAGGCAATCCCTTAGATGGTTACAAACACATCAAATATTATGCGCACTATCCCGCCTGTTCCGCGGAGGGCACCTAATGACCGAACAGTGCCCGCTCACAAACAAATGCAAAAGCACCAGCAACATCGACTGCACCAACCGCGACTTTCCCAGCTGTGGATTCTTCCAAAATGAAGTCTCAGAACACTGTAAACCGCTCCAAACAAAACCAATCAAGACCCCCTGCAAATATCAGTCCGTATGCCGCCGCCGATGCTGGAAACCAACCAAACAGGATGCATAACACATGACCGAAGAAACAAACAACTATGAGTGTGTGGACTGCGGCAAAATCTTCCCAGAAACAGAAGCCTACTATGCAGAATCAACAGTACGAGCATCCCAAGACAGCAGGTTGTTCCATAAGGAAGCGTTTGTAGCCTGCCCCTCATGCTACTCAGTCGAGCTAATCGATACTAATGAACCAATTCGAAACGGAGACCAAGAATAATGAGCACCGACTTAGCCGCAATACCCTATCAGCTCATGGATGCCGAAGACGAAAAACAAATCGCCGCCACCATGATGGGTCAAATAGACCTAATCAAAAAAGTGTACGTATACCAGTACAAGGATAAAACTGGCCGCACTGTAACAGGTCTAAGTAACGATGGGATAAAAGAAGCCGCACGGCATCGAGGCAACATACACATAATAGACTATAAAATAGAGCGGGACGGCGACAAATTTGTTGGCACCACTATAGTACGCGACATGGCCGCTAACGTAGACTTCATAGGCATCGCAGAAGGAGACGTAAATACCAAGTTTGGCCGCATTCAAGCCGTAAGCAAATCCGCCCGAAACGCTTACAGAGGATGTATTCCAGCTGCCATCATAACAGGTGTGATTGAAAAGTATTTGGAAATGGGCGAGGGTGTGCAAATTATTTATGACCCCGACGAACCCGCAGAGCCAAAAGTTAACTCAGCTAAAACTGTAGCTGACTACAGGTTGTCACCCAAAAAAGTAGAAGCCACACCCATAAACCCACCCAAAGACACAACCTCAAACCCCGTTGTTCCACCCGCATCACTAACCCCAAACAACCAACCAGTTACAACACCTCAAAAAATAGTACCACCACTCCAGGTCATGATCAACAAAGAAAAAGAGCAGCAAGCCAAAAAAGCCGACGGACTCAAAAAAGGCAATAAAATCTCTAACACCAGCTTCACCCACACCATACCTGACAGCACCGGTAAACTCGTACCCGTCACAGAAGAAGAATACCTCGCCTACTGCCAAATGAACCAAACCAACCTTTCCATTTCTACCACTACAGATTATCCGACCAAAGGCATAATCTTTCACCTCACCGCCACCGGAAACTATGAAAAAGCAGACATAAAAGAAAACAAAACCAACCCCGAATTTAACCGCATATACAAACTATTACTCGACTGCAAAGACACCAGCAAAAAAGGCATAGCCATAGACGGCTACTGGTACTTCTTAGATACCCATAATGAGGGCATATTCATACGCACAAAATCCAAGTTTTCTAAACCGGAGGGCACTCTATGAGCTTAACCAATTTTAAGACGGTATCTGCTGAGGAATTGGCCGTTAGAGATGCCGCTCAGAAATTACCCTCGGGGTGTTGTCCTTATGTGGGGGTACCTCAATTTAACGGGGCTACTCTGCGTAAGTGTAAAATCTGCACGACTACAGCCTGTACACCCTCCGAGTTTTTCACCCCCGAAGCTTATGGTCACTGTCCGTCTAAGCGGAGTCATGATAATTATCTCGCCAAAACAGCACCAACAACAAATGCGGAGGGTCAAGTATAGTATACTGTGCAAAAAAGTGTACTGATTTAACCGCTGTAATATAGCGGTTTTTTCGCTGTATTATATTCATTTCATATTTAATTATTGGAAATTAGAAAAAAATAAAATAAGTATAGTATACTCCAACAGGCCTTTCAGTATACTGAAACGGCCAGTATACTATACTGAGGTGAACCAAATATGTCAAATCAAAATAACAATAATAACCAAAATGATCTCGATCAAAAAACCGAGCGGCTGGTCTTCATACCTCAGAGTGAAGTTGAGAACCAGCTCTCCCAAACCATCAAGCAGTATGCAGATGCAGAAGGCATACAAATCCACGACGTGCTCCTAGAAGCCTTGTTGCATTTGGCTGTTGAGAAAGATATCTTTAACCCCTCAGCCTGTATCCGGGTTAAAAAGCAAAAATGTACTATGAAAGATTGTAAAGACCCCATACGCTACGAAGCACTCTACAAACCTGATAACACCATCAAGCTTCTATGTTACTGCCATGGACACAGCATTGCATATGCCATCCAGCGGGGAAACACTAAACTGTGGGTCTACAGCCGACCGCTGACAACTGAAACCCCACCGGCCAATTCGTCTCAGGGGAAGAGCGCATGACCCAGACTTGCTGCGCGGATAATGTTTTTCCCTGCCAGTATCCCCGCTGTTCCAACGATGGGGTTTATTCGGTTATTGTTGCTGAGCGGGCAGTCAAATATTACTGCAGACTTCATGCCAAGCAAATGGTGGCGGCAGGGTGTATATTGCTGTATTTTCCAGCTAAAGGAGAGGTGTAAAATGGCGGTGGCTGAGGTTTGTTTATGTCCCTATTGCAGCAGTGAACGAACTTGTGTGGTGCAGGTTATGTTATTTGTTGATCCGGTGTTGTGTCGTTGTATCTTTGCAGGTGTGGATTATCTTGTTGGGTGTCCGTATTTTGTTGTTATGTTTCAGGAGGAGCATTGATGGCGATTAAGCGGTGTGAGCAGTGCGGTCAGTTGTTTGCGTGTGAGCAGTATAGGGGCTGGAAGCGGTTCTGCAAGGGCTGTAGAGATGCCCGAAATTATATGCAGAATCAAAGGAGCCAGCTCAATAAGCGTCTGCGTAAAAAACTTGCCAAGGAGGCCACTAGTTGAATCAGTCTTTAGTGTGTGAGGCCTGCGGCAAGACTTTTGAGTATTTTGTGCGGAATAGGCCTGAACGTTTTTGTCCATCATGTGTAAGGTATCGGAAGTTGGCGGATCAAGTCTGCAGTATTTGAAGCGTAAGGCACATGCGGAGGCTGATGGACTTTGAGGTTTTTTGTGTTTTCTAAGTCCTGCTGTATCAGGCGGGTAAACCGCGGTGCATCTGTAGGCTGTAAAAAGTGCGGTATACCCTTGGTTGTTGGTGATCAGTGTGCATCGCAAAAAACTGGGAACACCCATAGATACCGGACAATCTATCACAAAAAATGCTATGAGAGCACCCTGATTGGAGATGACAGCGATGTATAATGCACGGAAAACTTTTCGGGTTTGTGTCGACTGCGGCAATGAGTTTGTGGATGATATGAGTTCCCGGCCTAAGACTATCTGCGGGTTCTGCAGACAGACCCGCATGGAGCTCAGCAGAGCAAGGTATGTGGTTGCTCAGCGTCAGCGTCGACTAAGAAAACGCCAGGAGAAATACGGATATTGACCATAAAAATCCTAAGACGGGACGCTGGTGTGAACTCTACTGATATGCTGATTTTAGCGGCAACCATTGCCTTATTTTCTAATGCCCTCTAAATTAAAAGCAGATCTGCTACCTCAAATATCTCCAACCACAACTACTTAACCTACAAATAAACACACATCACTATTGTCGCAAAGTCCATGTAACCAAAACATTTATTCCAAAATATTCCACGCTAAGTAGGTACAAGTGGAGAAAAAGAAAAAATGCAAACATCAAAAAACACAATATTAACTACCTTGATTGCAATATCGCTAATCATAACAATCGGAACACCAATAGTACTGTTGCCAATCGCAACCGCACACTCACCTCCCTGGGAAATTCCCACATACGCTTTCCTCTCCGTCTCACCCAACCCCATAGGTGTCGGCCAACCTGTTAACATTGTAATGTGGGCTGGCCTCGTATTACCAGGGGCTACCGTTGGAAACGAAGTTAGATTCCACGATTACAAACTGGTAATAACCCACCCCGATGGACACAACGAAACCAAGACCTGGCCTGATGTTATTGACACAACTTCAACACAGTTCCTTCAATTTACACCTGAAAAAGTCGGCACATACACATTTGTCTTTAGCTACCCTGACCTAAACTACACCTGGAGCGCCTCAACTACCTATAGAAATGACATTTTCTTAGGTGCCACAAGCAAAACCATAACACTGACTGTACAAGAAGAACCCATACCAGATGCAAAAACCAGCTATCCACTCCCAACAGAATACTGGACACGCCCCATAGAAGGACAAAACACAGACTGGTGGTCTGTTGCATCTAACTGGCTGGGTGAGTCTCATCCAAGCATCGCAAACGGTATCAGAGTCCAACCTGACGGTATCGCCCCCAACAGCGCCCACATAATCTGGACAAAATCCATCGATGAAGGCGGAGTTATAGGCGGAAGCACCACTGGCATAGAGGGCAACATGTTCTTCTCAGGCATGGCCTACCAAGCAAGATTTGCTAACCCTATCATCATGAACGGAAGACTCTCCTACGGATTACCCCTACAGAACACACCCTCAGGCGGAGGCTACATGTCTGTCGATTTACGCACAGGCAAAGACTTATGGTACAGCGACAAAATGGGTGTGAGCGGCAGTTCTGCGCCAACTTTTGGCTACCTCTATGACTTTAACAGCGAAAATCAGCACGGCGTTGTTCCACCTGGAATGCTATTTACAAACAACTTTGGATATGGATATGACCCTGTCACAGGACAACTCAGAATCAACATCACCGGCGTCCCCTCTGGCATAGCAAATATGGGACCCCATGGAGAAATTCTACGCTACCAGCTAAACATTGCAAACCACTGGTTAGCTCAATGGAACTCATCAAAAGTCATCTGGCCAGTTTCAGGCACAGCAATCGGTCAACCAGCAACAGCAAACGCGAGCCTAGCTTCCTGCTACGATTGGAACATAACCATACCCTCATCTATACCTACCGGCACTTCGGCGCAATTCGCATTATACGAGGACATATTAGTGGGCAGTACCAGCTTCCCATCATTTTCTGATACCCAAACTCCAAACCCCTACACCATGTGGGCAATTAGCCTAAAACCAGAAAACCGCGGATCACTACTGTGGATGTACAACTATTCAGCACCTGAGGGCATTACCCGAAGACAACCAACAGTTGACCCCATAAATCGTGTATTTGTCTTACGTGACAAAGAAACAATGTCTTTCCAAGGCTACAGTTTAGATACCGGTAAATACCTCTGGTCAACCAAACCAGCCGAAAACAGCTCTGACTATGAATACTTTGACACAACCTTTGCCGGTCAACTATTTATGATTGCCCACGGTTGTATCTACCACGCGGGTATGGGCGGAATAGTCTATAGTTATGATACTAAAGACGGCTCACTTCTGTGGACAAACGGCAACGACCAATCTAACCCCAAAAACAGCACATATGCAGGCTTCCAAACAGCATACGGACACTACCCGCAATTCATCACCGCAGTTGCAGATGGCAAAGTGTTTGTTGAAACAGGCGACCACTCACCCGACTCACCACTCTGGAAAGACGCAAAACTACGGGCACTAAACGCAACCACCGGCGAAGAACTCTGGAGCATAATGAGCTACGGGGGCTTCCCAGGTCGCACATTCGCTGCAGTCGCAGATGGCACCTATGTATCTAACAACTGTTACAACCACCAAATCACTGCAATTGGCAAAGGCCCAAGCGCATTAACAGTCGAAACACCCATGACTTCAACTACACTGGGTACCTCATTAGTGATCAGAGGAACCGTCATGGACATTTCTGCAGGAGTACAACAAGCAGAGCAGGCCGCAAGATTCCCCTCAGGTGTTCCAGCAGTATCTGATGAGAGTCAGGGTGCATGGATGGAATACGTCTACATGCAAAAACCCAAACCCAACGACGTTACAGGCGTTACTGTTACTCTCTCTGTGACTGATTCCAACAACAACTTTAGATCAATCGGTACCACTACAACAACTGATGGTTTCTTTAGTTTCAACTGGAAACCAGATATCGAAGGAGCATACACAGTCTATGCATCATTTGAAGGCAGTGAATCCTATTGGCCCTCACGTGCAATTTCCTCATTTGTCGTTGATCCTGCGCCCGTAACGCCTGAGCCGCCAGAACAGATTACACTACCGCCCATCGAAACCTACCTGATAGCAGGTGTAGTTGCAATTATCGCTACCATAATAATTGTAGCTGCTGTTCTCTTGATGGCAATCAAAAAAAGACAATAATAAGTCAAAAATTATCCCTTTTTCTTTTTTTGAGTGTTCCTGTTGGGGTGATGTGTTGTTTTTCATAATAACTCCGATTTACTCTATAATTTTATGCGGGTTTTGTTTTCTGCCACTGCGGGGTTATCCCTTTGTTAGGTTTTTTATGTCGCACTTTTATCTTTGAGATTTATATAAAGTAGAATATGGGGCTAATTGGTTGAATCGGTATCCGCGTGTGCCTAAAAAACAGGGGTCGGGGAAATGTTTGCGGCAATGTTTGGTGTGTGGGCAGAAAATTCCCGGTAAAACCTGGAGTAAGCGTAAAAACAAAGTTTTGTTATGCCGCAGACATTTCCAACAAAAACACGGCAACCTGTCCATAAAAAAGATATAAACGGCCTAACCTGCCGATAGCACTTTTTATTTTTTCAGTTGTTTTTTCTAAATCATACCAAAAAGCATAACGAACACTGCACCTAATCTTGCATCGGGCATAGGTGTAAACGACACAAGTGTCCATCCGTTGCTTGTGTATTTGGTCATGATTTTGGTGGCGGTTGCGGGGTCTTTTTCAACTATTATTTCCCATTGTTGGATTCTGGTGGGAATTATGCCTATAGGTTTTATGTTTATTTGAGACATGTATATTACCTTATGATATGTTGTTTGTTTATTGTTTATGATATTTCGCGTCGTATTGTGTATATTCATGGATATATTAGACTTTAGTTTTTATTATTTTTGCATTCTTAAACTGAACATATGCGCTACTAAATCACCAAATCAGACGTATAAAAACGCAAAAATCATACAACTACGCCGATAAAACCGTCAAGAAAATAATTAAGACTAACGTCTATTATTACATATGTGTCGCTTTTTTAGGTACAATATGCTAAAATTTTATACGGGCTTTGATTTCTGCTACCGTAGGATCAATTAACAGCGAAAGCGAGTTTATACACGGCGTTTATCCCATAATTTTTAACATGAAAGTAAATCCACGATAAGTCACCTGTCTCTTTGAAAAAAAGGGGTTAGGGTGTGTTGAGGGGGGCGGGGGAGACGACGGGTTGCTCTGTGTTGTCTGTATTGTTCTTTTTGTATTTGAACATAAAAACTAGGGCTAGGATCTGTACTGCAAATATAATGACATTTACAATAGTCCAGCTGTCCACTAGACCCATTGAGCGGGTTAGATCTTCAGTAAATAAAAACACAACAATACCAGCAATACCCAGAGCAAATACAACAACCAACCAAAGATTACAGTGCTGACGCTTCTTCTGCTTTTCTGCCTCTTTTCCGCTATTACTGGATTGAGGTTTTGTTTGTTTCTGTTTGTGTTGCAGCAATACACATACACCTATCACCATAGCCAATATCAAACCAACTGCACTAAGAATAAGATTTACTAAAGCCCAAGTCTGTGTCAGCTCTTCTTTGTTTCCACTTGGGGGTTGTGTGGCAGCTGGAGGCATCGTAATTAGAGACGGCACAACTGGAGACGGCACAGTACTTGAAGACGATTTTGATGCAGACACACCCCCACCACTATTGATGCTGTTGCTACTAGAGCCAGAGTTTGCTGTGTAGAAGAAGGTAAGTGTGTTTTCTGTTGCGTTTAGGGTTGCTGTTATTGTTGTTGGAGCTATTGCGGTGTAGCCTGTTATAGCGATTGCGTTTTCAGTTATTGTTGTGTTCATTGTTTGGCCAGTTACGGTTTTACTTGAGGCAACTGGCGTTGCGGTACCACGCAAGTAGTAGTGTACAGTATACTCGATGTTTGTGTCAGGTGTATAATAGAAAACAATCTCATTACCTGCTGCTTCAAGCACCAAACTTTTAGACACAACATCCACACTATACCCCGCAATCTCTACCGCA
>Ga0123356_10004305_pt1 | contig 14733 bp, 12 predicted proteins | sample TergutEmb28metaG_2_FD_92546 | JGI IMG/M metagenome (GOLD analysis project Ga0123356, IMG submission 92546) | Embiratermes neotenicus P3 segment gut microbial communities from Petit-Saut dam, French Guiana - Emb289 P3 | ecosystem: Host-associated > Arthropoda: Insects > Digestive system > Gut ... | reverse complement strand
GCAACCGCAGCCGCGCCGTCACCGGTTTGCGGCTCAGAGGGGGTGCCCCGCTCCCCGCGCTGCGTCAGCCAGGCAGCGGCCGGAATGATCACCGCGATCGACAGGTTGCGCAGCAGCTTCGCCACGCTGGCCGCCGCCAGCGCCGCCGGGGCCGCGGCCTGCTGCGAGTAGATGAGCGCGGCGCCGATCACCTGCGAGGTGTCGTGGATGGCCGTGCCGAGGAAGATGCCGGCGTGCACCGGCGATGCCCCCAGGAAATGCCCTGCCACCCAGGGATAGAACAGCATCGCTATGCAACCAAACAGCACCACACAGGTGACCGCAAACGCCGTCTCGGCATGACGCGCACGAATGACCGGAGAGACAGCGACCACGGCGGTGCAGCCACAGACGGCGGTGCCGATGGCCAGCAACAGCCCCAGCCGCCGCGGCACCGCGAGCAGCCGCGCGACGCCGATGCCGGCGAGGAGCGCGACGCTGAGACAACTCAGCGCCACCGGCAGCGCCGTCGCCGCGATCGCCGTGGCTCCGCCGAGCGTCAGGCGCAGTCCGACCAGCGCAATGCCGACGCGCAGCAGCCGGTGCATGCTCCAGTTGAGGCCGCTGCTGGCCCAGGCCGGCACGCCGACGGTGTTGCGCCACAGCATGCCGAGCAGCACCGCGCACATGACCGGACTCAAGGGGAGTTTCGGCAGCCCGGCGGCCCCGTGCGCCAGGCTCTGCGCCATGCCACGCGCCAGCGCAGCGAGCGCGACGGCCAGAGCGAGGCCGGGAAGCGCCTGACGCAGCGCGGCCCAGCCGGCCGGGAGGAGCCGCACCAGTGCCCGCACGGCTAGAGGGGGATACGCTTGCTCGCGACCGGAACCCGCGGGACGCTTCGGTTGGCGATCATTCGGTCGTTGAGCTCGGCGATCGCGCTGCTGCCGGTGCGCACGAACAGGAAGGGCAGCATCCCGTGCACCAGGCAGGCGATGCCTGCGAATATCATGCGCGTACCGAAGCAGGCCGCGCGGCCCAGGTGCTCGGTGTAGCTCTCACCCACCGACGCAGGATGCTGGGTGAAGGCGCGGACGAAATTCATGCCGACATGCTAGCCGCGCGACGCCGCTACGCGATTGCGAAGACGTGGCATCGGACGAGCGGTTGCGCAACAATGTTGCGCAGACGCGGCTCAGCAGCGGAACTTTGTTGCATGGATAAGCTTGACGCCAAAATCCTGGACCTGCTCCAGGAAAATGGCGAGCTGACTGCCGCGGAGATCGCCGACCGGATCGGGCTGTCGAAGGCACCGTGCTGGCGACGCATCCAGAAGCTGCAGCAGGACGGCGTCATCCGCCGCACCGTCGCGCTGCTCGATGCCCATGCGCTCAACGTCGGCACGACGGTGTTCGTGACGCTGAAGACCGGCAACCACAGCGAGGCGTGGTTCCAGAAGTTCGTGCGCGCGGTGCGCGACATTCCCGAGGTGACCGAAATCCACCGCATGAGCGGCGATGTCGACTACCTCATACGCATCGTGGTGCCCGACATCGACGCCTACGACGCGGTGTACAAACGGCTGATCGCGGCGGTGGAGTTCCAGGACGTGAGCGCCAGTTTCGCGCTCGAGACCATCAAGTACAGCACCGCGCTGCCGCTGTGTTATCTGAAGACCGACTGAGTGTGTGGCGCGCACACGCCGCGCGCGGCACGGTTCAAGGGGAGCCTGGCGCGCCGCCCTCGCGCGTGTTGTCGCGGATGATCTGGGCGATGCGTGCCGCGACGCCCTCGCGGTCGATGTCGTAGGTGCCGGTGGCGAGCACCGGCTGGCGGGGCGGCGTCTGCGCGAGCTGCGTGCCGGAATCGTCGCGCACCTCGACGGTCACAGTGGTCGACAGTCCGATGCGCAGCGGATGCTCGCGCAGTTCCTGCGGGTCGAGCGTGATGCGCACCGGCACACGCTGCACCACCTTGACCCAGTTGCCGGTCGCGTTCTGCGCCGGCAGCAGGGCGAAGGCGGCGCCGGTCCCCAGTCCCAGGCCCTCGACCCTGCCGCGGTACGTGACGCGTCCGCCGTACAGATCGGCGACCACCCTCACCGGCTGGCCGATGCGCATGCGCCGCAACTGTACTTCCTTGAAGTTGGCATCGACCCGCAGCCGCTCGAGCGGCACGATGGCCATGAGCGGCGCGCCCGGGGCGATGCGCTCGCCGAGCTGCACACTGCGCCTGGCGACGTAGCCGTTCACCGGCGCGCGTACGCTGGTACGTTGCAGGGCAAGCCACGCGCGCTCCACCTGCGTCGCCGCAGCCTGCACGTCCGGGTTGTCGGCGACCCCGGTGTGGCCGACCAGCGCGGTGCCGGCCGCCAGGTTCTTCTGCGCCGCGGTGAGCGCATCGCGCGCCGCATCGAGTGCGTCCTGCGCGTGCCCGAGCTCCTCGCCCGACACCGCGCCGCTCGCGGCGAGATTCCTGCGGCGGGCCAGGTCCGCCTGCGCCCTGCCGAGGTCCGCACGGCGCTGGGCCACGACGGCGGTCAGTTGATCGCGATTGGCGAACACCGTGCGTGTCTGCCGCACCGTGCGCGCCAGCTGCTGCTCGGCATCGTCCAGAGCGATGCGCGCATCCGTGGGATCCAGCCGGACCAGCTCCTGCCCGGCCTGCACGCGGTCGGTCTCGTCGGCGTAGATCGCGACCACCGTGCCGCTCACCTGCGACATGACGTTGACCAGGTCTCCGGCGACGTAGGCGTCGTCGGTGCTCTGGTAGAACCGCGCGTACAGCAGCCACCATGCCGCCACCAGCAGCGCGCCGACGAGCAGCGCCACGCTGAGCGCGACCAGCCACACGCGGCGGCGCTGCTGCAGCGTGCGGGTTGCGGTCGATGGGGAAGTTGCGACGGGGGCGTCCATACTCATCAGCCCGCGGGCGCGACGTAGCCCCCGCCGAGGGCACGCACCAGATCGACGCTGTAGGTCAGCCGCCGTGCCTGCAGCTCCGCCCCGAGGCCCTGCGCCAGCAGCACCTGGTTCTGACTCGACAGCACGCTCAGGTAATTGTCCAGCCCGGCGCGATAGCGCTCGGTGGTCAGCTCATAGGAACGCTGCGCGTCCTCGAGCGCGGCCTGCTGCTCGCTCGACTCGCGTTCGAGCGCGCGCCAGTTGGCCACCACGTCCGCAACCTGACGTATCGCATCGAGCAGCGTCTGGTTGTACTCAGCCACCGACTGATCCACCTGTGCCTGATTCGCATACAGAGCCCCGCGCAGCGCGGCGCGGTTGAAAACCGGCAGCGACAGCGCTGCGCCGCCGCCGCCGACGCGGTCCGACCAGTCGAACAGCTGTGACAGCCCCAGGCTCTGGAAGCCGACGAACGCCGTCAGGTTCACGTTGGGATAGAACTCCGCCTCGGTCGCCTTCACGCCGTGGCCCGCGGACTCCACCTGCGCGCGGGCCGCCACCACGTCCGGGCGGCGGCCGAGCAGGTCCGCTGGCAGCAGCGAGGGCAGCGCGAGGCTGGCAGGCGGGGCGAGCTTCGGGCGGCTGAGTTGCTGGCCGCGATCGGGCCCGGCACCCACGAGGTCAGCCAGCTGGTTGCGCGCCAGGTCGATGTTGGCCTGGACAAAAGCAACAGCCGCGCGCGTGAGGGCCACGGTGCTCTCCGATTGCTTGACGCGCGCCGCGTTCTCCAGACCTGCGCTGACGCGCTCGCGGGTGAGATCGAGGATCGACTGCTGTTGCTTCAGGTTGTCGTTGATAACGTCCAGCAGGGCGTACTGCAGGTCCAGCTGGATGTAGGCCTGCACTACGGCGACCGCGAGCGCGAGCCGCGCCGCTGCGCGGTCGGCTGCCGCGGCGGCAACCCCGGAGCGCGCCGCAGCCGCCAGGGCGCGATTGTGGCCCCAGAAATCCAGGTCATAGCTGAAGTCCAGCGTCGCCTGCGCCTGGGTCCAGGAGTTGCCGCCAAAGGGCGGCGGAAACAGGCCATGAACCGGATATCGCTGTCGGCTGAGCGAGCTGTCCAGGGTTCCCGTCGGCGCGAGCGCGCCCCGCGCCGCGAGCGCCTGTCCCTGGGCAGCGCGCAGGCGCGCCTCTGCGACCTGCAGGCTCGGGCTGCCCGCGAGTGCCTCGTCGACGAGCGCGTCGAGCTGTGGATCGCCGTAGCTGCGCCACCAGGCATCCGCCGGCCACGCTTGGGGCTCGACCTTCGCCTCCGCCAGCGTGCGGTCGGCGTGCAGCGCCTGGGGCGCCAGCCGCGGCGCGGGCTGCCAGCCGCCGCGATCGACGCAGCCACCGAGCGCCAGGGCTGCGATCGCCGCGAGGAAGGAGACTCGGGTGCTCATGCGCTGGCGCCTGAAGACTGCTGTTGGATGTCCCCCTGCCTCTGGCCGTTATCGATCATCCGTCCGAGGTAACCCTTGAGTGCCCCGATCTCGGTGTGCGTGAATCCGACCAGGTGCGCCTCCAGAACGCGCTCGCCCACGGCCATCAGCCGTGGCAGCAGCGCGCGGCCGCTCGCCGAGACGCGCAGCACTACCACCCGGCGGTCCTCACGGCTGCGCTCGCGCTGCACCATCCCCTTCTCCTCGAGCCGGTCGAGGATGCGCGTCATGGCGCCGGTGTCGTAGCTCATGAGACGGCACAGGTCCGCGGCGGTGCGCGCGCTGCCCTCTGTCAGGTGTCTCAGGGCGCCAAACTGCATACCGCTCATGCCGAAGCGCTCGAGCTCCGCATCCAGGCTGGACAGCAACGACGCCCGCGCCCGGCCGAGCAGATAGCCCACGCTCAACAGCTCTTCGGGGGCCTGCGATTCAGCTCTGGTGGCAGCTCTGCGGCTCATGCTCGCGCCGGCGCGTCCCTGTGGGTGTCACGGCAGATTACTGCCGATGATATTACTGCCTCGGCAGCTATTTGTCCAGTGCGCCGACCCCCCGGCCGCAGCTGGCGTTGCGGCCGCGCTCAGCGAGGCGGTGGGAGCGGCGCGGCGGCGCTGAACACGGCAGGTCCGGACACCGGGGGCGCGCGATCTCATACGAGCGCAGCGCCGCTCCCATCACACGGCTTTGCGGCTGAACAACAGCACGGCAGCGACCGTGGTGAACAGCGCGATTTCCACCAGTCGCAGCATGTCCTGCGCCAGCGAGCCAACCGATGCGCCCTTCAGGAACAGCCCCTGCATCAGGCGCAGCATGTGCGCGAGCGGATTGATGTTGGTCACGAACTGCAGCCACCAGGGCATGTTCTCCACCGGCGTGGCAAAACCCGACAGCAGCGCGAACGGCAGCAGCACGGCAAACGCGCCGAGAAAGGCCTGCTGCTGGGTGTGGGCCAGTGAGGAGATGAACAGCCCGACGCCCGCGCACGCCAGGGCGAAGGTCAGCACCGCGGCGTAAAAGACCAGCAGGTTGCCGCGAAACGGCACGCCGTAGAACATCATCACGATCAGCAGATAGAGCGTCGCCTGCACCACCGCGACCAGCAGCGGCGGCAGCAGCTTGCCGAGGGCGATCTCGACCGGCGTGGCGGGCGACACCAGCGTCTGGTCGAAGGTACCGAGCTCGCGCTCGCGCGCCACCGAGAGCGCAGTGAGCATGAGCGCCACACCGAGACTGAGCATGCCGACCAGGTTCGGCAGCATGTACCACTTGTAATCGAGATTGGGGTTGAACCAGTTGTTCATGACCACTTCCGCATTCGGCGCGGGTGCCGCTGCGGCCGTCGCGAGGGTGTCGGGTGGTGCGCCCGTGAGGCTCGCCCCCGCGCCCGACACGATGGTGCTGACGTACTGCGCGGTGATCTGCGCGGCGTTCGAGCGGCGCCCGTCCAGCAGCAGCTGCACGCTCGCCGGGCGGCCGGCGGCCCGGTCAGCGGAGAAGCCGCTCTGCAGCACCAGCACGCCGATGATCTGCTCGCGCTCGAGCGCGCCGCGGGCCGCGGCCAGGCTCGGATACACCGGCAGGCGCGTGAAGCTCGGCGAGCCGCGCAGGCGCTGCTGAATATCCGCAGCGTATGGCCCGCGGTCCAGGTCCACGATACCCAGGTCGATGTTCTTCACCTCCATGGTCGCGGCGGAGGAGAAGATGAACAGCTGAATGATGGGCGGAATGAGCAGCGACAGCCGCGCGCGCGGATCGCGCAGCATGGTGATGAGCTCCTTGGTCATGATCGCCAGCAGCCGCTGCAGCATGGTCGCTCCGTCAGTCGATGCGCTTGTGGAGCCGCCGCCAGGTGGCGCCGAAGAACACCGCCCCGACCAGCAGCATGAACAGCATGTTGGGAATCAGCACCGGCCATACGTCGCCGGCGAGGAACACGGTCTGCAGCGAGACGTTCATGTAACGCGCCGGGATGATGAACGTGACGGCGCGCAGCCAGGCCGGCATGGAGTGGATGTCGAACAGGAACCCCGACAGCATCATGGCGGGCAGATAGCCGGTCATGAGCCCGAGCTGCGCCGCCGCCATCTGCGATTTCATGGTGACCGAAATCAACAGTCCCTGACCGAGTGCCGGCACGAGGAACACCGCCGACACCAGGCCGAGCGTCAGCAGCGAGCCGCGCAGCGGCAGCTTAAAGAGCAGCAGCGCGGTCAGCACACACACCGCCATGGAAACCATGGCGAGCACGAAATACGGCAGACTCTTGCCGATGAGGATCTGGCCGCGCGTGAGCGGCGTGGCATACAGCGCTTCCAGCGTGCCGCGCTCGTACTCGCGCGCGATGACCAGCGAGGTGAGCAGCGTGCCGAGCAGCGTCATGATCACCGTCATGGAACCCGGGATCAGGAACCAGCGGCTCTCGGCGTTGGCGTTGTACCAGAAGCGCGTCTCGACGCTCACCGGCGTGGCCGCCGCCAGGCCCTGCTGCAGGCCGCGCGCCGCGAGGAAGGCGCTCCATACCGCGGTGACATAGGCGTGTACGAAGTTCGCTGTGTTGGGCTCGGCGCCGTCGACCAGCACCTGCACCCGCGCGGTGGTGTCCTGCGCGTTGAGCAGGCGGCCGAACTCGGCGGGAATGATGACGACCGCCTTGACGCGCTGATCCTGCAAAAGGCGCTGGCCAGCACGGCGGTCGCTGGCCGGTACGACCAGGAACCACCGCGAGCCGGTGAGCGCCGCGGCAAAGTCGCCCGCATCGCGGCCGTAGTCCTCGCGCACCACCGCAATCTTGACCACCGTGGTGTCGAGTGAGATGCCGTAGCCGAACAGGAACAGGAACGTGAGCGGCAACACCACCGCGATGATCCAGCTGGACGGATCACGCACGACCTGCTTGGCCTCCTTGACCATGACCGCGGCCAGCTGCCGCCACCAGGAGCGCAGGCGCGTGCCGGTGCTCACGCAGCTTCCCCCTCGACCAGAGCGATGAACGCATCCTCGAGCGTTGGCTCGGGCCGCTGCGTGCTGCGCACGCGCGACTTGAGCTCATCCGGTGTGCCTTCGGCAATTTTCCGCCCGCGCCAGATGAGGCCGATGCGGTCGCAGTACTCCGCCTCCTCCATGAAGTGCGTCGTGACCAGCACTGCCACACCGCGCGTGGTGAGCGCGTTGATGTGATGCCAGAACTCGCGCCGCATGAGCGGGTCCACGCCGCTCGTCGGCTCGTCGAGAAACAGCACCGCCGGAGCGTGCAGCGTGGCGCAGGCGAGCGCCAGCCGCTGCTTGAAGCCGAGCGGCAGCAGTGCGGCATTGGCGTGCAGATGCGGGCCCAGCTCGAACATGTCGATCATGGCCTGCACGCGCTCGTGCTTCGCGGCACGCCTGAGCCCGTAGATGTCGGCGAAGTAGGCGAGGTTCTGCCCGACCGACAGGTCCCCGTACAGGGAGAACTTCTGCGCCATGTAGCCGAGGCGCGCGCGCGCGCGGCTCGCGGCGTGCAGCAGATTCACCCCGGCGACGCTGGCATCCCCGCTCGTGGGCTTGAGGAGCCCGCACAGCATGCGGAACGTGGTCGACTTGCCCGCACCGTTCGGCCCGAGCAGCCCGTAGATCTCGCCCGCCCGCACCTCGAAGCCGACGTGATCCGCGGCGAGGAAGTCCCCGAAGCGGCGGGTCAGGGCGTCGGCGCGCACCAGCACGCCGTCGGCGAGGCTGCGCGACGGCGACGACGCGTCCGCTACCTCCCCTCCCCGCCCCACGGCCGGTGCATGGGGCGCCGCAGCCGCCGGCCAGCCGCGCGCCAGCAGACTCTCGCCCTTACGTGCCCCGCCCAGCAGCTCGACGTACGCATCCTCGAGCCGCGGGGGGACCGCTTCGTAAGTAGCCGCAGCGAATTCGCCGGCGCGCTGCGGCTTCGCCACCAGACGCACGCTCGCTCCCTGAATGACAGCATCCAGCACCGCCTCGCGCGCGAGCTCCTGTTCCGCGGTCTGCCGCGCTTCACCCGCCGGCACGCGGCGGCGGAATACACGCCCCCGCAGCCGCTCGCTGAGCGCGCCCGGTGGCCCGTCGTAGAGCAGCCGCCCGGCGTCGAGCAGCCAGATGTGCGCACAACGCTCGGCCTCCTCCAGATACGCCGTCGACCACAGCACGGTGACACCGCCCGCGACCAGCTCGCTCACCATCCGCCACAACTCCCGCCGTGACAGCGGATCGACACCGACTCCCGGCTCGTCGAGCAGCAGCAGCCGCGGGCGGCCGAGCAGCGCGCAGGCGAGCCCCAGCTTTTGCTTCATGCCGCCGGAGAGCCTGCCGGCGAGGCGCCCGGTGAAGGGCGCCAGGTCGGTGAATTTCAGCAACTCTGCAAAGCGCTCGCGGCGCGCCGCCGCATCGAGCGCGCGCAGGTTGGCGTACAGGTTCAGGTTGTCGAGCACCGAGAGGTCCTCGTACAGCCCGAAGCGCTGCGGCATGTAGCCCGTCTCGGCCTGCGTGGTGCCGCCCGCGGCGCTCGGTGTGCGCCCGAGCACCTCGACGCTACCGGCCGTCGGTTCCATGAGCCCCGCGAACAGGCGGATGAGGGTCGTCTTGCCGGCACCGTCAGGTCCGACCAGCCCGAGGATTTTCCCCGGCGGCAGCTGCGCGCTGATGCCGTCGAGCGCAAGAGTCGCACCGAACTTCTTGACCAGTCCGTCGACTCTCGCTGCCGGCTGCGCCGCTGCTGCAGGTGCGGTCGGGGCCGGCAGGCTCATGAGGTCGGCGGTCTCCCGCGGCTCAGCCGGCCGCGGCGGACGCAGCCGGGACCAGCACGCTGACCGGCATCCCCTGCCGGAAGACGTTGTCAGGATCCGCCGCTATGACACGTATGCGGTACACCAGGTCATCGCGCACCTGCTCGGTCTGCACCGTCTTGGGGGTGAACTCGGCATCCGGGGAGATGAAGCCCACCGTACCCTCGTATTGCCGGCCAGGCATCGAATCGATGGTCACCTTGACCGTCATCCCCGGCTTGATGCGCCCGAGCCGCGGCTGCGGCACGTAGGCGCGGATCCACACGGGATCGTTCAGCGTCAGCGTGTAGACGGTCTGCCCTGCCTGGACGATGGCGCCGGCTTCGCGCGCACGCACCGAGATGATGCCGGCGCTCGGCGCGAGCAGCGCCGTATCGGCGAGCGCGGTCTGCGCCTTCTGCAGCCGCGCCTGAGCGGCCGCGAGCAGCGCCTGCTGTGTCTCGATGTCTTCGATGCGCGAGCCGCGCTGCATGAGGGTGAGCTGCTCGCGCGCGCCGGCGAGCTGCGCCTCGCTCATGTGCACGCGCGCCTGCGCGTCGTCGATCTGTTGGTGGGTGACCAGGCCCGCGGCCACCAGCTGCTGCTGGCGCTGCAGCGTGACGCGCGCGTTCTCGAGGTCGGCGGCGCGCTGCGCGACCGTGGCGCGCGCCTGGGCGATCTCCTCGATGCGAAAGCCGCGCTGTGTCTTATCGAGTTGCGCCTGTGCCTGCGCCACGTCCGCCTGGGCGGAGGCGACGTCGGTCTGGAAAGGAACCGCGTCGAGCTGTGCGAGCAGCTGGCCCTCGCTCACTTTGTCGCCTTCCTGGACTTTCATGGCGGAGATCCGCCCGGTCACGCGGAAAGCCAGCTCCACCTGATGGATGTCCACGTTGCCCGAGAGAACAAAGCCCGCGCTCGGGTCGTTGGCGCCGCGCTGCCGCCACAGATACGCGCCGACCGCAAGCAGCAGGGCGAGGGCGACAGCGGCGCCGATGAGCACGCGCCGGCTCAGGCCGCGCCGACCACCCGTGGCGGTGGCGGGCGCGGCGTTGGGTGTGGTGGCGTCATTCACCCCTGGGGACTCCTCCGTGACCGCGACTATTGTGCTTGCAATCGCGCGGCCGCGCAGTGGCGGCCAGCAACGACCGACAATCTACCGCCGGTGAATCGCCGCACTCCGCAGGGCCGCGCTTCGCAGCCAGAAAACCGGCACCCCGGCCACGATGATGCCGAGGGTAAAGCCGCTGTTGCGCGGATCAGTGACCAGGGCGTTGAGTACCATGAACACCGAGGCCAGCAGGAACACCGCCGGCACCAGCGGATAGCCCCACACGCGATAAGGACGCGGCAGCTCGGGCCGGCGGCGACGCAGCACGAACACCCCCGCGACGGCGAGGGTGTAGAAGGGCCAGATGCCAAGAATGAATTTGTCGGCGAGCTGTGCGAAGTCGTTCTGCAGCACGTAGACCACCCCGAGGAGCGTCGCCAGCCCGATGGCCACCGAGGGTGTGTCGAAGCGCGGCGAGACGCGGGCCGCGACCTGAAAGAACAGGCCGCGATCGGCCATGGCGAAGAAGACGCGCGAGCCGGCCATCATCGAGGCGTTCAGGCCGCTGAACGCGGCGACCACCACGGCGGCGGCGACCAGCGCAGCTCCGGCCCCCCCGAGCAGCGGAATGCGCGCCGCCACGCTGGCCGCAAACAGCTTCGCCCCCGCCATCTGTCCTGGGGCCAGCGCGTACAGAAAGCCGATGTTCACCACCAGGTACACCAGCATGACGGCGGCCGCGCCCGTGATCAGGGCGATCGGCAGATTGCGCTGCGGGTTGCTGATCTCCCCCGCGATGAACGCAGCGTCCGCCCAGCCGTCGTAGCTCCACATCACCGGGATCAGCGCGGTGGCGAGCAGCGACAGCGGCACGGCCGCGGGCCACGCCGGGACGAAATGCGCGCCGCTGCCGCCGGTTGCGGTAAAAGCCAGCAGCCCGAGTGCGAGCAGTGCCGCGTATTTCGCCGCGGTGGTGGCGCTCAGCAGCGCCGCGGCGCGCTGCACGCCGGCGTAGTTGAGCGCGCCGATGAGAGCTATCGCGAGCGCCGCCGTGTAGCGCACCTGCGCCGCAGACAGCGGCAGAAAGTAACCGAGGTACTCGGCGAATATGGTGGCGATGGCGCCGAGCGCCGCTGCGCGGATGACTACCAGCTCCGTCCAGCCGAACAGAAAGGCCGGCAGCGGGCCGTAGCTCTCGAGCAGGTAGGCGAAGATGCCGCCGGAGCGGGGCAGCGCGCCGGCGAGCTCGGCGATGGTGAGCGCGCCGCACAGGGCGATGATCCCCCCCAGCACCCAACACGCCAGGATCATTCCGGGCGCCTGCAGCTGCGCGGCCACCGTGGCCGGCACGCGGAAGATGCCGCTGCCGATGGTGATCCCGACCGACAGGGTGATGGTCTGCAGCAGGCTGACCGAGCGCGGCATGCGCTCGCCCCACGGGTCAGCCACAGCCGAGTCTCGCTGCGAGCAGTTCGATCCAATGACGCACGGGCAGGGCCGTGCCGCTGCGTATGTGTGCCAGACAGCCGATGTTGGCGGTGGCAATACAATCGGGTGCGCCGGCCTCGAGCGCGGCAACCTTGGCGCGCAGCAGCTGCTGCGCAAGCTGCGGCTGAAGCAGCGAGTAGCTCCCGGCCGAGCCGCAGCAGGTGTGGCCGTCGACGACGGGAGTGAGCACGAAGCCCGCCGCGACCAGCAGCGGCTCGACCACGCCGCTGAGCCTGAGCGCATGCTGCAGGCTGCACGGCGCCTGAAATGCCACCCGCACCGCCCCGCCCTGCCGGTCTGCCGGCGCTGGAACCGCGGCGAGCGCCGCGTCGAGGGCGGCGGCGTCGGCGCTCAACACCTGGCTGATGTCGCGGGCGAGCGCGCTGATGCGCGCTGCCCGCGCGGCGTAACGGGCATCGTCCTTCAGCAGTCGACCGTAGTCGCCCACCATCGAAGCGCACGCGCTCGCGGTGACTGCCACCGCCTCGGCACCGGCCTCCACCTGTGGCCAGAGCGCATCGACGTTGTGCCGCAGCTGCTCGAGCGCTTCCGTGTGCGCGGTCAGGTGGTGCGCCAGGGCGCCGCAGCAGCCGGCCGCGGGCACGCGCGTTGCCGAAATGCCGATGCGGTCCAGCACCTGCGCCGCCGCCGGGTCGATGTCGCGTGCGAGTGCCGGCTGTACGCAGCCCGAGAGCAGCAGCACCCGGCGCGCGTGGCGCGCGCTCGGCCAGGCTAGCGGCTGCGCGGGCGGCGCCGGGCGCTGCGCGGGTGGTGGCAGGCGCGACTTGAGCCTGCGCGGCAGCAGCGGCCGCACGGCGGCGGCGACGCCGAGCAGCGCCCGTACGCGGGGCGTGCGGGGGAAGATCTTCCGCAACAGGTAGCGCTCGAGGCGCGCAATCGGCGGGCGCGCCACGCGCTCCTCCGTCAGCTCACGCCCGATCTCGAGCAGCCTGCCGTACTGTACTCCCGAGGGACAGGCGCTCTCGCAGGCGCGGCAGGTGAGACAGCGATCCAGATGCAGCTGCGTGCGCGCCGTGGCCGGCTCGCCCTCGAGCAGCTGTTTCATCAGATAGATTCGACCGCGGGGACTGTCGAGCTCATCGCCCAGCAGGCGGTAAGTCGGGCAGGCGGGCAGACAGAAGCCGCAGTGCACGCAGCTGCGCAGAATGGCGTCCGCCTCGCTTCCGGCGGGCGTATCCCGGACGAAATCAGCGAGCGCAGTCTGCATGACTTCCGATCCCGTCCGTCCCGGCGTAGTCGCTGAAGCCAGCGATTGTACGCGCAAACGCGGCGCGGCCGGAGAGCGCGCGTCGCGCGCGTGGCAAACACCGAAATGATATGTTCCGCGACCGGAGCGGGTAGCAGCGGCCCTCGCGGGGAGAAACATGACAACACTTTCGCGACGTGCTTTCCTTGCCCGGAGCGCCGGCGGCGTCGCGCTCGCAGCGGGCGCGAGCGCATTCGCCGCCACCAACGCACGCCCTGCCGGCAGCGGTCTGAGCTCGCTGACGGATGAGGTGCCGCCCATCACCGCTCAGGAGCATGCTGCACGGCTCGCGAGGGTGCAGGGCCTGATGCAGCAGCGCAGGATCGCCGCACTGCTGGTCGAGTCGGGCACCACGCTCGAGTATTTCACCGGCATCCGCTGGCGAAGGTCCGAGAGGACCACCGCGGCGCTGATCCCGGCCGAGGGCCGTGTGGTCGTGGTCACTCCCTACTTCGAGGAGCCCTCGGTCCGCGAAACGCTGCGGGTGCCGGCCGATGTGCGGCCGTGGAAGGAAGATGAGAGCCCCTTTATGTTGCTGGCGGGCGCACTGCGTGAGCACGCCGTGCCCGGGCCGCTCGCCGTGGAGCCCACCACGCGTTATTTCATCGTCGAGCGCCTCGTCGGAGCATCGGCCAGCGCTCCCCGGGTGATTTCGGGCGACGATCTGGTGCGGGCCTGCCGCATGATCAAGTCGGCCGCGGAGCTGGCCCTGATGCAGGCCGCCAACAACGTCACGATCGCAGCGCTCCGTCACGTACACGCAGGCATCGCCGCCGGCATGCACGCTGCTGACATCCTGGCGATGATGACCGCGGCCACCGGGGAGTTGGGCGGCAAGCACGAGTTTTCGCTGGTGCTGCTCAACGAGGCAAGCGCCTATCCGCACGGCTCCGTCAAGCCGCAGCAGGTGCGCGAAGGCTCGGTGATCCTCGTCGACACCGGCTGCACCGTGCACGGTTACCAGTCCGATATCTCGCGCAGCTGGATCTTCGGCACCGTCTCCCCGCGCCAGCGGGAGCTGTGGGACACGGTGAAGCAGGGCCAGCAGCTCGCGCTCGAGACGGCGAAGCCTGGCGCGCCGGCCGGCTCGATCGACGTGGCGGTGCGCACCTACTATGAGCAGAAGGGCTGGAGCAAGGACTACGGCTTGCCGGGCCTGTCGCACCGCACCGGCCACGGCATTGGCATGGACGGGCACGAGCCGCCGTACCTCGTGCGCAGCGACACGACTGCGCTGCAGGCGGGAATGTGCTTCTCCGATGAGCCCGGGCTGTACATCCCGGGAGAATTCGGCATCCGGCTGGAGGACTGCTGGTATATGACGGCCAGCGGGCCGAAGCTGTTCACGCCGCTCGCCCGATCCATTGAAGAGCCGATCTGATCAACGTCTTCCGTCGCCGCACTTCCTGCGTGCTGCTCGCAAGACTTCTTCGTTTGTCGGCTGGCTCAGGCCGATGAGGCCGTCATGTGAACTCTAGCGCAACCTTTGGAGCGGCGCTTCCTCTCGGGCAATGAATGCCAGAGCTTCCGCACCGTACATGCCGCACGTCATTGACGTGCGCTGACCTGACAGTTGCATCGGCACCGCGGACCGCCGGATGATCGAGACTGGCGTTTCACTGGCGCCGCTGCCCGGGGACCTCGGACATAGGAGCGCGCGCATGCATGCCGAAGAGCCCTCGTCGCTGGCGCGATCGATCCTCGAACAGATCGCTGATGCGGTCATCTATGCTGACGCCGCCGGTACCATTGTGGTGTGGAACGCCGCTGCGGCCGCGCTGTTCGGTCACAGCGCGGCGGAGGCGGT
>Ga0123356_10004304_pt1 | contig 14735 bp, 21 predicted proteins | sample TergutEmb28metaG_2_FD_92546 | JGI IMG/M metagenome (GOLD analysis project Ga0123356, IMG submission 92546) | Embiratermes neotenicus P3 segment gut microbial communities from Petit-Saut dam, French Guiana - Emb289 P3 | ecosystem: Host-associated > Arthropoda: Insects > Digestive system > Gut ... | reverse complement strand
GAGACACCATAACAGAAACCCCCGACATAACCCTTCTAGAGCTTATTGATAAACTATCTTTAGACTTAACAGAAGGCGGTTTATCCTTTCATCTTAAAGCAATGGGTCTGACTTTTAAAAAAAAACATAAAACAAGTATTGTTTTTTAAGTTACGGTTTTAGAGGAAGCATAAAACAATGGCCATGGATATCAATGTGCCAATGAACATGTAAGCTATCAAAGGAATCGTAGGAGCAGCCCAAACAAACACCTTCTCCCCCTTAACCTCCTCTCTACTTTGATAAGCAACTCTTAACTCCATAATTTGAGCCTCACACCTCTTCTCAGGGAAAAAAGTAAACCCTTGTAAACCCTCCAAAGGCATAAAAAACTTGCCATCCACCCTACTCAAAAGCACATGACGCCCCAAAAACAACACCACAACCTTACGCCACCACCTCTCCGAAGCCACCACCCCATAAAACAAATACCGCCAACGCACAAACCCCCAAACATTCACCAAAAAATTACACCCATACTCCGCACCCAAAATATAAACACCACCCACCAAAACAGCCAACACCCAAACCACAACATACACATGCAAACTAAACGGAAACAAAACCCCCAAACAAATCAAAGCCTTAGCATCCGCACCCCCAAACACACCCCCATAAAACAAACCCAAACTAACCACACTAACAACCCCAACACTAAAAAGCAAACCCCCAAACGAAAAACCACAAACCAACACTTCAACAAACGAAACAACACCCGCAACAACAACCAACCCCAACCAAACCCAATTAGAAACCACACGAGTCCTAAGATCCTTAAAGGCAGCAAACCCCAAAAACCCCAAAACCAAAAACAATTTAACAACAAAAAAAATAGAGAAAAAATCGAGAGACATTTTAAATAAATCTCCCTACAACCACGCCCATAGCAGCAAACGCAATACCCACCACAGTGCCCAAAATCAAAAGCAACTTGAAGTACTTATCACCATCCTTCTTACTCTTAGCAGCCCCTATGTTTTGATTCCGCTGCTTAGTAGCCTCAAGCATACTCTGATCCCAATAATGCCCAAACGACCTGTGAATATCCAAAGGATTAATCGGCAACAACACCTTAACACGCAAACCCCCAGCAGCTTTATTCTTCAACTTACCCACAACAGAAGTAGGCACAGGAACCTTAACCGCAGCAACAAAACTATTAGGCTCAGCCTCCTTAACATGACTAGCCAACTGCAAAGCAAGCAACGTAGTAGGATTAGCAGCAATACCATCCAAACTATAGCAGAGAGCCATAGGCATACCATCCACCGACACCGAAGGCAAAATAATCTTATCCCGCTCATAATTAGCCCTATCAACCGCAGGATCACCCGTATCCTCCGTAGGCTTAGCAATATAATACGTATCAGACGTACCATCATGCCGATCATGAACCAAACAACCCTCAGACTTAACCTGCATAGCCTTCACAACCGCAACCCCATCATCATAACAAACCAAAGCCAACATCGAATCCTTCATCTGCCCCAAACGTTTACGCAAAAGCAAAACCGCAGTAGGAGGCGCAAGCTTATACAAACAAACACCAACACAAACAAACACAATATTACCAATCACACTAACAAGCAACAACACAAACGTCAAAAAATCCATACTTTTAATTCACCCTCATCTTATTTTCTGCAATAGGCCCCACACCAACATTATGCGAAGCCTCCTTTTTCACAGTCAACAAAGCATTCAACTTTTTACCACCAGTCGCATCCTGCAACAAAATATGAACATAATTCAACCAGCTTTTCAAGTACGCAATCTCTCCACTATTCAACTTTGACCTAGGACAACTCATGATAATATCATCCACAATCTGCTCAAAATACCAATAATGAATCTTGGCATCAGAAGGATTAATGTGACTTAAACGGTTAACTTTGCTTTGAAAATTATAAATTGCCGCATAAAAATCATTAATCTTAGTATACGTCATCATCAGCTCAACCTTGTTACCAGAAGCATCTAAAACAAAACTACCATCAGGATTAGTAACAAACAAAATATTACCCTCCGCATCAGTAGCAGGCACACGCACAGTCTGAATCATCTTTTCAGCCAAAATACGCTCCACACCCTCATCACTCACAGACTCCAAAAAAACAGCCAAATTCTTACGATACGCCTCCTCACTCTCATTCTGATCAAACGCAGAATCCCGCACCGACTGACCATAAACCTGACCCCGAGCCTCCTTAGGAATATCAGGCCTACCACCCAACAGTTTAGTCAACCAATTTGGCATTAAAACACGCTCTCCTCACGACCCTTAGACCGCCCCGCAACCATACCATACAACGCAACAAACCCCAACAAACTCATAATACACCCAAACAGAAAACACACCATAGAAACCCCAGTAACCAACCCATTACCACCCAAACCAAAAATATTAATCGCAAACCCCAAAGCAAACCACAACCCCGCACTAAGCATATACAACCAAAACACACCCTGCCACACAGCAACAACCCAAACAATCAAAACCAAAACCGCAAACAACACAAACACAACCATCAACCCAGAATCCGAAACACCAACAGAAACAATAGAAGATAAAGAAGAATCACCCTCACCCCAAACCGCATACAAAACAACATCCCCAGACGAACCAATCACAAACGAAGCAGGATAAACCGAAGAATCCGAAACTGCAAAATTAGGCAAAGAAGCAGAAGCACTAAACGCCCAACCCAAAAACACAAACCCCTCACGAGAAAGCCCTCCAGGATTACCCACCACCGAAACAACCGCTCCCGACTCATACGGACTAAAAACATCAACAGGCACCCCACCCTCAACCCCACCATTAGCATCATACGTCACCATAAACATATCAACAGGCTGACCCGCAACAACACCCACCCCAGCAAAAAGCGAAACACACACAACTAAAACAAGCAACAAAGAAGCAGAAGCACCGCTAAGGGTTTTAAAGTGTAACATACCGACCTAACGGCCTCCAAAAAATACTAAAGAATTCTCTCTAACAGCAACAAAAAAAGAAGGAGGGGAAGAGTTTAAAGTTGTCATGGCTATCACCTTGTTCCACCGAAGTTGAAAGACCGCATCAGCACCACAATGATAGTAACCACAGCACTAATCAGTATAGCAATGCCTAAAATGCTAAGCGCATTCCAGCCTGTAGCGAAAGTATCAGTAATAGTTTTGTTTGCCACTGGATCCTCAATACTTGGGATCGCACCCATGAAATACGCAACGGCAACACAAACAGCCACCAGCACCATTATACCTATACCAACAGCAAGGATTTCATTGACAAACCCTTTTCTATTAGCCTTAAGCTTTTGCAATGGATTCATGTTCATTACCATTAAAAGCTTTGTAATAAGTACAATATAAACACGGGTTCTTAGACAAAAACACAGTAAAATGCTTAAAAACCAGAAATAAACACAAAAAATAAAGAATGTCTAAGACACAACAACGTTAACCCCCACGCCTAACAACCCCTTTACGCGCCCGCCTATCCTCACGCTCCACCTGACGCTGCAACCTCCAAAACTTACGCACCGACTCCTGCTCCTCAGCATCCAACTTTTCAAACGCAATCCTCAAACTCACACAATCACCCCCTAACGGAACACCCTGAACAGCAGCACAGCCATAGCCACCGCCATCAAAGCCCAAACCAACAAATTAGCAGGCAACGGCAAAAACACAAACACCAAACCACCCGCCGACCCAAACAAAATCAACATAAACAAAACAATCGAAACCTTCCGATGCCAAATATAATAAGCCCCCAAAATCCCAACCAACGACAACACATAAAAAAAACTCCCAAACACAGCAACATACGGATACAACACAAACCCCACAACATCCAAATTAATCAACTTAAAAAACATCAAATCAAAATCCGAAGCAGAAGCAATAACAACATTACCAATCCCCGCAGACCCACGCCTACCACTCCAAGACACAGAAAAACTTGTAGAATTATAATCCACCCAAGAAGTAAACACCCAAGACGAATCAATAATATAATTCGTCATAAGCACAGGAGAAACAAACTCAGCCCTAGCAACAGTATTAATCCCATCCGCAGCAGCACTATACATCACCACATACAACGCCTCATCCCCAAACAACACAGGCACAGCAGGACAATTCCAAACCCCTGACACATACCCCGAAAAAGTCCCATTCACCGAAGGCACAAACGTAGTAACAGCCACAGGAACCCCCTCAGTCAACTCTACCAAATCACCATTAGAAAGTAGTAACCAAACCCGATAACTAACAGCCACAGCCGTAGCCCCCCCAAAAGAACTCCCAAACCCACCAACCACAGCAGTAGAAGAATCCCCCAAACCAAAACCCCCAACCCCAAACGTAACAAACTCATCCCCCCTAAAAAACAAGTTAACAGTCTCAACATCCGAAGGCAACACAGGAGGCAAAGACGGAGTAAGCGAAGGCGTAGGAGTAGGAGGCAAAACAACTTTGCTCCACACCCCAAACAACGCCACATTACCCGCCCCAATAATAAACGCAGAAGGCACAACAGAATTACCAACAACCGAAAAACTCGGAGGATCAGACTCACCATAAAACTCCCAACCAAGAAAGCTATACCCCTCAACCGCAAGACCCCCAGGATTACCCAAAACCGTAACAACCGAACCAACAGTATACTGGTTAGAATCCACAGGCACACCCCCAGAAACCACAGTACCCACAGGATTATTAGCAAAATAATTCACTTCAAAAGTCGGATCCTCACCAGATACACCCCATACCGAAAAAATCACAAACCCCGTATTCCACTGCGACCAAGCATTAGCATTAAAACGAACAGAATTACCACCATTAGAAAACTCATTACTAGTAGAACCATATACCGTAATAGAAGCCCCTAAAGTCGCTAAATTTGAATCACAAAACACAACAATAAAATAATTCACACCCTTTTGAGCCTGAAACATGCCATTAAAATAAAAAGAAGTCATAACATTAACAGCAGTATCCTCAATGTCTGCAAATTCCACAGAATATGAAACGGCTAATGGTGTTCCAGTTGGCAAAGCAGAAGCAAAATTATTACCTGTAGATGCATAAATTGCAGCACAAATATACTCAGTATACTCAGGATAAGGTAACGCAGAACGCCTGAGATTAAATTGCGCCTCTGTAACAAAAAACCCATTCCCCACAAAGCCTTGTCCAGCACTAGAATAACCATTATTTTGAGAAGGATGAAGACTACTTAAGGTGCTAAAACTTCTTGAAAATACTTGACCACCTGAAACAGGAGATTGGTCTATGATGGAGGGTGTTTGAGCTGCTGCAGGTTCTATTTGCATCGGGGTTGGTAAGGTTAGTGTTGTGGTGAGTAGGGTTGATGTTGTTAGTAGGATTATTAGTAGTAGGCTGAAAAGTTTGTTTTTTTGTTCAAGTTTTTTTGAGAGGGTCATTATGCTGTTTGTCCTCCTGTTATTTTGTCCATTAGGAAAAAGAATGCTGCGAAATAGCCCAGGGCTGCAAAGATCATGGAGTAAGGGTTTGTTCCTGCAAGTACGCCTGTGGCAACTCCGCTAAAGGGGTTGTAGGCAGGGTACATGTACATGATGGCATCAATCATGTTAGGAATAGCCATAACAATCCCTGAAATAATCGGCAAAAACGTGGCCACCGCAAAAATCACGAGAGCATATAAAGCGTAAGTGTTTTGACGAAGCAGTAACCCAGCAATACCTGCAGCAACCCCCGCAGCAACCGTCCACATAAAATTCTTCGTAAACACCTCCAAAGTAAACATACCACTAATATCGGTTGGACTATACTTAGCAGGCATATCCACAAAAGGCACCAAACCAAACACTTGAATAAGCCACGCAGCCAAACTAAGCAAAAGCGCAAACAACAAAATATTATAAAGCATCTTCATTCTAAAGATCCCTCTCCGTCCGTTTCCCTTCCACAAACACAATAAATATGGCCATAAACAATGCAAACCCAAACGCAGGCAAAGACACCACAAACCAACCCATAGCAACCATCACCAAAGCAACCACCCACGCAAGCAAACAACCAATACTATGACTCTTCCACGAAAAAATAGCCAACACAAACAACAAAATAATAGCCGCAGGCACCTGAGCCAAATCAAACCCCGCAGGCAACACAGCCGAACCAGGAAAAGTATTAACCTGCACCCCAAACGGATACAACAACGCCCCCCACGGATTAGCCCTATCAAACCTAGCAGCAACACTAACACTCCAAGACTTCAACAGTACCCCATTAGAATCATAATAAAACCCTTGAACAGTATAATCAGACGAAAGCTCAGCCTCACTATAAACAAAATTCAACGGAAGATAAGCACCCAACACTGACCCATTAAAAACACTAACCAAATTAGAACCAACATTTTTATAAATGGTAAAGTTGAAGCACCCCGTATTAACAGAAGAACTAAAGAAAATCGTAACAAGACTATTATTATCCGAACGCACCGCACTAAAAAACTCTACCAGCCCAGCCCCCAAAGGAGCCTCGCCAAAACTATTAGCCAACAAAATCACATTAGAACTATAAATGTTACCCGCCGTAAACAATTGACTAAACACCCCCGACCGCAAACTAATAACATTCAAAGAATACGACAACCCCCGATACAAAGTAAAATCAGCACTGCCAGACAACCCCAAACTACGCCGTTCAACCACCACACCCCCCAAATTAACCTCAATAAACTGTGCCTCACCCGTATAATCCACCACATTAAAAACATACACACCTAAAACATAATCAGGCGAAGCAGCAAACAACTGAAAAGTTTGCATACCCGCAGGGGTTCCGTCAGTAGGTAAAAACTCTATAGTTCTTGTATGGTTAAGGATGCTGCTAAAGTTCCAGCTTACCGCAGCCAAAGGCGTAGTCCAAGTATAACTTTGCCCTGTGGCAACCGAAACTTGATTACTGGATCCATCACGTCCAGTTAAGGTTAGAAGAGCCGTGCTTGATGATTGGGGATCAGCCTCAAAAATGGGGCCAACAAACGTGTAAGAAAAATCCCCCGCCACAACAATAGGATACCCAAACACTTGAAACGCACAATCCTGAGCAGGACTAGCTCCCGTAGGAGGCAAATCAGTACCCGTAATGCGCATACCCCCATCATAAGTTCCAGCAGTAACATACGACATACGCACCTGATTAGAATACGGCCCATAAGCTATACCAATAAAATATTGATGACCAACAGTTAACGCAACACCCGAAGCAATAGAAACATTATACCAACCCCCCGAAAACCCAGAAAAACTAATTGTACTACGATAAATCTCAGTCGAAGGCAACCCATTAACACCCACATTAAACACATAAAACCATGTAGACGTAGGAAAAGGCGCAGTAGACACCTGCAAATGCAAAGAAACAACAGTTGCATTATATGTGGCCGAAGCAGTAAACGTTTGACCTTGATAAGCCCCACCCGTAGCAGTAGTAAGACCCGAAACAGGCATATAATAATCATACCTTGTTAACACGTTGAGTTGAGCCTCCGCAGGCTCCACACTATAAAGTGAAACAAATAAACTGGCAAACAAGAAAATACTTGTAAGTAAAGCTAAACTTTTTTGCATCTTAAAAGTCTCCTCCAAATGTTTGAGCCTCACGTTTAAACGAAGAAGCCACAGCCCAAATAAGACAAGCCACAATCTCACAAATCAGGCATAACCCAGCGGCAATATTGCACAACCGCACAATATTTGTTAACTGAGGGGCATTAACCAAAGTAACCAATTGGTCAATAACCATAAACACAGGCCCAAACGTAGCCAACCACACAATAAACGTAGCAAAAATAATCACCGAAGCAAAAACCGTAACCTGCAAACTCCCACGCCTATCCTCTAAAAACTGTTTTACAAGCCGTTTCAAAATCCGTAAACCTCCGAATCCCTATGAGTACTAACCCACAACTGAAACAATGCAATAAAAAACATAATAGCGGGCAACAATCGAATAATCCCCCGAGTGAAACTAACCGCAATCCCAGGCAACCCCGTGAAAGTATACATCCCACTAAAAAAAGTGTACACCATATCCGCAGGCCACCCCAAAGCAAACCAAATAAAACTAAAAATCCCCAACCCCACCACAAACACTAACAACTGATAACCCAAACCAAGCCGATCACTACGCAAAGCCCCAAACACACCCATAGCCCTAAACGCACAAACCAACATTAGACAGCCACCGAAAAATAAGCCAAACCCCAAACCAAACCCCCAATACAACAAAGAACCCAAAGCACCCCAAACACAAACAAACATAACTAAACAACCCACAAACAAAACAAACACAGAAAGCAACAGCCTAAAAGAATCCTTATCATCACTAACAAGACCGCTAAGAAACCCCATTTTAACGCCTCCGCTTACTACCCGTATTAAATTCTTTCATAGAAATAGGATACCAAGCAGAGGATGAAGAACCCCGCTTACCACCCTTACGCTTACCACCCTTGGTAGATTTTTTAGACTTCCCTCCAAGATCTAAAAGTATAGGTTTACCCGACTTCCGCTTAAATATCATCTCTGCAGTAGCCACAGGATACACACGATCCCGAAACAGAGAAGAACCACCCCGAAGACCTGCAAAAGGTGAATGATCCCGTTTATCACCCAATCCCCCAGGAAAATTCAAACCTAAACGATTCAACACGTTAACGCCAACATGCGGAGGAGTAAAAGCAGTCTCTCTTGTAACCTGAGCTTGTCTTTGACCTATACCTGTTCCAACATTAGTTGTAACATTTGGCGACACCGTGACACTTGGAACCACAGCCGTACCAACCAAAGTAGAAGAACCCATATCAGTCACAGGAATAGTCACGCTACCCGTAGAAGTTGAACCATCCACATCAGTAGGCACACCAACCTCAACATCCGTAGTAACACCCAAACCTACACCAACAGATACAGCACTGTCACTACGAACACGAGTACTCGAACGTACACCAACACGACCCCCAATCACACCAACAGTTTGCCCTACATCTAAATCTGACTCAATAGCAGCAAGCTCTGCAGCAGCCAAAGTCTCCTCATTAAGAAGCCTCTCAACCACCCCTAAACTAGCATCTCTAGCACGAGTGCGAACCCTAACAGCAGTCATAGTCTCAGAACCAAACATAGAAGTCCGAGGACTAACAACAGGAGGCACCCCAGCAACCTCACGAGTATCATTAACCACCCTTTGCCTTTGCTCTGAAAATATTGAAGGCTCACTACCAGATGCTAATCTACTTCCGATACTTCCAGTATTTAATGCATCAAACCTTTCCGCTCTAGTAACAGGTAGATCACGAACGCCAGCAAAAGCAGCCTGAGCCTTCAAAAACGTGGCCTCATCATTAACCGCAGGCGTAGTATTGTACATTCTATTTGCCGCCGCTCTTATAGTATCTTCACTATAACGAGACGTAACAACAGAAGGAACCACCGCAGCGGGAGAAACAACTGTAACAGGCCTAACAGTAACAGTAGTTACACCACCGCCAGATGGAGGAACAGGTAACAACGGAGCTAAAACTCCACCTCTGGGCACAGTAGCCACACCACTAGATGGAGGAACAGGAAGTAAATTAGATAAAACTCCACCTCTGGGCACAGTTGTCACTCCGCTAGAGGGAGGGACAGGTAACAAAGGAGATAGAACTCCCCCCCTTGGCACAGTAGCCACACCACCACCAGACGAAGGAGGCACAGGTAATAAATTAGATAAAACCCCACCCCTTGGCACAGTAGCCACACCACCACCAGACGAAGGAGGCACAGGAAGCAAAGTGTTAGAACCCAAAGCACCCCCAGAACTAACACCAGATCCACCCCGAGGTATTAAAAACTGATCAGCCCAAGCAGAACCAGAACCCGAAGAAACACCACTGCCACCAGCGCCACCGCCAGGCCGATTAACATTAACACCCTGATCCATCAACCAAGCGTCAATCTGAGACTGAGGATTAGGATTCTTAACATCAATATTATTCTGCCTCAACCAAGAATCAATCTCACCCTGACCACCCCGACTATTCCAAGCACGACCAATTCGCCCACCTGCATAACTACCAGCTTCACCAGCAATAGAAAAAGCAGCAGCCACACCAGCACCATAAACAACATTTCTTAAAGTCACTCCACCAGTATGAAAAGATTCAACTGTGGCGGTCATTCCTCCACCCATAGCAGCATTAACACCAACACGACCAGTAGCATGTAACAACGTAGTTCTAGATATCCCCGAACCCAAACTAGATGTAAACCCCAAAGCCCGAGATGTCAACGGCGAACCACCAGTAAAAATCACGCCTAAAGTAGCAGCCTCATACCATTCTTTACCACTCAAAGTCATATTCACAAGAGTATTATCTACCGCAGGATTCAGAGCCACAGACACAGCCTTAACACCAGTAGTTCCCAAAGTACCCAAAGAAACACCAGTCATAGCACTAATAACAGCACCACCAGCACCAGCAACCCCTGCAGTACCTAACGTAACCACAGAAGCACCAGCAGTCAAACCAGCATAATACACAGATTGACGTTCACCAGCCGTTAAAGTTCTAGTTTTATCAATACCGCTCAAATCTTTGTCAAAAACACCACCCAAAGCGACAGTACTAGAACCAACACCAGGAGTCATAGGGCTTAACTTATTTATGCCACTACCCAAATCCCTCAAAAAATCAGAAGCCTTAGCACCAAAGCTCCTATTATCAACCACAGCAGCAGGAGCTAAATTATAAGACATCTCCCAACCACCACCCACAACAGGCACAAACACAAAATCAGAAGCAAGTAACCCCTGACCAGCAGCGGCAACAGTAGCCTCTTCCTTCATAGCACCCTTCAAAGCAGCAGTTTGAAAAGTCGCCCAAGTCTGATACCCTTCTTTTGTCACACGTGGATCACCAGCAGCAACAGCAGCATTAACACTAGCAATTTGAGCCTCCAACTCTGCAACAGAATAACCAGAATCAATAACCTCAGGCATAACCCCTCCACCTAATTGAAAAGCGGAAGGAGCATCAACATAAGAAGAAGACTGCCCAATGGTACGCTCATACATCCTTTGTTCAGCAGACATAGCATCCTGTTCAGCTTGCCGTTGAGCCGAAGCTTCCGCACTACGTTGAACAACCTCCTGATAATGTTGCTGCACCTCAGGGCTATCCCAATTAGCAGGAGTACGAGTATTCATACCTTGAAGCTCCCTATGGCGTAGCTCCATCATGTAGAACGTGTTAGCATCGTCTGTGCTGTTAAAACCTCCACCATGCGCAGACTGAATATCATCAAGCAAAGCTTGCCGTTGTTCAGTTGGAATATTGTCCCAGTTGGCACTTAACTGATGCATATCCATCTGAGAATAATCCTGCGGGGGATGTTGAACAGACATATGACCACAAAAAACCCCCAACAAACAAACTATATAAAACCCATCCGACAATTAACGTATAGAGGCTTATTATATGGAAACTACGGTCACAAAAACAAAGAAAATAACAATACAAAACGCAGAACGAGACAACAGAATATACAACATACAGATAACAACAGAAAAAATAGAAGCAACCTGCACAAATGAGACCGTGAGCAACATATACTTTGGCATATTTTCAGAACTGGGCAGCTTGTTCAAAAGTAAAAAAGAAAAAGCCCAAAAAAACAAAAACATCACAATACCAAGCAGTGAACCAATCCAAATAAAACTAACACAAGATTACTTAATCATACAACACAAAGACCAAACATACACTACATTCAAAATACAAAGAGACACATCAAACGCACTATGCAACACACTGCCACAAATATTTGACGAACGGTTCACATACCAACCATAAAACTAAGAAGCTTCTTTTTCCAAAAATTGCTTAATTTCACTTAACACGTTAGAATACTTCAAAAAGAGCGCTGCATATTTCGCAGGATCACGCTCTTTCAAACGTTTCAACTTGTTACGAATTCTGTCAAGTTCATTTCTTTTTTCACGACTAGTTGAACTACCACTAACAAGCAAACTGGCTAATTTTAGCTCTTGCCTTTCAACTATATGTGACATAAAAAAACAATACTTGATGTATTATATAAACTTAATATACTATATACACTTACTTTACTAAGTAAACAGGAGAAAAACACAACATGCCAAACACACAAAAACAACAACCACCCCAACAACAAGAACAACCCTACAACGACCACCCAATAATAACCTACAGCAACCGCATCCAAAAACACCTCCTAGAACTAACACGAGAACTATCATACAAAGACACCATAGAACGCACAGAAAAACGCAAACTAAAACTAATAATAGCCAACCTACCTCCACAAGCCAAACAACAACTAAAACAAATCACAACCACCCTAGAAAGCAAACAAGTACTAGACACCACAACATTTGACCAATACTACAGCCAAGTAAGCAACTGGATATACACAAACATCCTACAAGACGCATTCAAAGTCAAACCCCTAAACAACGAAAAACCACACATCGGATCCACCAACGAGGAGAACCCCTAAAATGTCCTCAAAACTCCTACAAACAATACACAACACAATATGGGATGACGGATACCTCTGGATCGTAATACACGCACCCCCAAGAAAAGGCAAAACCAGCCTAGCACTACAAATCGCACACATGGTATACAAAGACTGGGACAAAGTCCTAGAATCCATAGTCTTCAACCTCCCAAGCCTACTAGGAAAAATAGAACACGGAAGACCCTGCCGATGGGAAACAAAAAACGGCCTACACAAACGAGTCCCCCTAATACTATACGATGACTTCGGAGTACACTCAAACAAAGCAGACACCCAACACTCTACCGCATGGGACATATTCAAAGGAGGCTTTGACGCCATCGGAACCCACCTAGCAATACTACTAGCAACAATGGTAAACGCAGACAGCGCAACCACCCAACTACAAAACAAATACAACGCAGAACTAATAATCACCGAACGAGGAAAATACAAATTTGACACAGTTAGTTGGAAACAAGACTACAAAGGCTTTAGGAGCATAATGAAAAAAACCTTCATAGAAGAAGGAACATTCAGCCCCGTACCAGAACACGTATACAAAAAATACGACCACATGAGACAAGAACTCGTAGAAGAAGTATTTGTAAGAATCAAAGACGCCCTAAGCACAGACAACATAGACCTAATGCTAAGACTACTACGACCCGAAGACGAAAACTTGCTACGACTAATACAACACAAAGGAGCCATAAGAACCAGCCCCGAACTAAAAGACGTAATAACCCGATGTAGAAGCAGAAGTCTAATACTAAGCAACCGCCGAGTAGGAAACAACCCACTATACGACCTAAGCCAACTAGGCAAAGACGTACTATCAGCCATAGACTCAGACGATAAAGCCAAAGAAAGAATAGCCCGCAAAGGAGAATGGGGATAATGGGAAAAACGGGAGTTTTGGGTATACATCAATTAATTAATAGTAAACTAAAAGAAGTAAAAAGAAGGCTCCATTCCCCAAAACTAACAACTGAAAAACATTACAACGTAATGACTCACAGGAAGTTAACAACATGACAAAAAAACGCAAGGTCAAAGACGAACCAATCATCCTACACAAAGACTTCCTAACACAACTCCACCAAACAGTACAAACAATCGAATGGCCATACAAAACCAACACCGCCCAACTACAACAAAGAGACAAAGCCCTAGTAAGCTTTCTAATCCTCACAGGCATAAGAAATAGCGAAAGCCAAACAATTCTAAAAAAACAAATCCTTAACCACAAAACCCACCTCTTAGCAACAAACATAAAAACACTAAAAAACGGCAACCCCCGAAACGAAGTAATACTACCAAGAACAGGCGGTCTATCACCCTTCACTCAAACCTTTGAAACCTGGCTAAACCAAATCCCACACCAAGATGCAAAACTATTTCCAGCAGCCAACCCAGACGGAAAAATGAATTGGAACAAACCCCTAAGCAGAAACAGAATATACCACATCATACGCCAAACCACAGGAAAATTTCCCCACTGGTACAGAGGCGTATGCGAAACAGTCTATGGTAAACAAATATTTCAAAACGACATATACGCCCTACAAGAATTCATGGGTATAAAAAACCTACAAAACTTAGCCCCATACGTAAGCGGACACTGGGAACGCTACACCAAAAACATACTCAACGCCAAAATCACCTAACCAAGCGTTCCCAACCCCAACATACCCGTCCCCCAAAACAACATACACCTATTCTAAAATTGTTTGGCTGCCTTTTTTAAACGGCCTCCAATTACGAGATCTAACCCGAGACTTCCAACATGAGACTTTACTTAACTTCTCCGACAAAGGCCGCCTACAAGAAAGTCCATCTCTATCCCTATAAAAACAATTATAACAACCATGTGGAGGAACCCTATTACACATCCTACCCATCTAACTAACACCTGAATACTGCTTAATTTTTTCTACGAACCAACAATTTGACAATAATAAACACTGTACCATAGAAACCCAGCAACATCCCAACAGTAACCCCCAACCAACCACCAAACCGCAAAACAAACAAAGCCAAAGCTACAAAAACACAACCCACACCAAACAAACCCAAATCCACCCCAAACCTACCCATTTAACGTGT
>Ga0123356_10004303_pt1 | contig 14735 bp, 12 predicted proteins | sample TergutEmb28metaG_2_FD_92546 | JGI IMG/M metagenome (GOLD analysis project Ga0123356, IMG submission 92546) | Embiratermes neotenicus P3 segment gut microbial communities from Petit-Saut dam, French Guiana - Emb289 P3 | ecosystem: Host-associated > Arthropoda: Insects > Digestive system > Gut ... | reverse complement strand
GTCCTTATCGAATAGAAAAAACTCGCATTCCGGACCCGCGTTGACGGTATAACCCATATCGGCGGCTTCGGCCAACACCTTTTTGAGGATGAGCCTCGGGTCGCCGCAAAACGGTGTTCCGTCGGTTGTATACACGTCGCAGATAAGCCGCGCCGTCGCCAAGGATTCGCCGCTTAAAGGAGGGTAAATCACAAAGGTGTCGAGGTCGGGATAGAGGTACATATCCGATTCCTCGATTCTAACAAAGCCCTCGATGGACGATCCGTCGAACATGCACTTGTTGTCGAGCGCTTTTTCTAATTGCGACGCGGTAATTGCGACGTTTTTTAGCTGGCCGAAAATATCGGTGAATTGCAGCCGGATGAATTTTATGTCGTGGTCGGCGACGGACTTTAGGATGGTTTGTTTATCCATAGGAAGTGGACTCCCTTTAGTGCAGTAGTGCAATAGTGCAGTAGTGCAATAGTGCAGTAGTGATTGATTTTTTTATATACGATGCTATTGATGAGTTGTTCAAGTCGTTATTACAGGATTGATATCCAACCTACACTACTGCACTACTGCACTATTGCACTACACACTGTACAAATCCCCCGACGCAAACTCGGGCGAGCACGTAATATTAATGCCCAGCTTCTTTAAGGCAAGCTCGTCGGAGGCGGGCAGGATGTGGGACGAATGCGCCTCACAGCCGCGCAAATCGCGCAGCTTTGAAAGGCATTTTTTGGCAAACGAGTCGGTCGCGGCGCAGATGCTGAGCGCATTTAAGACTTCCTCGACGCCGAGCAGCGGGGTTTTGTCAAACATGATTTCTTTTTTTAGCGTCATCATAGGTTCTAAGACGTGCGGCGAGATGAGGTGAATGTCGTCAGGCAAGCCCGCCAAGGTTTTGACGCTGTTTAAAAGAAGCCCCGAGGCCGCCGCCAATACGTCGGTGGTCCTTGCCGTAATCACGCGGCCGTCCGAAAGGATAAGCGCTGCGGCCGGGCATTTTTTTTGCTCCGATTTTTCAAGCGCAGGAGCCACGGCGCGGCCGTACTGGGGCGTAATGCCGACCTGCTTTAAAATAATTTCTATCTTTTCGACCGCGCCCAAGCTTACCCTCCCCTCTTTATATGCGCACCAGGTTCTAAAGTACCGCCGCACAATCTCCTGCTTGGCGGCCTCTCTCACACCTGCATCGTCGGTGATGCAGTGGCCCGCCATATTGACGCCCATATCGGTCGGCGATTGGTACGTCGCCTCGTCCCCCATAATTTTGGAGAGGATGTTTTTGACAATGGGGAACACTTCGATATCGCGGTTATAGTTGACCGCCGAAACACCGTAGGTTTCTAAATGGTAGTGGTCGAGCGCGTTGATGTCGGCAATATCCGCCGTAGCCGCCTCGTAGGCCAAATTGACGGGGTGGTTTAATGAGAGGTTCCATACGGGGAACGTTTCGAACTTGGCGTACCCCGCCGCGATGCCGCGCTTATAGTCGTGATAGAGTTGCGATAAACACGTAGCCATTTTTCCGCTGCCCGGCCCGGGCGCGGTGACCACGACCAGCGGGCGCGTGGTTTCGATGTAGGGATTGGAGCCGTAGCCGCGCTCGGAGACGACCAAATCAATGTTGGTGGGGTACCCTTTGATCGGCCGGTGTATGTACACTTTTTCGCCCCGGTGCTCTAACTTGCTTTTAAATATATCGGCGGCGGGCTGGTCGGCGTATCGGGAAATTACGATGCTGCCGATAAATAAGCCCATTTTGCGCACGTTGTCGATGAGCCGCAGCGCGTCCATACCGTAGGTAATACCGAGATCTGCGCGGATTTTATTGCTCTCAAGATCCGCCGCGTTGATGCACAAAATAATCTCGGTTTTTTCTTTCAGCTTTTCAAGCAATAATATCTTGCCGTTCACGTCAAAGCCCGGCAAAACCCTTGCCGCGTGATAGTCGTCAAACAGCTTGCCGCCGAATTCCAGGTACAGCTTGTTTTTAAACCGCTCTACTCGTTTGAGGATTTGCTCGGTCTGGAGCCGCATGTAGCGGGTATTGTCAAAACCGGTTTGCTTCATAAGGTACTCCTATTCTGTGTATTCGAATTCGATGTCCAGCATGTGCACCGTGTCGCCGTTTTTTACACCGTGGCGGCGCAAGCTTTTTAACACGCCCTCTTCTTTTAAGCGCTTATGAAAAAAACGCAAAGAGTCGGGGTTATTGAGCGTTACGTTGCGCGCAAGCTCGTCTATCATGCCGCCGAACACCTCAAACTCCCCTTCGCCGATTTTTACAACGTCGAATTCCGACGTATCGCGCTCGGCGTACTCGAACGGCTCGAACTCGAGCGGTTTTAAGGGCGGCAAGTCCTTTAATACCTCGTAAATGGCGGCGATTAATGCGTCCGTGCCCTCGGCGATTGCACCGGTTATTTTTATGGGCTCGGTTTTGGTGAGCTTTTTAAAACGCAGCACGGGTTTTTCGTCGCTGAGCAAATCGCACTTGTTTAATACGACGATTTGCGGCGCGCAAGAGAGAACCTCCGAATATTTTTTAAGCTCCGCATTAATCGCCCGGTAGTCTTTCACCGGGTCGCGGCCGTCGGCGGAGCCGATGTCGATGACGTGCACGATAAGCCGCGTACGCTCGATGTGGCGCAAAAAGTCGTGCCCGAGCCCCGCCCCGTCCGCCGCGCCCTCGATAAGCCCCGGGATGTCGGCGACGGTAAAGTAGTGGTCGTAGTATTGCACGATGCCTAAAACGGGCGAGAGCGTGGTAAAGTGGTAGTTGGCAATTTTGGGACGCGCCGAAGAAATTACCGACAGAAGCGTCGACTTGCCGACGTTCGGGAAGCCCACAAGCCCGACGTCCGCGATGGTTTTTAGCTCTAAGATGATCGCTTTTTCTTCCGTTTTGACGCCCATTTGCGCAAAAGTCGGGGTTTGGCGGCGCGAGGATTTAAAACGCGCGTTGCCCTTGCCGCCCGTCCCGCCGCGGATTGCGGTGAGGGAGGCGCCGTCGGCAAACATGTCCGCGAGTATCCCGCCGGTTTCCTCGTCGCGGATAATGGTGCCGCGCGGGACTTTTATGACAAGGTCCTTACCACCTTTGCCGTGGCAATATGTAGAGCTGCCGCGCGCGCCGTCCTCGGCGCGAAAGGCTTGGGTAAACCGAAAATCCGCGAGCGACGTTTTACGGTCATCCGCTAAAAAAACGATGTCGCCGCCCTTGCCGCCGTCGCCGCCGTCGGGGCCGCCCTTTGCCACGTACTTTTCGGTATAAAACGATACCGCGCCGTCGCCTCCGTTTCCGGGTTTTATGAAGATTTTTACTTTGTCAATAAACACTTCGCCCTCATTCTAAATTATAATCCCCTATTTGTCAAGAAACTTTCGGCTTGTTGAACCCGGCAACATCATTTTTTAATTAAAAGGTTTAAATTCTAAAATCTTTTTGTATTCGCGCGGTAATGATTGAAGCTTATCCACTCTTATGCGGCTAAAAAATGGGTGTGGAAACGGAGTATTTAGCGTATTTTTCACTTTTAGTTTGCGTACAAAAAAGACAAGGTTAAAATCAACGGTTTCATCGGCGGGCTTCTCGTTTGTTTTACAAAGCTTTCTTGTTCTGTCAGCGCTAAAATATTGTATCATATAAGGCGCTTGCCTATTATCAATAGCCGCCGTCCGGTTGTCCTCAACCGAAAAAACACCAAGCTTATCTTTGATTGTCTCAAAGCTCTCGGGAAAAAATATTTCGACTACCCCGATTTTCTTTTTAAATTTATAAAAACTGGCATGCTGCCTTGGTTTCTTCTCTACCTTCTCATATTGCTCCTGCGTAATAGGATACCCGTTTCTATCGAAATACTGATGCTCTACCCAATCACTCCAATCAAGTGCACCGGCGGCGGACGCGTCGCCGGAGATCCACTTAATACTGCCCGATATTTGCAATTCCCCGGTTGGATAATAAAACTTTTCAGTTAAACCCGCACCGTCAAGTTCGTGTAACAAAATACCGTCAGCAGACCATTCCTTTATATCAAATTCACAACCGTTTTTATGGACGCCCTCGGTTCTCTTTGCGCCGTTCAGGTACAAAGAAAAAAACTTGCCGTTTTCAAGGCCGTCTACGACTTCGAATTCCTCATAATAATCATAATGCAGATCCAGCTTATATTTTTTTGCGTACTCACATACTGTTCCGGTAAAAAGCTTCCCTTTTAACCTGTACGTATCAGGATAGTCGCAGGAGATGCTGTCTAAAAAGCCTTGAGCTTCACAGCGTACTTCCAACTCGTCATAATTCACTTTTTCTGCATCTCCCATATAAACCGTTATCTCCTTTTCCCACACAATATATAACTCAATGGGAATTTGTCTAAAAATTGTGCCGAAGTATTGTTTGCCATCTCGAGGTTGTATTCGTCGAAAGAGAGGATTGCAATGTCGTTTTGGCGCAAGCCGGCAAAAATATCGGACAGCTTGTGTAAAAACCAGCGGCATTCCTTAGCTTGGTAGCGGACGCCGCCGACGTAATCGAGCCCGTCGGGGTAGGAATGCGCGGATTTATCGAAATACGATGGGATTAGGTTTATGTCCGGCTTTTCAAAATCGAAGCCGTAATCGAAAAAGTAGGCGAACGGGTGAATTTCGAAAATTAACACTTCCCCACCATTTTTTAACAGCCTTGCCACGACGGCAAAATAGGCGAACAAGTCCGGAAACCATTGCAAACTGCCCTCGGATATGTAGATAAAATCAAAAAAGCCGTCGTAGCGGCTATCGAGTTCTAAAATATCGACGCGTTCAAACGTTGCGTTTAGTTTGGAGATTTCGGCTAAACTTCGTGCTTCGGTAATCGCGACGTCGGAAATATCAAAGCCAAACGCCGCTTTGGCACCGAACCGCATCAGCGAGAGTAATTCGCGGCCATTGTTGCAGGGCAGTTGGGCAATTTTCTTGCCGACAAAGTCGATGGACTTGAGTTTTTTGATTAAAACGTCGTCGCAATCGCGGTTGAACGTGGTAAAATCCGACCGCAAAAACCCCTCTTGCAGCGCGTTGTTCCGCGCTCTTTGGTGGTAGCCTAGCGCCTCGTTCCACGCCGCGCGGTTTAATTCGGTTGTTTTTTTGTGATTCATTTTTTGATATGATGATATGATGGCATGATGATATGATGTCGCTTCGCTTATGAAGGATAAATCTCAGGAGCGTCATCAGCCATTTGCACACCATCAAACCGACTTGTCCTTCATATCATCATGCGGCAAAGCCGATCATCATATCATCATACCATCATGTCACTTGTCCTGCAATGCGCCGGTCGGGCACAGGGTGACGCAGCGGCCGCAGGAGGTACAACCGGACTCGGAAAGCGGCAGGTTCATCGCGGGCGCAACGGACGCGCCGAAGCCGCGACCCGCAAAACCGAACGCGCCCACGCCCTCGTCGTCGCATACGCGCACGCACAGGCCGCACAGGACGCACTTATTGGGGTTGCGCGAAATTTTGGGGTGCTCGTCAATCACCGGTGCTTTGTTCTTCTCGCCCTCGTATTTTTTTACGGACGCGCCGTAACGGTCGGCGTACTTTATCAACTTGCATTCAAAATAATCGCCGCAGCCGCATTCTAAACAGCGGCTTGCCTCGGCTTTGGCTTCTTCTTCGGAAAAAATCGAATTGATTTCGGTAAAGTTGGTTCGGCGCAACTCCGCAGGCAAGCATTTTACCCTGGCTCTTTTTAAGATGGGTTTATCCTTAAAATCGTCTTTGGTTTTTACGTCTTTAACCAGCACCGGCTCACGGTAGGCAACCTCCTCGCCACGCACTAAATACGCGTCGATGACCTCCGCCGCGCGCCCCGCCTCGCCGATGGCGGCGATGGCAATGTCCGCACCCTTATTGGTGGCGTCGCCTATCGCAAACACGCCGTCTAAATTCGTACGGAACGTATGCTCGTCCGCCGAAATCGTTTTACGCTTCGTGAGCGCCACGCCGTCAAAGCCCTCCGGATTGAACACGGAGCCGATAGCCGCGATAACCGTATCAACCTCCAACAATTCTTCTTCTCCCGCTACGGGAACGGGCGAACGGCGGCCGGAAGCGTCGGGCTCGCCGAGCTGCATTTTTTGGAGGCGAATTTGCGCAACTTTTTTGCCGTCCTCTCCCGCAATAATTTCAATCGGCGCCGACAGGTATTTAAAAATAACGCCTTCCTCAACCGCTTCCTCGATTTCGATATCCTCGGCGGGCATTTCGTCCCGCGTGCGCCGGTAAATGACGTACACCTTTTTTGCCCCGAGGCGCACCGCCGTGCGGCAGGCGTCCATGGCGACGTTGCCCCCGCCGACGACGGCAATTTTTGAGTGACGAGTGACGAATGACAAGTGACGAATTTCGGAGGGTTCGGGATTCGGGGTTCGGGGTTCGGGGTTCGGGGGTGCGGAGGGATTGGACGCGGTATTTCCCGTAGGGGTCGATGCCCTCATCGACCCGTTAGCTCCCGTTTGCGATTGATTCGGGTCGATGAGGGCATCGACCCCTACGGAGACATTCTTCTTGCCGTCCGAATTTGTAATTTGTAATTTGTAATTTGTAATTTGGTTAAGTGCCACCTCGCGCAAAAAGTCAATGCCGCCCACTACGCCCGTCAAATTTTCGCCCGGGCAGTTTAGCGGCATTGCCGTCCACGCGCCCGCCGCAATCACCACGGCGTCGAATTGAGAGCGTAATTCGTCAAGCATAACGTCTTTTCCTATACGGACGTTGTTTTTTATCGTAACGCCCAAGTCCGCAATCGCCTTAACCTCGGCGTCTAATACTGCTTTCGGCAACCTATACTCGGGGATGCCGTAGCGCAGCATCCCGCCCATTTTGGGCATCGCGTCGAAAACCGTGACGTTATGGCCTTTGCGTTTGAGAAAGTATGCGGCAGTCAAACCGCCCGGGCCGCCGCCGATGATTGCTACGCTAGTGGCCAGTGGCCAGTGGTCAGTGGTCAGTTTTTGTGGAGTTGACTGTTTGTCTGTAATCAAATTTTCATTTTCTTTTAACTGACCACTGATCACTGACCACTGATCACTCACAAAAACTTTCAAAGCCGCCAAGCTCACAGGTTCCTCCACCAACGCTCTGCGGCACGCTTTTTCGCACGGGTGCGGGCAAACACGCCCGATGGAGGCGGGCAACGGGAGCTTTTGCCTTATCAGCTCTACCGCCGCGCCGTACTCGCCCTTGGCAATCAACTTCGCATACCCCTGGCAATCCGTATGCGCGGGGCACTCGAGCGCGCATGGCGGACGGCAGTCGCCCGTGTGATCGGATAACAGCAGCTCTAAGGCGAATTTGCGGCAAGCAACCGCCCTCGGGGATTCCGTGTGTATCACCATGCCGTCGGCGGCGAGCGTCGAGCAAGCGCGAAGCAAGCGCGGCGAATTTTCCGCCTCGACGACGCATACGCCGCAGGAGGCGTATATGGGGACGCTTTCGTCGTGGCAAAGCGACGGGATGGAGATACCCGCGCTTGCTGCCGCCTGCATAATGGTACAGCCTGCCTCGGCGGTGACTTCTTGATTATTTATTGTAAGTTTTATTTGTGCCATAATTTTTTCCTCTCCGCACCGCAAGGTGCGGGATGTGGGTAATCAGGGGTAAGCGTCCGCGTAACCCCGGGTTACCCACATCTCACGCCTTCGGCGTATTATTACGGATAATATTTTTTTCCATACTTCCTACTTCCTAATTCCTAACTCCATTTGTCCCCCACATTCACCGCTTTAAATTTACACACGCTTGCGCATTTGCCGCAGGCGTCGCAAATTTTAGGGTCGATGGTAAAGGGCTGCTTTTTAATCTCGCCCGAAATTGCGCCAAAGGGGCAGGCGCGCTTACACAAGCCGCAGTTTTTGCAAATCTCAGGGTCGATGCGGTAGGCAATCAGCGGCTTACAGCTTTTTGCCGTGCACCTTTTAAGGTTAATGTGGTCTTCGTATTCGTTGCGGAAATACTTTATGGTGGTCAGCACGGGGTTGGGCGCGGTTTGCCCTAAGGCGCACAACGCGCCTTCTTTTATCAGTTTGCCGAGTTCCTCTAAGGCCTCGATATCGCCTTCCTTGCCCTCGCCTTTGGTGATGCGCTGCAGAATTTCCAACATCCGTTTGGTGCCGATGCGGCAGTGCGTGCATTTACCGCAGGACTCCTTGCATGTAAAATCAAGGAAGAAACGCGCCATGTCCACCATGCAAGTCGTCTCATCCATGACAACCATGCCGCCGCTGCCCATGATGGCGCCCGTAGCGGCGAGTGATTTATAGTCAATCGGCGTGTCGATAAGCGATGCCGGGATGCACCCGCCGCTTGGGCCGCCCATTTGCACGGCCTTAAAGGCCTTGTCGTCCTTAATCCCGCCGCCGACGCCGTAAATGACTTCGCCTACGGTGCTGCCCATCGGGATTTCGACCAAACCGCCGTTTTTAATTTTACCGGTGAGGGCGAAAACTTTAGTGCCCTTGCTGTTCTCCGTACCGAATGCGGCGAACACTTCGCCCCCGGAGCGCAAAATAAACGGAACGTTGGCGTAGGTTTCCACATTATTGATGTTGGTGGGCTTGCCCATAAAGCCTTTCTGCGCCGGAAACGGGGGTTTAAGCCTGGGCATCCCGCGCTCGCCCTCGAGCGAGGCGATTAAAGCGGTCTCCTCGCCGCAGACGAACGCGCCCGCACCCTCCTTGATGCGGATGTCGAACGAAAAACCGGTGCCTAGGATGTTTTTGCCCAAAAAACCTTTTTCGCGGGCTTGGGCAATCGCAATCTCTAAACGTTTAATCGCCAAGGGGTACTCGGCGCGCACGTAAATCACGCCCTCGGACGCACCGACGGCGTAGGCGGCAATCGCCATGCCCTCGAGTACCGCGTGCGGGTCGCCCTCTAGGATAGCGCGATCCATAAACGCGCCGGGGTCGCCCTCGTCGGCGTTACAGATGACGTATTTTTTGTCGCCCGCGTTTTTGCGCGCCGCGTCCCACTTAAAATAGGTCGGGAAGCCCGCGCCGCCCCTGCCGGCAAGGCCGGATGCTTTGACCTCGGCGATAACCTCTTCCGGTGTTTTTTCTTTTAAGCAGGATGTGAGCGCCTTGTACCCGTCGCTTGCGGTATACTCGTCAATTTTTTCCGGATTGATGATGCCGCAATTCTTTAGCGCGATGCATTGGAGGCTTTCAAGCGTAGCCTTATCCGCGTCGGAAATTAAATATGCGGAGGCATTATTCGGCGCGCCCGTAACAAACTTGGCGATTTCCTCCGCGCCCTTTTCGCAGACCTTAACAAAGGTTAGTTTTTCGGATTTTTTGCCGTCGTATGCAAAAACGTCCACAATCGGCTCTAAGTAACACCTGCCGATACAGCCCGCAAGCGCTATTTCAACGTTTGGCAAAAGGGCGCGTAAAACGGCCTCCGTTTTGTTTGCTCCGGCTGCAATACCGCAGGAGCCTTTGCCGATGATTATTTTTAGTTTTTTATTATCCATATCTTTTATCTCTTTATTGACGTTTTTGGTATCAAGACGGTACGAACACCCCATAACCTCTGTTTACGAACCCCGAATCCCGAACCCCGAATCCCGATAAATCACCCGCTCGTCTTGATATTTTTGAGTATCGCCCTTGCCTTATCCGGAGTCAGCGTCCCGAATGTTTCACCGCCGATCATCATGACGGGAGAAAGGCTGCAGCAGCCCAAGCACGCGACGGAGGTCAGCGTAAAAAGGCCGTCGGGCGTCGTTTCCCCCTCCTTGATGCCGAGCTCCGCGCAAATCGCTTCCTCGATCGCCTCCGAACCGTTGACGTGGCATGCCGTGCCTTGGCACAGCAAAATCAGGTGTTTACCGACGGGTTTTAGCCTAAATTGCGCGTAAAACGTCGCCACGCCGTACACTTTGGCGGGCGGCAGTCCCATCTTGCGGGCGATATACACCATGAGTTCACCCGAGAGGTAGCCGTATGCCTCTTGCGCCTTTTGCAGCACGGTGATAAGCCCCGTCGCATCGGTGTATTTTGCCAGCGTCGCATCCAGCAGCGGAAACGGGGTTACTTTATTGTTACATCCACATTCGTTACACATGGCTAATATGATACCACAAAAAAATCCGTTCTGTCAATACAAATTATAGGGTTTTGTTCAAAGCTATCGTTTTCCCCGCGAGATAGCATAATACACCGGAATTGGCAGGCTGCATTAAAAAGCGGATTTTGTAGGCGAGAAGGCGCTGGATCTTTGTGTGCCGCGCGCGGTTGAGCTTTTCGCTTCCGTATTTTCCGTCGCCGATAACCGGGTGGCCGAGATGTGCGAGCGTAGCGCGGATTTGGTGCGTTCGGCCGGTGTGTAAAACAATGTCAAGCACCGTGTCGTCGCCGTCACGCCCCGCCACCGCATACGACATTTTTGCCGTAAGATAGCCCGGTTTTTTGGTATCCGAAACAAAAACCTTGGCTTTTGCCGCATCCTTTTTGAGATAAACCGTGATGTCGGCGGAGGGTTTTTGAGGACACCCGAACACGACGGCGCGGTAATGCTTTTCGATTTTCCGGGTTTTGAACATATTTAATAATTCAGCCTTAGCGCTTTCGTTTAAGGCGAACAGGACAAGCCCGCGCGTGTTGCGGTCTAACCGGTGGACGGGCACGGCAGAGGGGAAGCGGGTGCACACCATGTCGGTAAAGTGCGTTTCGGTTTCGCAGAAAGCGGGCTTTACGGCCGCGACGATGTTTTCGTCCGCATAGGCGACTTCGAACGGTTGGCTCGGGGCTCGGGATTGGGGGCTCGGGATTCTGGGTTCGGGGTTCGGGGTTCGGGGTTCGGGATTCGGGCATAAGGTATCAGGGCACAAGGCACAAGGCACAGGTAATGGATGACGCATATCACCGATACCTGTGCCTTGTGCCCTGATACCTATGCCTTTTTCGGAATACTTGTCCGGCAAGAAAATTTTGACCTCATCGCCCATTTGAAGCGGTCGGTCCTTTACCGTCTTTTCGCCGTTGACGCGCACCTCGCCCAAGCGTATTTGATTACGGATGAGCGTTAACGGCAAAAATCCGAGCTCTTGGTAAAGGAACCCGGTGAGTTTTTGGTTGGGCTTTTGAACGGTAAATATGTGCTTCATGGGAGTGGACGGTGGACGGATAAACAGATTTTATCAATATTTTTGCGAAAAGTCAAGCAAATCCGCCGCCATAGCAAGACGGGTCGCACGGGAGTGCGACCCCTACGACAGATTTTCGACACAAAATAGCCTTGAAATCCAAGCGGCCGTCAACCGTCAACTGACAACTGAAAACTGATACTCATTTGATTTAGGATGACTAATTTCGTTAAGTTATTCGAAGAACAACGGCACCTGCGTTTTGCGGTATTCTTCGATTACCTCTTCCCGTCTTCCTGAGCGAGGCCTCGCTCGCTTTGTTTACCTGCAAGGCTGGTGGCCGAGTCGAAGGATCTCCACCATATAAAAAACGCGACTTCAAGAGGTTGAGATCCTTCGACTCGGCCACAATATTCGAGGTATGCATCGATAACGGAGGCCTCGCTCAGGACGACGGAATGAGGAAGTCATGCTTTCTTCCTTTCAGAATACGCTCGGTAATTAACCATCCTGAAGCAAAATAGTATGACAACTGAAAACTGTATTCGCAGAATCACGAAGTACAACTTAAAACTGTATTCGCAAAATCACGAAGTACAACTGCAATCCCCCTCACTCGTCCGGCGAAAGCAGTTCCTTAGATATTTTTTGAACGGCCTTTTTTTCGATGCGGGACACGTAGCTGCGCGAAATATTAAGCTGCTTTGCGACCTCTAATTGCGTGTGCGTATTGTTATTTCCGATGCCGTAGCGCTTTTTAATGATTTCCTTTTCCCAAGGCGTCAGCGTGCTTTCGATAATCGTCAGCACTTTTTCCCATACGATGGCTGTTTCTACCTTATTAAAAATGCTCTCTTCTTTTACGGGGATAATGTCCATCAGCGTAATTTCGTTCCCCTCCTTATCGACGCCGACGGATTCGGAAAGAGAAACGTTTTGACGGTGTTTTTTGTTGGCGCGGATATACATGAGGATTTCGTTATCGATGCATTTGGCGGCATAGGTCGCCAATTGCGAGCCCTTCCCATGCTCAAACGTTTCGATGCCCTTAATTAGCCCGATGCTGCCAATCGATATCAGGTCGTCCGCCTCTCCGGCACCAGTGTATTTTTTTACGATGTGCGCCACAAGCCGCAAGTTATGGCGTATCAGCATTTCGCGCGCCTCGCCGTCGCCCAGCTTTACACGCTCTAAGTACCTGCGCTCGTCTTCGGGCGAAAGGGGATCTGGAAATGAGCCCTTGTTGTTCACATAAGCGGTAAAAAAGAATACCTTGCTTAAAAAAGTGAGAAGTGTTTCGAAAATCACAAATCCGTACCGCCTTGAAGAGTATGCGGTACATTATATGTCGAAATTTGACGAAAAGTGCACGTCCCAAAAAATGCCGGAGGCATTTTTTTAGGGGTTAGGGGTTAGCGGCTATAAACGCAACCTCCCAAAATCTCCCCCGTAATTGCAATAAGCGCTAAAATTCGCCGCATAGTTTTTGCTATGATAAATGTCGTTGGAGGAAAACCGAAAAATGAAAATTGTTTTTAAAACGGTGAATTCTATTTTGTATGTCGGAATCTCCGGCGAATTAGACGAAAGTATGGCAAGGCAAGCGCGCGAAAGTTTGGACGCGATGATTGACGAGGCCGATATGAAGAAGGTCGTTTTTGACATGAGCGAACTTTCTTTTATGGACAGCACGGGCATCGGGGTGATTTTGGGCCGATTTAAAAAACTGAAGGCGCTTGGAATCCCGCTCTTGATTGCCAATCCCACCAAAGCCGTCGATAAAATACTGAATCTGTCCGGCGTTTACCAGCATATGCCAAAAGTGATGTTTTAAGGAATGCAATAATGCAGTAATGATTGTTTTTATCAGTTAGTTGTCAATGTAATTTCTAAGAAAAGATTGCTGTTTCTCATCCTTCATTACTGCATTATTGCATTGCATTTTCCAACACTAACAACAAAGGAGCCCATCCATGCAAATAGATAATCACATGTCGTTAAAAATTGCCGCGCTGTCAAAAAACGAGGCGTTCGCGCGCAGCGTCGTGGCGGCGTTCTGCGCGTCTGTCAACCCGACCGTGGATCAATTAAGCGACATCAAAACCGCCGTGTCGGAAGCCGTTACCAACGCGGTCGTGCATGCTTATGAAGTTGACAGTGGAATCATTGAAATCAACGCTTCCCTCTCCGGGCGCACCGTACATATCGAGGTTTTGGACGAGGGCGTCGGCATCGAAGACATCGTGCGTGCCAGAGAGCCGTTCTTTACCACAAAACCGGGCGATGAGCGCTCCGGCATGGGCTTTACCGTCATGGAGTCCTTTATGGACACGCTGGAGGTCAAAGCCAGGGACGGCGGCGGGCTTTGTGTACGCATGAGTAAGAACTTCGATATGAACGGAGAGTAATTTACAACTTACAACTTACAATTTACAAATTTCGGATGAACTCAGCGCACTTAGCACCGATACGATCATCAATAATTTGTAAATAGTAAATCGTAAATTATGGGAGGTTCAATGTCCGATCAAACATCCAATTTGGAACTCATTAAAGGCGCACAGGCCGGATCGGAAGCGTCCAAAACGCGGCTGATCAATGAAAATTCACCGCTCATAAAAAGCGTTATACGCCGGTATAAAAACCGCGGCGTCGAATACGAGGACCTCTACCAGCTCGGCTGCATGGGGTTTTTAAAAGCAATACGCAATTTTTCGGAAGAATTCGGGGTGAAGTTTTCCACATACGCCGTGCCGATGATCGCGGGCGAGGTGAAACGCTTTATCCGCGACGACGGGTACATTAAAATTTCCCGCTCCGTAAAAAGCCTTGCCTGCAAAATCGGTATGTTTGTCGAGGAATATAAGGCGCAAAACCTGCAAAGCCCGCAAATTGAAACGATTGCCGAAAAGTTCGGGATTGAGCCGCAGGAAGCGGTTTTTGCGATGGATTCGACCAAATTCCCGCTGTCCTTGTACGAAAAAACGGACGAGGAGAGCGGCCAGTCGCTGATTGACAAAATCGCGTCAAAGGAATCGGCGGATGAGAACATCGACCGCATCATTTTAAAGGATTTAATCGGCGCTTTGCCCGGGCGCGAAAAAAAAATCATCCTGCTGCGCTATTACCGCGACAAAACGCAATCCGAGGTGGCTAAAGTCTTAAACGTCTCGCAGGTGCAGGTATCGCGCCTTGAAACAAAAATATTGAACAAAATTAAGTCGGCGTTTGAAGGATGACACAAGTGACAAATGGGGACTGTCCCCATTTGTCACTTTCACACGCGCCATTATCGCTACATCCCGCAAATTGTTTTTCCCACTCTACTCCTTGTCCCAAATCGCGTAGAGCTTTGTGCCGTTTGGAACACTTCTTATTTCCGCCGCTGCGTAAGCCGCTTCCCCGCCCTCGGACAACGACCAGCCGCCGAAAGTATAGCCCGCACGGAATGGGGCGTTAATAACGGCAACCGAGCTCCCGCCGATGCTGTTATTACGTTTCCGCTTAGATGTTTTTAGCGACGTAGGCGACCTTGGGATGTAGGAACAGGTTTTGCACGACAGTTTCCGTAAGCCTCTCCATAAAACCCGTAGCCTTTTCCACTATGGAC
>Ga0123356_10004302_pt1 | contig 14737 bp, 11 predicted proteins | sample TergutEmb28metaG_2_FD_92546 | JGI IMG/M metagenome (GOLD analysis project Ga0123356, IMG submission 92546) | Embiratermes neotenicus P3 segment gut microbial communities from Petit-Saut dam, French Guiana - Emb289 P3 | ecosystem: Host-associated > Arthropoda: Insects > Digestive system > Gut ... | reverse complement strand
CCCGGCAATACCGTCAGCAGCCTGGGCCGGCCGGCGCAGATCGGCGCCGTTCCCGAAGGCCGCCTGGAGGCCGAGGACCTGGCTCAGGTCGCGGTGCTGATGGCGACGCTGCCGCACGAGGTCAATATGCTCGAGGCACTGGTGCTGCCGCGAACCATGCCGTTTCTAGGACGGGGATGAGATGGCGCCCGCGCTTTCGTCAGCCAAAGCGCGAACGCACGAAGCCGGGGCGAGCGCCAGGTCTCAATGCCCGCCGGCGCCTCTTTCGCGTGCCTGAGAGGACCGAGGACACACATGCCGGGCAACCGCTACGCCATGCTGGATTTCGATCTCGGCGCCGAGATCGATCAGCTGCGTGACACGGTCCGCGGTTTCGCCGCGCAGGAGATCACGCCGCTGGCGGCGGAGATCGACCGCACCGACCAGTTCCCGCGCCAGCTTTGGCCGAAGATGGGTGCGCTTGGTCTCCATGGCGTTACCGTCGAAGAAGCCTATGGCGGTGCCGGCATGGGCTATCTCGCGCATGTCGTCGCGATGGAGGAAGTAAGCTCCGCCTCGGCGTCGATCGGCCTTTCCTATGGTGCCCATTCCAATCTCTGCATCAACCAGATTCGCCGCAATGGCAGCGACGCTCAGAAGAAGAAATACCTGCCAAAGCTGATCTCCGGCGACCATGTGGGCGCGCTCGCGATGAGCGAGCCCGGCGCCGGCAGCGATGTCGTCGGCATGCAGACCCGCGCCGAAAAACGCGGCGAACGCTACGTGCTCAACGGCTCCAAAATGTGGATCACCAACGGCGGCGAGGCCGAGACGCTGGTGGTCTACGCCAAAACCGATCCGGCGGCGGGTGCGCGCGGCATCACCGCCTTCATCGTCGAAAAAGGCGTGAAGGGCTTCCTAGCGGCCCAAAAGCTCGACAAGCTCGGCATGCGCGGCTCGCCGACCGCGGAACTGGTATTCACCGATTGCGAGGTGCCGGCCGAGAACATGTTGGGGCGATTGAATGACGGCGTGCGGGTGCTAATGAGCGGCCTCGATTACGAGCGGGCGGTGCTGGCGGCGGGGCCACTCGGCATCATGCAGGCCTGTCTCGACGCCGTGATCCCCTACGTCCATGACCGCAAGCAGTTCGGCCAGCCGATCGGCGAGTTCCAGCTGATGCAGGGCAAGCTCGCCGATATGTACACCACGATGAATGCCGCAAAGGCCTATGTCTACGCCGTGGCGCGCGCCTGCGATCGCGGCCAGACCACGCGCAAGGACGCCGCCGGCGCGATCCTCTATGCTGCCGAGCGCGCGACCTGGATGGCGCTCGAGGCGATTCAGGCGCTCGGCGGCAACGGCTATATCAACGAATTCCCGACCGGGCGCCTGCTGCGCGACGCCAAGCTCTACGAGATCGGTGCCGGCACCTCGGAGATCCGCCGCATGCTGATTGGCCGCGAGCTGTTCGAGGAGACGGCCTAGCGCCCGGCGGCCGGATTCCAAGACGGCCACGATGGTGCGGCGGCGTCGAAGGCGCATCGCCCCCGCTCATCGCCCGGCGTTCGACCGGAGGAGACGGGAGCGCCCCGTGATCGCGCCTCCACGGGGTGCCAGCCGCCATCAACCTGGAATTCCGGGCCGGTGACGTAGCGCCAATCATCCGGCGCCAGAGAGAGAACCAGGAAAGCGACGTCCTCGGTCCGCCGAGCGTGCCGAACGGTACCGTACGCCGCGGCCGCCGGCACCGCCGCTGATGGCCACGACCTTGTCCCGGGTGCGGCTCATGGCTTCACCCCTTCTCGTCGAACCAGAACGCCATGGCCCGCATTTCGATGCTGGTCCGCGCCGGCGCGCCAGAGGGGCAGGTCGGGTCGTCGAAGGCACAATGCGGCACATTTTGCGGCCGGCCGGGATCCGAATCCTTGCACACGAAGACCAAGGCTTCATCCCGCGTCATGCCGGAGAAATAAGCCCAGCGATGCGCCGGATTGGCGCGAACGAGGGTGCTTTCCGCCGACCATTCCGGTCGATCGTTGTAGTCGAACACTGCATCGCCAATGACCAGGTCGTCCGGCGCGACGCTGCGAGCGTCGCACACCGCGAGCGGCACGTCTTGCGGCGGTGGTGAAATCGCCCGCCAGATGTTGAACTGCGTGAAACGCCGAATCGGCCTGTCCTTCGCGAGTTGCCCGGCGACGACACGCGCGCGCGCGTCGCTGGCATCGATATGGGTGAAGCGCGCCGGCAGCGAGTTGTTGAGCCGTCCCGAATCGGGTGAGCGCTCGCCAAACCGCCAGATGGCCGGACCGAGCATGACGACGCGTTCGGCGCCGCTCAGCGCGCCGATCAACGCCATGATCTCGCCGGCGGCACGTTGTGCGACCTCGTCCACGTCGCGAAAATCCGCAATGGCGCTCTTGTGCTTGACCAGCATGAAGCCTTCGCGGTCGAGCGACGGCGGCACCGGGCGCCGGCGCGCGTCTTCGATCGGGACGGCATGCGTCTCGAGCACGAGATTGTCGCGCGAATGGTCGTTGGCGTGAAAACGCGGCCGCTGCGCCATCGCGCCGAGATAGACGATGTCGGCGGTAACCGCGTGTACGGGAGATTGTTCTTTCAGGATGGTCATCGGCCTCTCTCGTGCGCTTCCTCTCAAGGCAAATCCATTGCCGCGGACCAGGCGATTCCGGCGGACGTTCGTTGTGTCGGGGGATGATACGCCGGTTCGAAGCGAAATAATCCCCGAAGTCGATGATCCCCCAATCGACGAGCGGGACTGAGCCGTCCCGCGACAGTTGCCCGCTACGGGCGCTTAAAATCGAGGTGATTTCATGACGAAGACAACAACGATTCTTTCCAGCGCGCTGATCGGCCTCGGCGCCATCGCGCTGACGACGGCCAGCGCGTCGGCTGCCGTCGTCTGCAACGGCGCAGGCGAGTGCTGGCACGTCCGCCATACCTATCACTATCGCCCCGAATGGGGACTAGCGGTGCACCCCGACGATTGGCGTTGGCGACCCGGCGATCGCTTTGTCTGGCGCGAACACCCCGGTCGGGGTTATTGGCGCGATGGCGCCTGGGTGCGATTCTGATCTGCCCCCGGTAGCGCCGGTGGCAAAAGGGGCGGCTCGAGCGCCGCCCCTTTTTTATCGGCCCCTGAAAATCTAGACTGTTCCGTGCCCGGGAGGAAACAGGAATGGGCCTGTTGCTGCGTGCAGTATGAAAGCAGAAACGCAGGTGCGCAGGGAGCGAGCAGGTGCGGCCATGACGACAATCACCCAAAGTTACGTTCACGGCGCTTCTTCGGTGCCGCTTCTCGGCGATACGATCGGTGTTCATTTCGACAAGGCGGTCGCCCGCTGGCCGGACCGCGAGGCGCTCGTGGTGCCGCATCAGAACGTCCGCTGGACCTACGCCGAATTGTCGAAGCGGGTCGATGCCCTGGCGGGCGGGCTGTTGGCTCTGGGCCTCGAGCCCGGCGATCGTGTCGGCATCTGGTCTCCCAACAATGCCGAATGGTGCATGACCCAGTTCGCCACCGCCAAGGCGGGACTGATCCTGGTCAACATCAATCCCGCCTATCGCTTGAGCGAGCTCGACTACGTGCTCAACAAGGTTGGCTGCAAGGCGCTGATCACGGCGGGGTCGTTCAAGTCCAGTGACTATGTCGGCATGGTGCGCGAGCTGGCGCCCGAGATTGACCGAAGCGAGCCCGGCGGGCTCGACGCCAAACGATTGCCGCAACTGCGCGTGCTGATCCGCATTGGCGCCGAGACGACCCGGGGTTTTTTCCGTTTCGAGGATGTGCTGGCGGCTCGCCGTGATCGTGATGCCGCCAGGCTCGCCGATCTGGCGAAGTTGCTGCAATTCGACGACGCCATCAACATCCAATTCACCAGCGGCACGACCGGCGCGCCGAAAGGAGCGACGCTGACCCATCACAATATACTCAACAACGGCTACTTCGTTGCCGAGGCCATGCGCTTTACCGCAAAAGACCGGGTGTGCATTCCGGTGCCGCTTTACCATTGCTTCGGCATGGTGATGGGCAATCTCGGCTGCATCACGCACGGCGCGGCAATGGTGTATCCGGGCGAGGGGTTTGAACCGCTCGCCGTGTTGGAAACCGTCGCGGCCGAGCGCTGCACCGCGCTTTATGGCGTGCCGACGATGTTCATCGCCGAGCTCAACCATCCCGACTTCGGGCGCTTCGATCTGAGCAGCCTGCGCACCGGCTGCATGGCGGGCGCGCCATGCCCCATCGAGGTCATGCGCCGCTGCATCGACGACATGCACATGCGCGACGTGACCATTGCCTACGGCATGACCGAGACAAGTCCGGTCAGCTTCCAGACCAGCGTCGAGGATTCGCTCGAACGCAAGGTCTCGACCATCGGGCGCGTCCATCCCCATGTCGAAGTGAAGATCGTCGATGGCGACGGTCGCGTCGTGCCGCCGGGCGTGGCCGGCGAGCTGTGCACCCGCGGCTATAGCGTCATGCTCGGCTATTGGGCCGATGCCGGGAAAACCGCGGATGCCGTCGACCAAGCGGGCTGGATGCACACCGGCGATCTCGCCACTTTGGACGAGGACGGCTATGGCAATATCGTCGGCCGGCTCAAAGACATGGTGATTCGCGGCGGCGAGAATGTCTATCCGCGGGAAATCGAGGAATTCCTCTTCCGCCACCCCAAGATCGAGAGCGTCCAGGTCATCGGCGTTCCCGATCCCAAATACGGCGAGGAGCTGTGCGCTTGGGTGAAGCTCAAGCCCGGCGAGAACGACACCGCCGAGGCGATCCAGGCCTACTGTCGGAACCAGATCGCGCACTATAAGATCCCGCGCTATATCCGTTTTGTCGACGCTTTCCCGATGACCGTCACCGGCAAGGTGCAGAAGTTCGTCATGCGCGAGCAGATGATTCGCGAACTGGGTCTCGCGGTCGAAAAGACGGCGTGATCCGGATGACCGTTGCAGCCGGCCCGCCTGGCCGAAGCCTCGAGCATGCCGGTCCTTAAGACTGGACTCGACCGGCGCGCGGAGGGCTTCCGCGCCAACGATGCCTTTATGAGGTCGCTGGCGGACGATCTGCGCGCGCGCCTGGCGGAGATCAGCCGCGGCGGCGGCGATGCGGCGCGCGAGCGGCATCGCTCGCGCGGAAAATTATTGCCGCGCGAGCGCATCGGCGGGCTGCTCGATCCGGGATCGCCGTTTCTCGAATTCTCGGCCCTTGCCGGCTATCGTCTCTATGCCGACGACGTGCCGGCTGGCGGGATCATAACCGGCATCGGTCAGATCGCCGGGCGCGAATGCGTCATCATCGCCAACGATGCGACAGTCAAGGGCGGCAGCTACTATCCCATTACCGTCAAGAAGCATCTGCGCGCCCAGGCGATCGCCCGCGAGAATCGGCTGCCGTGCCTCTATCTCGTCGATTCCGGCGGCGCCAATCTGCCGAACCAGGATGAGGTGTTTCCCGACCGTGACGATTTTGGCCGTATCTTCTTCAATCAAGCGACGCTTTCCGCCGCCGGCATCCCGCAGATTGCGCTGGTGATGGGTTCCTGCACTGCCGGCGGCGCCTATGTCCCGGCGATGTCGGACGAGGCCATCATCGTACGCAACGAGGGCACGATTTTTCTTGGCGGGCCGCCCCTGGTCAAGGCTGCGACCGGCGAGGTCGTCACGGCGGAAGAGCTGGGCGGCGCGGAGGTCCACACGCGCATTTCCGGGGTTGCCGACCACCTTGCCATGGACGATGCGCACGCCCTCGGTATTGCGCGCCGCATCGTTGCCAATCTCAATTCGGTGAAGCGGCCGATGCTCGATCTCGCCGAGCCGCGCGAACCGCTTTACCCCCCCGACGAGCTGTACGGCGTCGTCCCGAGCGACACCCGCAAGCCCTACGACGTGCGCGAGGTGATCGCGCGCCTGGTCGATGCAAGCGAATTCGACGAGTTCAAGCGGCTCTACGGCGAAACGCTGGTGACCGGCTTCGCGCGGCTCTGGGGCTACCCCGTCGGCATCGTTGCCAACAACGGCATTCTGTTCTCGGAGAGCGCGCTCAAGGGCGCTCATTTCATCGAGTTGTGCGCGCAACGCGGTGTTCCGTTGATCTTTCTGCAGAACATCTCCGGCTTCATGGTCGGCCGCAAATACGAGGCCGGGGGCATCGCCAAGGATGGCGCCAAGATGGTGACGGCGGTCGCTTGCGCCCGCGTGCCGAAGCTCACCGTAATCATCGGCGGCAGCTTCGGCGCCGGCAATTACAGCATGTGCGGGCGTGCCTACGATCCCCGCTTTCTTTGGTTGTGGCCGAACGCGCGCATTTCCGTGATGGGTGGCGAGCAGGCGGCCTCGGTGCTTGCCACGATCCGGCGCGACAATCTCGAAGCCGGCGGCAACAGCTGGACGCCGGCAGAGGAGGAAGAATTCAAGGAGCCGATCCGGGCGCAATATGAGGCGCAGGGTCATCCCTACTATGCCAGCGCCAGGCTCTGGGATGACGGCGTGATCGACCCGCCCGAGACACGGCGCGTGCTGGCGCTCGGTCTCTCGGCGAGCCTCAACGCGCCGATCGAAGAGAGTAAATTCGGCGTGTTCCGGATGTGACCATGAACAATCTCCTCATCGACATCGACGCGCGCGGCGTCGCCAGAATCACGCTCAACCGCCCGGAGATCCACAACGCCTTCGACGATGTGTTGATCGCGGCGTTGAGCGATGCGTTGGCGCGTTTGGCACCGGATGCGTCATTGCGCGCGCTGGTGCTGACCGGCGCGGGTGCGAATTTCTCCGCCGGCGCCGATCTCAATTGGATGAAGCGCATGGCCGGCTACAGCCACGAGGAAAACCTCGCCGATGCCATGGGCCTGGCGCTGATGCTGCGACGCCTCAACGAGTTTCCCAAGCCGACGATCGCCCGCGTCAACGGATCGAGCTTTGCCGGCAGCACCGGCTTGATTGCCTGCTGCGATATCGTCATTGCCACCACCGAGAGCAAATTCGCGGTCAACGAGGTCCGGCTCGGCCTCATTCCCGCAACCATCGCCCCCTACGTCCTCGCCGCCATCGGTGCGCGCCACGCGCGGCGATTGTTCCTGACAGCGGAGCGGATATCCGCCGCTGAAGCGTGCCGCGTCGGTTTGGTGCACGAGGTGGTGCCGCCCGACGAGCTCGACAGTGCGGTGGAACGATGCGTTGCTATGCTCCTCCAAGGGTCGAGCGCAGCGCAGACGAAGGCGAAACAGCTCATCGCCGCGGTATCGGGCCGCCGGGTGGACGAGGCGCTGATAGAGGTGACGGCACGGGGGATCGCCGATGCGCGGGCCTCTGCCGAAGGGCGCGAGGGCGTCGCCGCGTTCCTGGAGAAGCGCCGACCGCAATGGCCACGATAGCGCCGCGATGTTCAAAAAGCTGTTGATTGCCAATCGCGGCGAGATCGCATGCCGCGTGATCCGAACCGCGCGGCGTTTGGGCGTCGCGACGGTCGCGGTCTACTCCGACGCCGATGCCGGCGCTCTCCATGTCGAAGAGGCCGACGAGGCTTTCCGCATTGGTCCGCCGCCGGCGCGTCACTCCTATCTCGACATCCCCGCGGTCGTCGATGCGACGCGGCGATCCCGCGCCGAGGCGGTACATCCCGGCTACGGTTTCCTGGCCGAGAACGCCGATTTCGCCGAGGCGTGCGCCGCTGCCGGCATCGTGTTCGTCGGGCCGCCTCCGGCGGTCATGCGAGCCATGGGCTCGAAGGCGGCGGCGAAGCAAATGATGGCAGCGGCGGGCATCCCCGTCGTGCCCGGTTATCACGGCGACGACCAGCGCGAAGACGATCTTGCAACGGCGGCGGCCAGGATCGGTTTTCCTCTGGTGATCAAGGCCTGGGCAGGCGGCGGCGGCAAGGGCATGCGCGTCGTCGAGCAAAGGGGCGACTTCGCCGCGGCACTCGCGGGCGCCAAACGCGAGGCGCTGGCAGCTTTCGGCGACGATCGCGTGTTGATCGAAAGATATTTGCCGCGGCCGCGCCATGTCGAGGTGCAGGTGTTCGGGGACCAGGCCGGCACCATCGTCCATCTCGGCGAGCGCGATTGTTCCGCGCAGCGGCGCCACCAGAAGGTGATCGAGGAGGCGCCCGCGCCCGATCTCGATCCCCAGATCCGCCACAGCCTGCACCAGGCAGCCGTCGCCGCCGCGCGCGCCGCGCGCTATGTCAACGCCGGCACTGTCGAGTTCATCGTCGGCGGCGGTCAATTCTATTTCATCGAGATGAATACCCGGCTCCAGGTCGAGCATCCCGTGACGGAGCTGGTCAACGATGTCGATCTGGTGGAATGGCAGTTGCGCGTGGCGGCGGGCGAGCCGCTGCCGCTGACCCAGGACCGGATCGCCCCGGTCGGCCATGCCATCGAGGCGCGTATCTATGCCGAAGATCCGCGCCATGACTTCCTGCCTGCGAGCGGTCGCGTCCTCTTGCTGCGCGCGCCGCCCGCGACGGCGGACCTGCGTATCGAAACCGGCGTGCGACAAGGCGATACGATCACGCCGTTCTATGATCCGATGATCGCCAAGATCGTGGTTCGCGGCGAGGACCGCCGCGCCGCGATCGCACGGCTCGATCGGGCCCTGGCGTTTTATCGTATCGCCGGAATTGCGACCAACCGCGATTTTCTGCTGCGGCTCGTGCGCTCAAACGACTTTGCCGCGGGCGCGGTCGACACGGGCTTCATCGCCTGCCACCGCGACGCACTGGCGGCCCCGCCGGCACCCGACGCAGCCGTGGCCGCGGCGAGCCTCGCACTGGTCGCGGCCGAGCGGCCGCGGCCGGGCGTCGACCGCTATTCGCCCTGGTCGGCGCGCGATGGCTGGCGCCTCGAGGGGCGCGAGCCGCGCCAAATCCGGTGGCGGGACGGCGACAGCGAGCGGACGGTCACGCTGGCCGGGGGAGAGCGGGCGGACGGGCATGTCGATGTGGTTCGCACTGGCAATCGCTTCACGGTCATCGACACGGATGGCTCCTGGAATCTCGAGCTCGTCGATCCGCTGGCCGGGCGCGACGAAGAGGAATTTGCGGCGGGCCGCCTGACCGCGCCGATGCCGGGCAGGATCGTACAGGTGTTGGCCCAGGCCGGCGACAGGGTGAAACGCGGTCAGCCCATTCTTATCTTGGAGGCAATGAAGATGGAGCACACCATTGCCGCGCCGGCCGACGGTACCGTTGATGCCATCAACTATGCCGTAGGCGAGCTGGTCGACGAAGGCGTGGCCCTGATGGCCTTTACCGCGGCGGCAAGGTAATGCGCCTTCCCGCCAAAGTGCGCATGGTCGAGGTCGGGCCTCGCGACGGGCTGCAGAACGAAGCGAAGAGCATCGACGCCGCGACCAGGATCGCGCTGATCCACCGGCTCGCCGAGGCCGGCCTGACCACCATCGAGGCCGGCAGCTTCGTGTCGCCCAAATGGATCCCGCAAATGGCCGATACGGCGACGGTAATGGCGGGACTGCAGCGTGTCCCCGGCGTCGCCTATCCGGTGCTGGTGCCCAACATGAAGGGCCTCGAGGGTGCGCTCGCCGCCGATTGCGACGAGATCGCGGTGTTCACGGCGGCATCGGAAAGCTTCAGCCGCCGCAATACCAATTGCTCCATCGCCGAGAGCTACGGCCGTATCGCGCCGGTCGTTGCCGGCGCGCGGGCCCGCGGCATCAGGGTGCGCGGCTATGTCTCGACAGTGATCGACTGCCCTTATGAGGGGCCGATTGCGCCGGGCGCGGTTGCCGCGGTGGCCGCCAGATTATGGGAGCTCGGCTGCTACGAGATATCGCTCGGCGACACGATTGGCACCGGCACGCCGCGGCGGATAGAGCGCATGATCGAGGCGGTCGCGCAAAAGGTTCCGGTTGCCAAGCTCGCCGGTCATTACCACGACACTTACGGTCAGGCTCTGGCAAACATCCTGGCGTCGCTCGAACGCGGCGTCGCCGTTTTCGACAGCTCGGTGGCCGGGCTCGGCGGCTGTCCCTACGCCCCCGGCGCCACCGGCAATGTCGCGAGCGAGGATGTGCTCTACATGCTCGACGGACTCGGCATCGAGAGCGGAATCGAGCTCGCCAAGCTCGCAGCGGCAGGACAATTCATTTCGGCGGCGCTGGGCCGGCAGCCGCAATCGAAGGTAGCGCGGGCGCTCGCGGCGAAGGTCGCCCTCAAGGGAAAATAGCGCCATCTTCGTTGCTGACGATGAACTTGCCCTGGCGCTGCAGGAAATCGTCGATCACGGCGAGACACGCTTCGGGCCGGTCGATGTCGAGTGCGTGCGCCGCGTCGTAGACCATCACCAGGTAGGAGTCGGGCAGCAATTCACGATAATGACGGCCCATCGCCGGCGGGATCAGGCGGTCGGCGGTGCCCATCAGCACCAGCACCGGCACTTTGCACTCCTTCATCCGCGCTTCCATCTCGGCCTGCGGGGATGCGGTCATAACGCGGATGGCGAGACCCATTTGCCTCTGCAGCAGCTCGGGGGGCGGCGGCGGTGCCGGCGGCACGCGCTCCGGATGCGCGTACAGCATGCTGCGCATTTGCTCCGGTGTCGGCGGTGTCGTCCAGTCCGGCCGATAGGCGGCAGGAGCCAGCAATATCGCGGACTTGACCCGGTCCGCGAAGAGGATGGTGGTCCACAGCGCGAGCGCGCCCCCGAACGAGATGCCCATGAGGTCAAACCGGTCGACGCCGAGCGCTGTGACCGCTGCGCCCATTGTCGCCGCCAGTTCGGCCAGGTTCCGGGTGCGCTGATTCACCGGCGATTGACCGAAGCCCGGTACCTCGAGCGCGATCAGCCGGCGCTTCCTCGCCAGCAGCTCGTGCAGCTTGTTGATCTGCAACCCGCCGCCGCCGTGGAACCAGATCAACGGCTCGCCTTGCCCCGCTTCGAGATAGCGAATGCGGAATCCGTCGGCCTCGACGTGGCCCTCCTGAAAATTCATCTTGCCTTATTCCATGTCATGAAGGCGCGGCAGCACCTTGTTGGCGAACAGTTCGATCGCGCGACGCGCCTTGCCGTCGTCCTGCGAAATGAGCACGAGATCGAGAATCCCGGCGCCGATCAGTTCGCGGATCTTCATGATCTGGCCGAAGACGCTTTCCGGCCCGCCCAACAGGATCTGGCCTTGCTCGACCGCGTCCTTCATCGTCGGAAGGCGCGCGACGCGACTGCGCTGCGCGTCGAAGTCGCGGCCGTAATAGCTCGTACCTGCGACTGCGCTTTCGAGCGCCGGGTTGGAAATGCTGAAGCGGCCCCGCGGCGGACCCGAGGTCAGGTCGTTGTGCGCCTGCTCGTCGGTATCGGCGATGTGGAGGCCGCAGCGATAGATGATGTCGTCTTGTGTGGGGGTCCATTCCGCGGCTTCCGCCTGGGCGCGGTAATGCGCAATCGCCTTGGTCGCCAGCGGCAGGGTCGTGACGGCAAAGCCGATACCGATACGGCTGCGTGCCGCCAGCGCGCCCGATTCGGGGCTCGAACCGGACATGTATAACGGCGGGTGCGGCTTTTGCACCGGGCGCGGCCAAATCGAGACGGCGCGGCATTCGTAGTGCCGGCCCTGCCAGCCGAAAGGCTGCGGCTCGGTCCATACCATCCGGATCAGTTCGAGCGCTTCCTTGAAGCGCTCGCGCGATTCCCCCGGATTGATGTTGTAAGTGACATATTCGTTGGGTGTGCCGCGCATGAGCCCGGCGACGACACGGCCTCCGCTCATCGTGTCGAGAATGGCGAACTCTTCGGCGACCCGCACCGGATTCAGCATCGGGACGGTCGGGCCGAGCACGGCGATCTTCGCCTTGCGCACGACCTGGCTCAATGCGCCGGCAAGCAGCATCGGATTGGGGGTCAGCGAGAACGGCGAATAATGGTGTTCCGCAACCGTAACCCAGTCCCAGCCGGTCTCGTCGGCGAGCCGGAAACGCTCGATCGACGCCTTGTAGGAGTGCTGCGCCGCTTCGTCGGAATAGGCATCGGCCGGCACGGGCCAGCCTCCCGGCGCCGTGCCTTGATATGCGACCGGTGAGAAAAACGCTGCCTTCATGGGCGCTCCGACAAATATATTAGCATTTGCGCGGGACGCTACCGGGCTTTTCTGCGCGCATCAAGCGCGCATCGCGCAATTGAAGCTCATCCTGTTGCGGCCGCTGCCAGGGATCGGCAGGAAACGACTAGGATCCGCGCGCGCTCTGGATCGCCTGCCAGACCCGATGCGGTGTCGCCGGCATGTCGATGTGATGAATGCCATAGACCGACAGCGCGTCGACCACTGCGTTCATCACCGCCGGCAGCGAGCCCGAACAACCGGCCTCGCCGCAGCCCTTGGCGCCGAGCACATTGCTCTTTGCCGGCACCGGATGGCTGTCGAATTTGAAATCCGGAACGTCGTTGGCTCGCGGTATGGCGTAATCCATGAACGAGCCGGTGAGCAGCTGGCCATCGGCATCGTAGCGCGCAGCCTCGAAGAGCGCCTGGCCGATGCCCTGGGTCACGCCGCCATGGACCTGGCCCTCGACCATCAGGGGATTCACGATGACGCCGAAATCGTCGACCATCGTGTATTTCGCGATCTCGACCGCGCCCGTCTCCGGGTCGATCTCGACCTCGCAGACATGACAGCCGTTGGGGAACGCCGAGGGCGGACTGTCCACCACCAGCGCCACATCGAGCGTTGCCGGCATGCCCTCGGGCAGGTTGGGCGAGCCGCGCAGCCGTTCGGCAACGTCGAGCAGACCGATCGAGCGGTCGGTGCCTGCGATGGTGAAGCGCCCTTCGCCGAATTCGATATCTGCAGCCGCGGCCTCGAGGAAGTGTCCGGCGAGCAGCTTGCCGTTTTCGATCACCTGATCGCTGGCGCGTGCGATGGCGGTGCCGCTGGCCATGATCGAACGGGAACCGCCGGTGCCGCCGCCGGCGATGAGCTGATCGCTGTCCCCCTGGACGAGACGAATACGCTCGAAGGGAATGCCGAGCCGCTGCACCAGCACTTGCGCGAACGGCGCGGCGTGGCCCTGGCCGTAATCGAGCGTGCCGGTAACGATGGTGACGTCGCCATTGGCCTCGAACCGGATGCCCCCCATCTCCTTGCCCGGCGGTGCCGTCACCTCGAGATAGTGTCCAATGCCGCGGCCGCGCAGCCGGCCCCTGGTCTCGCTCACGGCCTTGCGTGCGGCATAACCGTCCCAGTCGGCGGCACGAAGCCCGTCCTTGAGAACGCCCGGGAAGTCGCCGCTGTCATAGGTAAGATCGGACGGTGCCTTGTAGGGGATCGCCTGCGGCTGGATCAGGTTGCGTCGGCGGAGCTCGAGCGGGTCGATCGCCATCTCGCGCGCCGCCTGCGAGACCAGCCGCTCCATGTAGTAATTGCCTTCCGGCCTGCCGGCGCCGCGATAGGCGCCCACCGGGGTGGCATTGGTGAGGACGCATTTGGTCGAGACCTCGACCAGCGGGGTGCGGTAGACGCCCACCACGTTCTTGACCGCGTTGACGGTCACCTGCAGCGGCAGGCCCTGAAAGGCGCCGTAATTGCCGTAGCCGGTGAGACGGACGGCGAGGATCCGGCCCTCTTTGTCGAACGCCGCTTCCGCTGTCACCTCATGGTCGCGGCCGTGATTGTCGGAGACGAACGAACCGGAACGCTCGTCGGTCCATTTCACCGCTCTGCCCAGGGTCCTCGCCGCGTAGAGCGCGCAGACATATTCGGGATAGGCGACGATCTTCATGCCGAACGAGCCGCCGACATTGCCGGTGAGGACGCGCACCTGTGCGGGCGGCACTTTTAGAATGTCGTTGGCGAGGCTCTGCCTCAGGCCGAATACGCCTTGCGAACAGACCGAAAAGATGTAGCGACCGTCCTTGAGCTCGGCGACGCAGGAGCGTGGCTCCATCGGGTTGACGACGATGCGCTGACTGATCGGTTTCAGCCTGGTGACGTGCGCTGCCTTGGCGAATGCCTCGTTCACCGCCTCGGTGTTGCCGAAATGGTAATCGAGCGTGACATTGCCCGGCGCTTCCTCGTGAATGGTCGGGGCTCCCGGCGCCAATGCCTCGGCGATGGTGGTGATCGCCGGCAGCGGCTCGATCTCCAAGACCACCGCTTCGGCGGCATCCTTGGCCAGCGCCACGCTCTCCGCAACGACGACGGCATAGGCTTCGCCGACATACCGGACCTTGCCGGTCGCGAGCGCCGGGCGCGGCGCGGCCTTCATGTTGGAGCCGTCCCGCGCCTTCACCGCCATGGGCGGGTTGGACATGCCGATGCCGCCTTTGGCCAGATCGTCCCAGGTATAGACGCCGAGCACGCCCGCCATCGCCCGGGCCGTCGCCACGTCGATCGATTTGATGATGCCGTGGGCATAATGGCTGCGCACCATAACGGCATAAGCCTGCCCGTCGACATTGACGTCATCGGTATAGCGACCGGCGCCGCGCAGCAGGACCGGGTCCTCGGTGCGCGACACCGGCTGGCCGATGCCAAATTTCATCAGGGCGATATCCTGGTTGCTGTCCATTGGTCGAATGCCGTTATTGTTCAAGCCGAATCGTCGGGGGACGTTTTAGACCAAATCCACCGGCCTAGTCTTGTTTCCTCATTGACCCACGCCTTCGCGCAATGCAACGCGCGCGTCGCGGTCTTCCCCATGGGATAGAACCGGTTCCCCCTATCTCTTTTGGATCGCGGGAGGCCTCGATCCGCCGTCGCGGTGCCGTGGCCACGTTCT
>Ga0123356_10004301_pt1 | contig 14739 bp, 13 predicted proteins | sample TergutEmb28metaG_2_FD_92546 | JGI IMG/M metagenome (GOLD analysis project Ga0123356, IMG submission 92546) | Embiratermes neotenicus P3 segment gut microbial communities from Petit-Saut dam, French Guiana - Emb289 P3 | ecosystem: Host-associated > Arthropoda: Insects > Digestive system > Gut ... | reverse complement strand
CGGGCCGTCAATTGACGACTCTGAACCTCTCGGGCTGCACAGCCCTGGAGTGGCTTGTGTGCAATGACAATCAATTGACGACCCTGGATGTCTCGGGCTTCGCGGCGCTGCACACGCTTGATTGTTCCAACAACAAATTGACGTCTCTGAATACTTCCGGCTGCGTGGCGTTGGCGAATGTCTCTTGCGGCAACAACCAATTGCCTTTTTCAGCGTTGCCTCTGGTCAGTGATCCTTACGGGCCGCAGGGGGGGAACGTTTCCATTGTGTCGTCGCTTGTTCGTAATGCGACGCTGGACCTTTCTTCTGAGGCTATGATTGGCGGAACGGCGACCACGTTTACATGGTATTACGCGGATGGGGCGGTGGTTTCGCCTGACGATTACACGGAGACCGACGGCGAGTTCGTATTTGGCGGCTTGAATGCGGGCGACGTTATTTACTGCACGATGACCAATGCGACGTTTCCGGATTTGACGCTGGAGACGACGCAGGTCACGGTTATGCCGACACCGCTTGCCGCTCCAACCGGCGTTACCGCGACCAGCAAAGACGCCACGACGCTGACCGTCAGTTGGGACGCTGTCGCGGATGCGTCCGGCTACATCATTTACTACACTCGACTGACTTCCATGACGGTACCAACGACAGTCATGGGCGGCACAACCCAAACCATCGACATCAGCGACCTGATGCCGGGCGCGGTGCACTCCGTCTACGTCGTGGCGGTCGGAACAGGCAACTACAGCAACTCGCCCTATTCGAGCAACGCCCGAACGACGTTGACTGCACTGCCAGAGGGCTACAACGCTCACGACTGGTCGAAGTACATTGCCGCGGTTGTCGAGCATGGGGTTGCGGCGAACAAGGTGACGTGGGCGGAAGTCGGTGGCGAGATGAGGTTGACGCAGGTGAATGTGGCGGTCTCTTCACCGCCGGCGCCGCTGTCGACGCTCGCCACCAAACTCACCGGCACGCTCGATTTCTCCGGCTGCACGGCACTGGAATTGCTAGCGTGCGATGATAACGAATTGACGGTCCTGAACGTCTCGGGCTGTACGTCGCTGAAAACGCTCAGCTACAGCAAGAATCCGTTGACGGTCCTGGACGTCTCCAACTGCACGGCACTGGAATCGATCGGTTCTCCCAGCAGCCAATCGACCTGGCCCTTTTTGATTTTGACTTCGCCCACAACGACTTTGACCTCTTTGAACGCCTCGGGCTGTACGTCGCTGAAAACCCTCTATTGCAGCAACAATGAATTGACATTCTTGGACGTCTCGGGCTGCACGGCTCTGCAAACCCTCTATTGCAACAACAATAAATTGACAACCCTGGACGTTTCCGGCTGCACCTCACTGAAATCTCTCAATTGCAGCAACAACGAATTGTCCTCCCTTGACGTTTCCAACTGCAAGGCGATGGAATCTCTCAGTTGTTCCAACCAATTGCTCTGGGACGACTGGTCCTGGGACGACTACGGCTACTTTACTCCCACGATGTCCTTAACCTCTCTGAACGTCTCGGGCTGCACATCGCTGAAGACCCTCAACTGTTCCTACAACCGATTGACGTCCCTGGACCTCTCGAGTTGCTGGGCTCTGCAAACCCTCGATTGCTCCTACAATCAATTGACGTACTTAGATGTCTCGGGCTGCGGGGACCTGCGAACCCTCGATTGCCGCGACAACCGATTGACAATTTTAAGCATCTCTGGAGGCATATCCTTATACGGACTTGATTGCCGCAACAACCGATTGGCCTTCTCAACGTTACCGCTGCCCAGTCGTTTCGCCAGTTCTTCGTCAGGCGGCGGCGGCGGTGGCGGCGGCGGTGGCGGCGGAAGCATCATAATCATGGCTAGCATCAGCACCCTCAATTCCTACATATATGGTCCGCAGGGCACGATTCCCATCATGTCTATGATCGCGCCCAACGCGACGCTGGACCTCTCCCAGGAATACAAGATCGACGGCAAGGCGACCAAGTACACCTGGTATTATGCCGACGGAAGCGTCGTCCCCAAGAAGCTCTACAAAGAAACCAACGGCCGATTCGTGTTCAAAGGTCTTTGCGGCGATGATGTCATCTACTGCACCATGACCAACGTCAAGTTCCCGGGTCTGACACTGACAACGACGCAGCTCACGATTGACGCACCGGCTGCCAATCCTGTGAAAGCCAGCGGCGTCAAGAGCAGCACGTCGCTCTCGAGCGCGACGCTGACCTGGAAAGCGAACAGCAAGAACACGGAATACGTGATCACCTGCACGTCGCATCCGGAGATTGGGTCGCAAACCGTAACGGACAACCAGGTGGTTTTCGACGGTTTGCAGGCGGGCACGGCTTACAAGTTTTCGATCGTGGCGAAGAATTCCGACGGGACCGCCGCCGCGGCTGCGAACGTCAGCGCGAAAACGCAAAAATACCCTGCCGTCAAGAAAGTCAAAGCGGTACGAGCAGCAGACTCGATCACGTTGACTTGGAACGCCTCGTCGCTCTCGGCCACCACCGGCTACGAAATCTTCCGCCTGGACGGCAAAACCGAAACGTTGGTCTGGTCCAGCGCCGAACCCACCGCGATCTGGTTCAGCATCGAAATCGACACCACCGCGACCATCACCGGCTTAACGCCCTCCACGAAATACACGTTCATCATCCGTGCCGTCGCGGCGGATTTGAATGTCCTGTCCGTGGCCACGAAAGTGACGGTAACCACCGCGAAATACGCCGTTGCGTAGATTTGCGGGCAGGATGGAAATAGTTGGATAAATGGAGTAAACTAGCTCCCTTTGGATTTTCGGGTGAGGACTGGCCAGGCGTGTTGCCTGACCGAATCCGATCGCAGCCCTTTTTATAAAGGAACCCCTCATGGCGAAAGCCGGTAAGAAGAAAGTCAGGAAGAACGTCGTCAAAGGTATCGCGCACATCAACGCGAGCTTTAATAACACGCAGGTGACGATCACGGATGTCAATGGCGAAACCCTCGCGTGGGATTCGGCGGGGACGGTTGGTTTTAAGGGAGCTCGCAAGAGTACGCCGTTCGCGGCGACCCGTGCGGCGGAACAGTCTGCGGCGAAGGCGAAGAAGTTTGGGTTGCAGGAGGTCGAGGTTCGCGTGAAGGGTCCGGGGTCGGGTCGGGAATCGGCGATCACGGCATTGCAGAACAGTGGTTTGAAGATCACGGCGATCGAAGACAATACGCCGCTGCCTCACAATGGGTGCAGGCCGCCGAAGAAACGTCGTGTGTAAATGAACCCGAAAGCCCAGGGGCTGCAGTCCCTGGGCTTAAGTTGACTTTGAAAGTTATTTCTCGTCTCCGTGACAGATGCTCTTGTGAGCGATAATCCGGTGGCGACTATTCGAAAGGATGTATCTATGCGTATTCGTTGGCGTGGGCTGGAGCTGCCCACAAAGGTTGAGCCGGACAAGAGTGTACAGACCGAGACTTACGGCAAGTTTATTGTTGAGCCGTTCGAACGTGGGTTCGGCACGACGGTCGGGAATTCGTTGCGTCGGATTTTGCTGTCGTCGCTGGAAGGCGCGGCGGCTATCTCGGTCAAGATCGCGGGCGTCGATCATGAGTTCGCCCAGATCGAAGGCGTGATGGAAGACGTGACGGATATTATTCTGAACGTCAAGAGCATCATCATGTCGACGGACTCGGATTTGGCCAAGACGCTGAGCGTGGTCAAGACGGGCCCGTGCGTCATCACGGCCGCGGACTTGCAGGGTGATGCGGCGGTCACGATTCATAACAAGAACCAGGTGATCGCGACGCTGACGAGCGGAGTGGAATTCAATCTTGAGCTGGAAGTGCACAAGGGTCGTGGATTTGTGACGGCGGCGGAGAATACGCCGGAGGAGCAGATCATCGGCGTGATTCCGATCGACTCGATTTATTCGCCGGTGACGCGAGTTCGGTACAAGACCGAGGACACTCGCGTCGGTCAGAAGACGAACTACGATCGGTTGGTGCTTGAGATTTGGACGGACGGCACGGTGACGCCGGAGATGGCGTTGGTCGAGGCGGCGAAGATTCTGCGTAAGCATTTGAATGCGTTTGTGCAGTATTTCGAGCCGGGCGAGAATCTCGACGCCGAGCTGCCGGACAACAATCAGATCGCGACGCCGCAGATGAATGAGGAGTTGCAGAACAAGTTGAATCAGCCGATCAGCACGATGGACCTGTCGGTCCGTGCGAGTAACTGCCTGGAATCGGCGAAGATTCATACAGTTGGCGATTTGGCCAAACTCACGGAAGGTGACCTGCTGAAAGTCCGCAGCTTCGGCAAGACGAGTCTCCGCGAAGTGAAACGTAAGCTGCAGGATTTGGGATTGTCGCTGGGCATGGTCATCACCGGTATGGACCAGGCGTCCCAGTAACTCGAAACTAGAAACTTGAAACTAACATTAAAGGTGATTTATGCGTCATTTAGTAGTAGGTCGGCGGTTGAGCGTGACACCGTCGCATCGTAAGGCGATATTGCGGAATTTGGCGCAGTCGCTGATCGAGCATGGTCAGATCAAGACGACGTTGCCGAAGGCGAAGGAGCTGGTTCGGTTTGTTGAGCCGCTGATTACGCAGGCTCGGAAGGGTACGCTGCATGCGCGGCGGCTGGTGATTTCGCGGTTGAATGATCGGTTTATGGCCGACCCCGCCGATCGCGACATGCTGGCTGATGATACGGTTGTGCAGAAGCTATTCAAGGAAATCGGCCCGCACTTTAAGGATCGCGACGGCGGTTATACGCGGATCATCAAGACGTCGGAATGGCGGATTGGTGATGGTGGTGATCTGGTGATCGTGCAGCTCGTGGGCCTTGGCAAGGTGCAGGCGAAAGCCCCCGCGAAGAAGAAGGGCGGCAAGAAGAAGGAAGAAGCCCCCGCCGCTTAACTGTTTAGCCGCGAGCCGACAGGCGAGCGTTCGGAAGTCATCAAAGCCCGCGACTTGGCAACAAGTTCGCGGGCTTCTTTGCACCCGGGGTTCACGTCACGTTTTTATCTGGCGCAACATTTTTTGAATTTTTTGCCGGAGCCGCAGGGGCAGGGGTCGTTGCGGGTCGGCATCGTGGTCACAGGTCGAACGAGATTGCTCACCCCTGTTCCCGCTCCACGCTTTTCCTGTTGTGCGAGGTATGCCATGATGTCTGCGGCGGGTCGGCGGTGGCGGAGGAGGTCGGCCATGATTCGCATGTTGGGCTTCATGTGGTTGAAGAATTTTTTGTAACCGGCGCAGAGGTAGTTGAGGCCCGGCTCGCCGTCGATGGTGAGGTTGAAGCGGTGCTTTGGGCATTCGCCGTTACAGTGGCGACCGACTTCGCAGCGTTGGCATTGCCTGGGGAGTGAGGCGTGTTTGTCGATGCCGAACTGGATTTGTTGGGGGGAGTTGACCATTTCGGTGATGGTCTGGTTCATCAGGTTGCCGAGCTTGAAGTGGGGGTAGACGAAGTGGTCGCAGGCGTAGAGGTCGCCGTTGTGCTCGAGTGCGAGTCCTTTTCCGCAGGTCTCGGCAAAGACGCACAGCGATGCGGGATAACCCAGTTCGATGCCGAGCTGGACGTCGAACATCTGGACGAAGTAACGGCCAACATCGTTGCGTACCCACTCATCAAAAATGGCACAAAGGAACGTCCCGTACTGCAGCGGCTCGACGGACCAGGGCGTGACTTCGGCATAGGGCGTGAGGACTTTGAGCGTAGGCGGATTGGCAAGCGGCGCGTCGATTCCACCGGCCCCCGAACCGCCGGCGTTGGCGTTGCCGATACGCTCGACCAGCGGAATAAACTGCATGTAGCCCGAGCCGATCTCCTTCAAAAAGTGATAGACCTCAAGCGGCTTATACGCAAGCTCTCGATGCACGACGGTCAGCGTGTTGAACTCGGCCTTGTGCTCCTTGAGGAGATTGAGGCCACGCATCGCCAGATCAAACGACGGCTTTCCGCCGCGAGTGGTACGGTAAAGATCATGTAATTCGCGCGGCCCATCGAGTGAAAGGCCGACGAGAAACTGATGCTCGTGAAAGAACTTCGCCCAGTCCGCGTCGATGAGGATGCCGTTGGTTTGGAAGGCGTTATTGATCTTTTGGTGCGGCCGTGCGTATTTTTGTTGAAATTCGACGACTTTTTTGAAGAAGTCGATGCCCAGGAGCGTGGGCTCGCCGCCCTGCCATGCGAAGTTGATCTCGGCGATATCCTGTTGTTCGAGGTACTGCTGGATATAGTTTTCGAGCACATCGAACGGCATCTTAAAAGCATCAAGGTTGGCGTTGGTGGGATAGAGTTTTTCTTTTTCGAGGTAGAAGCAGTATTTGCAATCGAGGTTACAGATTGGGCCGATGGGCTTGGTCATGATGTGGAAAGCACGAGGTTGGATGGGGGGGGGCATGGGAGACTTTCTTTTACAACAGGACTCGGAAACCGGCTTGTTTGAAATGGCGGTCGTGCGTGAGGGCTTCGGTGAGACGGTGGTCCCACATGACCATGAAAGAAATACAATCGGTCAGCGACCATTTTTTGTCGGGGCGGTTTTCGTAGAGCTGGAGGCCGGCGTCGAAGAGTTGGGGGTCTGCGGGGACGATTTCGATCTGCGATTGCGAGCGAATGTATCGCATGAAGCTGGCACATTTTTGTCGGTAACGAGTCTGCCCGAGTGTGTTGGCAACTTCGACGAGAACATATTCTGTCGTAATCATCGGCGTATCACGAATATCGCTCATCGACATGACTCGGGCATGAGACTCATCACTGTCGCTGAGCAGTGCGATGAAGTAGAAGGCATCCGCAAAGATCATTTCCATTTCTTCGCACCGCTCGCATAGAGTTTGTGGTTTCTCGCCAGATCAGGCGGGGCGTCCTTGATGATGCCGATGTAATCTTTGAATAACTCGGACCAGGTCAGCCGTTTTTGGTCGTTGTTTTCGTGGGGTTTTGCGCGGCGTAGTGCCGGGGCTTTTTTCGCTCGCGTTTTTTTTGTTTTTTCCGTTGACGATGTTTTCATGGTTAATCCTTTCTGGTCGGGCCATTTTTTCGCGCCGCAGGCGTAGAGTTTGTGATTTTTGGCCAGATCAGGCGGGCCGTCTTTGATGATGCCGATGTAATCTTTGAATCGTTCGTTGAAGGACGGTATTTCGCGGCCGTTGTTTTCGTGCGATTTCGCACAGCGCGGCGTTGGAGCTTTTTTGGCTCGCGTTTTTTTTGTTTTTTCCGTTGACGCGGTTTTCATGTTCGGACTCCAAGAACCTACAAGGATTATACCTTTACGCTGGTGGTGGTGATAGCGGGGCTCTGCGTCCGAGCGCTCGCCTATCGGCTCGCGGCTAAACTTTTGTTGGGGCGTGCGGTATCATTGTTCGCGATGAATGTTTTGGAGTGTACGAATGGGGATTGATTGTCTGGAATTTTCGCATCGGGTGGAGAAAGAGTTTGGCGTTAAGCTGACGGTGGAAATGGTGGAGGCTCAGATGCGAGAAGTTGGGCGAGAGTTTGGCGGGGCGACGGTGGGTGATGTGATGAAGACGGTGGAAAAGGCGATTAGGACGGCGGAGAAGGAAGTTCCTGAGGATGGTTGGGCGCGGATGCAGAAGTGTGTTGCGGAGACGGTTCAGATTTCGCCGGAGGAGGTTTTGTTCGAGAGCAGATTGGGGAAAGATCTTGGTTTTAGCTAGTTGAGGTCGTTGTGATGGAGTTTGGTGTTGCTGAGCGGATGGGGCGGGAGTTGATTGCGGGGCATGGGTTGAGGGAATGGCGGTTTGGGTGGAATCGGCGGAAGCGGGCGCTGGGGTTGTGCCGGTATCGGGAGAAGAGGATTGAGCTGTCGTTGTATTTTGTGCGGGACAATGATGAGCGGATGGTGCGGGAGACGATTTTGCATGAGGTTGCACATGCGTTGGCGGGTGAGAAGGCGGGGCATGGGGTGAAGTGGCGGGCGATGTGTGCGAAGGTGGGGTGTAAGGCGGAGCGGTGTGATAAGGGGGCGGCGGTGATGCCGTATGGGAGGTGGCGGGGGCGTTGTGTGGGCTGTGGGAAGGAGTATTGGCGTCATCGTCGGCCGATGCGGGGGGCGAAGTATTGGTGCCGAACGTGCGGGTCGGAGAAGGGGAAGGTGCAGTTTTTTATGCAGGTGGTTGAAGTGAGGGGAAACTCGAAATCCGAAAATGGGGGAGGGCGAAATTCGAAGCAAGCTCAAAATTCAAATGTTCAAAACGAGCCCGCACAGAAGATACAGAAGGCACAGAAAGCGCAGAGGTTGGCGCAGGGAAGTTTTGGATTTTGAACATTTGAACATTGGAATTTGATTCGAATTTCGAGTTTCGAATTTCGTCATTTGTTACGCAGGATCGCGAAGTAACCGCCGTCATGGGCAGCGGTTTCGTCGGCAGTCAGCGAGGGGAGCGTGAGGAGTTCCTGAACGAGCGTCAGAGAAGGATTGGCGGTCAGGAAGGTTTTGACAAGTTCGCCATTCTCGGCAGGATCGATGGAACAGGTGGAGTAGATCAGCGTCCCACCGGGGGCGAGCAGGCTGGCGCTTTGGGCGAGCAGTTGCGTTTGGAGTTTGGCGAGTGCCAGGCGGTCGAGCGTCGGCCATCGCCAGCGGGACTGGATGCGTTTGGCGAAGACGCCGGTGTTGGAGCAGGGGACGTCGGCGAGGATCAGATCGTAGCTCCCTCCCTGTTTCCCCCCCGAACACGCTAAAGCGTGAACTCCGAGGGTTTGGATGTTTTTGATGCCGAGGGTTTTGGCTCGGGTTTCGAGCATGCCCAGGACGATCGAATTGGTATCGGTGGCGACGATGCGAGCTTCCGGGAAGGTCGCGGCAAGTTGGACGGTCTTGGTGCCCATGCCGGCGCAGAGGTCGAGGATGGTGGCGGGAGGCGGGTTGTTGGCGGCGAAGGTTTGTATGGGTTTGGCGGCGGTGGGGTCTTGGGGGGAGAGCGGGCCTTTCTGGACGAGTGATTCGAGGGTTGGGTTCCAGCCTTCGGAGGCGATGAGGAAGTTGGGGGTTGCGTGTGGGGCCAGCGCGGCACGTTCGAACCCCCCTGATGGGGGTTCATCGGTTGGAAGCCGATGCCACGGGTCGTTGCGGAGGGTGATCGTCGGGCGGAGGTTGTTGCGGAGGAGGAGTTCGCTGGTTTGGGATTGGCCGTAGGTGTTGCGGAGGTGCTCGACGTATTTGACGGGATGTGAGCGGACCTGGGCGAGGTGGGCGATGGGGTTGGAGTTGGGGGCGATGAAGATGTCCTCGTTGAAGGTGAGTTGGGTGGCAAAGTCGAGAGCGAGGGTGCGGCGAGAGAGAGTCGTGGTACGTGGAGCGATGGTCGGTTGGAGGCGGGTGATGTTTCGCAGGACGGCATTGACGAGTCCGGCGGCGTGCGTGGTCTCTTTGTGCTTCTTGGCGAGCTCGACGGTCGTGTCGATGGCGGCGTAGTCGGTGATGCCGCGTTGGAAGAGGAGTTGGTAGGCACCGAGCCAGAGCAGGGCGCGGATGTTGTGCTGGAGCGAATCGAGTGGTTGGCGGAGTCGTGAGGCGATGACGGCGTCGAGTGTGCCTCGCCAGCGGATGATGCCGCTGAGGAGGTCGACGAAGAAAGCGCGGTCCTGCGGCGAGAGCGTCAGGTTGGCGGACCGTTCCGGCAACTGCGGCGGGTCGCTGAGCTTGGTCCAGCGGCGGAGGTAGAAGAGAGTGATGTCGCGAGCGGCAGGCATGAGAGAAGTTTCGAGTTTCCAGTTTCGAGTTTCAAGTTTTTTAATACCGTGCAAGGCTCCGCATCACACGCGGATGTGGCCGGTGCCGGTGACGATGTATTTGTAGGTCGTCAGATCAGCGGCGCCCATTGGGCCGCGAGAGTGGAGCTTGTCGGTCGAGATTCCGATCTCGGCGCCAAGGCCGTATTCGCCGCCGTCGGCGAAACGAGTGGAGGCGTTGATCATCACGCTGCTGGAGTCGACTTCGGCGGTGAATTTGCGGGCGGCGGAAAGGTCGTTGGTGATGATCGCGTCGGTGTGCTGGGAGCTGTATTTGGTGATGTGGGCGATCGCTTCGTCGATGGTGGCAACCTGTTTGATCGCGATGATGTAGTCTAGGAATTCGTTGCCCCAGTCGGTGTCTTTGGCGATTTTGGCAGTTTGGAGGAAGCCCAGGGAGAAGGGGTCCGCTCGCATCTCGACGTTTTTATCACGGAACGCCTCGGCGATGCGAGGCAGAACTTTCGGAGCGATCTCTTTGTGGACGAGCAGGCATTCTTCGGTGTTGCAGACGCCGACGCCGTCGGTTTTGGCGGAGACGGCGATCTTGACGGCGATGTCCGGATCGGCGGCCTTGTCGATGTAGACGTGACAGACGCCTTTGTAGTGCTTGATGACGGGGATGGTTGCGGCCTCGACGACACTGCGGATCAGGCCTTCACCGCCGCGGGGGATGATCAGGTCGATGAGGCCCTCAGCGGTTGCGAGTTCGGGAATGATCGCGCGATCGGTCGTCTCAACGAGCTGCACGGCATCCGCCGAAATACCGGCGGCAACGAGCCCTTCATGAATACATTTGGCAATCGCGAGGTTGGATCGCAGCGCTTCCTTGCCGCCACGGAGGATGCAGGCGTTGCCGGACTTCAAACAGATCGCCGCAGCATCCGCCGTCACGTTCGGACGCGACTCAAAAATGATCGCGACGACGCCGAGCGGCACACGGCGTTTCTCGATGCGCAGGCCGTTGGGGCGGTCGTAGGCTTCGATAGTTTCGCCGACGGGGTCACGTTGCAGAGTGATTTCCTTGAGCCCATTGGCCATCTGTTGGATCTTCGCCTCCGTGAGCGTGAGCCGCGCGAGCATGGCGGGCGGGAGGTGTTCTTTCTTCGCAGCCTCGACGTCCCAAGCGTTTTCAGCGAGGAGCGATGGTGTGCCGGCGAGGAGGGCTTCGGCGATCTTGTTGAGCGCGAGATTCTTCTGTGCCCCCGAAGTGGTGGCAAGTTGGCGGGCGGCGGTGCGGGCACGGGTGCCCATGTTTTGGACGATGCTCATAAGAGGCTCCGTGAGAGGTTTGCAGTTCAGAGCTGCAATCGTAAGATTGCAGAGCGATAACTGCAATCTTACGATTGCAGCTCTGATGTGCACGCATCTTCGTGGAGAGCTTCTTATGTTCGGGCGAACGGTTCTTCTCGGTTTGGTCATAGGCATCATTGCGTCACTGTGGGGCTGCGGGGTTGGCGGGCCGATCAAGGTTTCGCTGGTTACCACCGCGCTCTCTGCGGATACCAGGTACATCATGTTCAAGATGTACTACACGGAAGACGACGTGAAAGAAGCGAAAGATTTTTGTCTGCATGAGGAGAGTCCCACGGCAACGTTTACGCTCGGCGGGATCGAATGCGTTGTGAAACTTCAAATGCCGGGCAAAAGGGACGAGAGCAAATCGTTCGTGCCAAGCAAGCTGCTCCTGAAAACGCCCACGCAGGAATTTGCCTACAGTTTCAGCGAACGCTACTCATATCCTTCCATGGAACTCGCGCTCGATAGCGGGCGAAAATACTTCCTCCAGGACATGGGTTACGACTACCTCGACGAACCCGAAAAAATTGTCTCGAGGTGTGAATTCGAGCCCGCTGGCGTCCAAACCGGTAAGATCGGCACCCCCCCCTTCCAAACTCCCATCCACCTCTACGACGCCAACGTGGACGGCTTCTACACCGGTGACAAAGACGGCATCATCATCGGCCCGCTGACTGCAGTTCCCTACGGGCCGCTCAAGCTCCACTATGTTCAACCGCTCTCCAAATACATTACCACCCCCGGCGGCATCTTCGAAATCCTGAACATCGCCAGGGACGGCAGCGAAATAACACTCCTTCCCTACCGTGGTCCGACAGCAAAGCTCCAGGTCGTCGCGCCAAAGAACTACTCCGGCCAGATCACCCTGACCTCCGCCGACGCAAACCTCAACGTAACAGTCTGCGGCAAAGCGGGAGAATGGGTAACAGTCATTCCGGGCAGTTATACGATTCAGAACGCGTTGTTGAATACCACATCGACAGAGCGGTATGGGATGTATGTTAATCAGTACGAGCACGAAATGCCGGCGATGAAGGTGGAGGCGGGGGCGGAGTATATGCTGGTTTTGAGTGGGCCCAGAACGCTTGAATGCCGTGCGGCGATGGTAGACGGCAAGATCAACGTTGATGTACCCACGGTCAAGGGAGAGGCCGGCGAAAGGTATTCGTATGTTTTCGACCGGGAGAAGCCGACGATGGTGTATTTGAATGTCGATGACCAATCGACACTGCTTGGGCAGATGGAATATGGCTGAGGCAGCCCCCGTGCGTACTCCGGCGGAGTACCCCCCACCATCGATCTCAATGCCGCCAAAGAAGTAACGGTTACCCTCAAAGCTTGGCTGACCGGTTTCGGTGAGCTTTCTGCGACTGTGCCGTTGAAGCGTTGATCTTCGATCAACGGCTAAACTTCGGTTATGCTGGCGGACGAACGCTCGCCTGTCGGCTCGCGGCTAAACGGTAAGGAGTTTTTTATGGCGGATTGTATTTTTTGCAAGATCGTTGCGGGAACGATTCCGTCGTTTAAGGTGTTTGAGGACGACGTCGTTTTTGCGTTTTTGGATATTGGGCCGCTGGTGACGGGACATGTGCTGGTGATTCCCAAGGTTCATTATGCGACGGTGATGGAGACGCCAGCGGAGGTGTTCGCGGCGGTCAGTGCACGGATCCCGGCGCTGAGCCGAGCGGTGCTGGCGGCGACGGGAGCGAAGGCCTGTCATGTGCTGATCAATAACGGCTCGGAGGCGATGCAGTCGGTGGGACATCTGCATTATCACATTTTGCCGCGGAAGGTGGGGGATGCGTTTCGGATTCCGTGGAATGCGGGGACGCTGGATAAGGGTGCGGCGGCCATGCTTGCGGAAAAGATCAAGAAGTTCACGCTTTAGCGTGCCCCCCCGTAGCACGCTAAAGCGTGAACTCCGGGATAATGCGTTGCAAAGCCCCCCTGCCATGCTACACTTACTTGAATATCATGGCACTCGCGGCGTTACATTTCGTCCTCGTTGGTTTATACCTGCTAACTCTTGGGGTTCTCACTATCTACGGCATGCACCGATATGTGCAGGTGTATCTGTACTGGAAGCACCATCGTAAGACACCGGCGGCGGCGGGGACGTTTGAGGAGTTGCCGCAGGTGACGGTGCAGCTGCCGATGTATAACGAAATGTACGTCGTTCGGCGGATCATTGAGGGGGCTTGTGGGCTGGATTATCCGCGGGAGAAGCTGCAGATCCAGGTGCTCGACGATTCGACGGACGAGTCAGCAGGGATCGCTCAGGAGTGCTGTGAGGAGATGCGGCGACTCGGGCATAACGTCCAGTACATCCACCGGACGAATCGGCAGGGGTACAAGGCGGGGGCTCTGACGAATGGGCTGGCACATGCGACCGGTGAGTTCATCGTGATCTTCGATGCGGATTTTGTGCCAGCGAAGGAGATGCTTAAAAAATCGATCCATTTTTTCACGGATCCGAACGTCGGCTGCGTGCAGACGCGATGGGATCATATGAATCGCATGGATTCGCTGTTGACGAAGTGCCAGGCGATTTTCCTCGACGGGCATTTCATGATCGAGCACACGGCACGGAATCGCTCGGGGCGGTTCATCAATTTTAACGGGACGGCGGGTACGTGGCGGCGGAAAGCGATCGATGATTCAGGCGGCTGGCAGCACGATACGCTGACGGAAGATGTGGATCTTTCGTATCGGGCGCAGTTGCGAGGTTGGCAGTTTGTGTTTTTGCCGGAGGTTTTGGCGCCGGCGGAGCTTCCGCCGGAAATTGTGGGGTTTAAGCAGCAGCAGCATCGCTGGACGAAGGGTCAGGTTCAGACGGCGGTGAAGTTGTTGCCGACGATTCTGAAGGCGTCGTTGCCGTGGAAGGTGAAGGCGGAGGCGTTTTTTCATTTGACGTGTCCGGCGGTTTATCTGCCGGCGGTTGTGCTGTCGCTGATTTTGTTCCCGGTCTGGTTCGTGGATCCGGAGCTGTTCACGGTCTCCAAGAGTGCGCTGATGGCGATGGTGATTGCGAGTTTCTGCGGGCTTCTGACGGCGTCGGCGGGTACGTTTTATATGTTGTCGCAGAAGGCGGTTGGGCGGAGTCAATGGCGAACGTTCCTGATGGTGCCGATGCTGATGGGGTTGGGGATGGGGATCTGCGTGATGAACGCCTTGGCGGTTCTGGAGGGATTGTTCGGTCGGCAGGACACGGAGTTTGTGCGTACGCCGAAGTATGGAAGCGAGGGGAGAGGGACGGGGTGGAAGAAAAAAGCGGGGACGTATAACAAGAAGAAGTTGAGTTTGTTGCCGTTCGTGGAGATCGGTTTCGGTTTGTATTTGGCGGTGTGCGCGGTTGCGGCGATATGGATGTGGCAGGCTTGGGGGACGGTTCCGTTTTTGTTGATTTTTTCGTTTGGTTATTTGTACGTGGGTGGTTTGACGGTTCATGGCCGGTGGGTTGCGGAGCGGTCGCGAGCGGAGACGGAGGCGGTTGTGGAACGAGCCGACGCGATGGCGGCGTGAGTTGAGTTATTAACGGGCACCTCTAAAAAAGGACAAAGCGGCTGTTGGCAAAGGTGCCTCATGGCCATTGGAAAACTGGGGGGGCCACGCTGATTGCCGCTCTTGGTGTGTCTGGCGTTCGTTATGCGGGATATACGACGGACTTGAATTGAAAATGCTCTAGCCGGCGGGGGGG
>Ga0123356_10004300_pt1 | contig 14739 bp, 3 predicted proteins | sample TergutEmb28metaG_2_FD_92546 | JGI IMG/M metagenome (GOLD analysis project Ga0123356, IMG submission 92546) | Embiratermes neotenicus P3 segment gut microbial communities from Petit-Saut dam, French Guiana - Emb289 P3 | ecosystem: Host-associated > Arthropoda: Insects > Digestive system > Gut ... | reverse complement strand
CTGTCGCTGACAAGGCGTTGGAAGGTGTCGTAGTCGTAGCTTCTGGCCCGACCATCTTCGTCAGTGGTGTTGATGGTTAGACCCTGGGCGTCGTATTGGGTGGTTTTTGTGCCACCGATGGAATTGGTGATCCGGATGCGCCGATTCATAGCATCGTACGCCATCTGGATGGCTTTGCCGTGGGCGTTGATCTGGCTCACGAGATTGCCGGTTTCGTCGTAACTGAAGCGGCGTGTGTGACCCAGAGGGTTGGTGATCTGGGTGAGCTTGCCCTGGGCATCGGTTTCGTAGGTGGTGACGTTGCCTCTCGGGTCGATTTCCTGGACGAGGCTGCCTATCCGGTTGTAGCGGTAGCTCTTCTTGTTGCCTTCGGGGTCGATGGTCTGGCTGATCCGACCTTGGTTGTCATAGGCGATTTGCTGAGTGGCATCGGGGGTAATCGTGCCGTTGGCTTCCGTTCTTCCTTTGCGGGTGATTTTCGTGGGACGGCCAGCGGAGTCAAGCTGGTATTCCGTCGTGCGCTCATCGGGCGTGCCCACAGCCTCGATGGTCTTGGTCAGGTTGCCCTTGGTGTCGTATTCGTGACGGGTCTTGTTGCCCAGTTCGTCGGTCTGTTCGATGGGTTTGAGGGTTCTCGCGTCGTAGGTGGTGCGGGTCTTCGATCCGTCGGGGTATTGGATCTGGGTGATCTGCTCGTATTCGTTCTTGGTGTAAACGGTGGCAAAGCCCCGGGCGTTGGTGCGGGTCTCGGTCCGCACGGCGGGGTCGCGTTTGACGCTGAATTCGGTTCGGCCGTTGATTTCGTAGCGGACGAGATCGCCCGCCCGGTCGTGGGTGTAGTCTTCTGTGCGTCGCCCGGCGGCGGTTTGGGGTCCTTGGATTTTGCTGTAGAACAGTTTCTTGCCATCGTCCCAGTCGGCGCGGTAGTCGGTGACGCCGCCGTCGGCGGCGGTCTGGCTTTGTACGATGGTGCTTTCGCCGACGTAGGCGAGGCGGGTTTCGTTGCCTTTGGGGTCGGCGACTTTTGCCAGGCGGTTTCTTGTGTCGTAGGTGTAGTGGGTGGTTTGGCCGCGAACGTCGGTGACGCTGGCAAGCCGGCCTTGGGCGTCGTAGGTGTAGGCGACGCTGCGTTGGGGAAGGTCCTGCGGGTTGCCGGGTTGCGGCCAGTCTTTGACTTCTTTGAGGTAGCCGGATGGGTCGTAGTGAAAGGTGAGGAGGACGGTTCCGGTTCCTGCCCCACCGTCGATGACGCGCACGATCTGGCCGGTGCTGTTTCGTTGCAGCCAGAGGGTGTTGTCGTTTTTGTCGCCATAGCGACTGAGACGCCCTTGATCGTCGTATTCGGCCCAGTCGCCATCTTTGTTGCTCCAGCGCCAGCCGTCGGCGATGGCTTGGGGGGCAAGGGGTAGGTTGCCGCCGCTTGGGGTGGCATCGAGCAGGGGGAGGCGTTGGGCGGGTTGTTTTTTGAGGAGGTCGCGGTTTTTGAAGAGGTAGGTGCCGCCCGCTCCAACGTAGAGTTGGCTTTGCCGGCGAAAGCCTTCGATGACTTGGCTGGAGTTGGTGGTAATGTTGCCGCCGATGCTCCCACAGCCACTGGCGAAGCCGGTGCTGAGTACGCTGTCGAGCGGGACGGCGGTTTGGTTGTAGCCGCGGTTGGCGGGAAGGTAGGTTTGGGCCGGGACGGTGGCAGGTGTGCCGGGGGTGACGGCAACGCCATCTCCCGGTTGCCAGTCTTCGTCGACCCAGATCCAGCAGACGGAGGGGACGCCCATGCTGGCCCCACCAGGGGAGCCGCCACCGGTCAGTTGGGTCATGACCGGTTTGTAGCTGGCGCTGATGCCGTCCCAGTGGCGATTGAAGCGCCAACCCGCGCCGTTGTGGGTGCGTCTCCAGTCCAACCGGCCGTTCGAGGTTTGGACGCTGAGGTCGGTGACTTCGGTACCGAAGGTGAGATTGGGCGGGGAAACACGGATCGGGGTCTGCGACCAAACAGGTTGCACCGTCAGGAGCGAGACGAGGAGAAGGAGGGCCGGGAGCCATCCTGCGATCAGGGGCGCCGGTCCGTGGCTGAAGGTCGATCGTGTATTCACTAAGGTTTCTTCCAGAATTTCTTTAGCTCAATCCCATTTGGCGCAGACCGCGACCCTGATGATGGTTCCGGGTTGCTCATTTACATTGCCGGCTTACATTGCGTGCCGTCCGGAACCGTGACGCACCTCGGGTTCCCGATCGGCATCCTGGTGCTGGCGCCACCACCACCGAAGCCGCCACCACCACCACCACCACCGCCGCCGCCTCCGCCGCCACCGCCCCCGCCGCCGCTGCCGCTGCCTGGGCAACTGCTGTTCGAACTCCTGAACCAACTGCTTGAGGTACTGCTGGTGGTCAGTTGTCCGTTGGCACAGACGAAGCAGTAATTGATCCGCAGGGAATTGCTGTAGCTGTAGCAACCGCCGCCGCTGGCATTGCCCGCATCGGCCGGCGTCTCCAGCGATTGCAGGGCAATCACGCGATAGGGAATGGTGACGCGCTGCTTGGCTTGCAGTTGATTGGGCAATTCGACCAGGAACTCGTAGCGGAAGTAGGCGTCGCTGTGCGGCAATTGCTGTATCAAGTCATCGGCACGGATGAGGCCGTAGTTGGTGAGCGATAGTTCGCCGTAAAACACGTCGCCCGGATTCATCGCCGGCAGATTCACCGAACTGGGTTGCATGACCACCACGGCCGCCGGTACGTCGGTTTCGAAGGTGGCGTCGATGGTGATTTCGTAGCGGTCTTCGATGGTGACTTCGCGCACGCTCCATTCGACGGTGATGAGGTTGTAGTTCAGGAAGATCGGTTCGGTGACGGTGATGCCCGGTTTGATTTGCAGGCGCCCGCCCACTTCCTGGTGGTTGTTGGCGCGGGCACGGTAGGTGTAACGGCCGGCCGGCAGGTTCTGGAACCAGGCTTCGCCTTGGCTGTCGGTGGTGAGTTCATAACTCAAGGTGGCGACGTCTTCGTTTTGCAGGACAACGGTGGCACCGGCCAGGCCGGGGATGAGGTGGCCCTGCTTGTCGAGCGTGGCGGTGTAGATGTCGCTGGCGCGGAACAGTACGCTGCCCTGCCCGCTTTGCGTGATGCTGGCGTAGATGTTGAGGCTCTGGGCCGGCACGTTGCTGCCTTGCACGTTGAGACGGAATTCGTACACGCCTTCTTGCAGGTTGGTCGGCGGCTGGAAGGCGATGTCGATGGCGCGCTTATCGCCCACGGCCAGGTCGCCGTCGGCATTGCTGGAGAGGTTGATCCAGTTGGGCGCCGCGCTGCCGTCCGGCTTGCTCAGGGTAAAGACCAGGGCCAGCGCGTCTTGCGTGCCGTTGTTTTGCACGCTCAGGCTTTCGATCTGGTTGGCGCCTTGCGCCATGCCGGTTTCGATCAGGCTCGGCTGGCTGACCAGATAGGCCTTGGCCTCGCTCAGGGCATAGTTGATGCGCACCAGACCGATGGGTTCGCCCGCGCCTTGCGGCCGTTCGTCGCTGTAGATGCTCAGGATGATGCTGCCCGAGGCCGCGGCTTCGTTGGTGGCGCTGAACACGACCGGCAGGTTGACTTGCGAGCGTTCGCCGATGCTGGCCGGCGCCGGCAGTTGCAGGTTGATGCCGGTGGGCAACTGTCCCGTGGGTTGCATCGCGGCTTCGAGCGCGTAGCGCATGTGGCTGGCGCTGGTGCCGGCGCCCGAGCGGGCGACGAAGGGGATCGAGTAGTTGTAGTTGCGCGGTACGTCGACTTTGAATGGCGTCGGCCCGAAGGTGACGCGGTTGATGGTGAAGCTGCGCTGTTCCGGACGGTCGGTCATGTCGGGATGGATGGCGCTGACTTTGTACAGGCCGGCATCGGTGACCGTCGGCTGGAAGGCGTAGGTGAAGGTACCGCTACCGTCGGTCGGTACGCCGTAGGCGCGCTCGAAGCCTTGCTGGTTGAGGACCAGCTTGAGTGGGGCGTTGGATACGGGTTGGCCGCTGGCGCGGTCGAGCGCACGGCCGGTGATGATGATGTTCTGGTCGCCGAAGGAACTCAGCGGGGTGACGTCGGTGACTTCGCCGATATAGGCGGTGTCGATCAGGGAAACGGCTTTTTCGCTGCCCCGGCCGGCGATGACGACTTCGTCGTCCTGACCGCTGTGGTAGCGCATTTTGTCGACTTCAAGCTTGACGCGAACATTGTTCGGGCTGGAGCCCGGCACGGCCAGGTCGAACTGGTCGGAGGTGTAGCCACTCCCTGCCGGGATACGCGCCACCGTCTGGCCGTTGGTCAGGGTGATGACGTTGGCGCCCATGGCCTGTTTGTAGGGTTGGGTGGCCAGCACGTTGCCGTCGGCATCGAGGATCTTGAAGCGCAACTCGTTCGACGGGTTGCTGCCGTTGGCGGTCGCGGTCAGGTATTCGACTTCGACGTCGGAGGTGTTTTCTATGGTCAGGCGCACTTTGCCCGTGCCGCCGCGCGTGAATTCGCCGGTCGTCATGCCGACCGCCAGGGCGCTGTCGCCAACGTCGAGCGTCTGGTTGCGGGCGAGCTTGACGGTTTCGCCTTCATTTGGGCTGCTTTCGATGCCGACCTGGGCTTGCGCCTGGCCGGGAAGTTCGACATAGCCGCCGACGATCACGGTGACCAGTTGGGTCTGGTTGCTGCCCAAGTCGAACGGGGCGGATTTGTGATCGGCGAATTGCGTCGCCTCGCGGTTGGTCGGCAGGCGCACGACGACGCGCGCATTGGTAATGGCCGCGGCTGAGGTGTTGACGACCTGCGCTTGCAGCTTGTTCATGATGCCGCGCTTGATGGGCAGTCCCGCGACGATTTGCGTGCTGACGGCCGGCAGGGTCAGGCTGCGACCGATTTCTTCGCCGCTGCCGTCGACGCTGGCGACGGTATAGCGACGCTCGCCGCCGGAGAAGCCGGTGTCGCTGAAGGTGGTCGCCGTGATCGGGCTGGGCGTGAGCTTGATGGGGTTGGCTTCCGGGCCGACATAGACGTTGTAGCCCGAGAGGTTGCCATTCGGCGCTTGCCAGGTGATGACCGGCAGCGCGTTGCCGATTTGCTCGACGCGCAGATTGACCACCGGCAGCAGGCTGGCATTGAGGTAGGCCGAGTTGGATATGGCCGATTCGTTACCCGCCGCGTCCACTGCCGTGACGACGTAGGCGCTTTCGCTGGGCGACGGTTGCGGGTCGTAGGTGACCGGGTTCTTGACGCGCGTCTTGATCGGCGTCAGGCCAGCGATGCTGGTGATGCTGGTGCCGCTCGCACGATAGAGGTTGTAGTAGTCGACCGTGCTGGCAATGGGCGCCTGCCAAGTGGCTTTGATGCCTTGGCCGGTGAGTTGCAGCGTCAGGTTTTGCGGGGCGCCGGGGCCGTCGGCAAGCGTATGGACGTCCACCGTGGCGCTTTGGCCGGAGATGGATTCTTCGTCGTTCGCCTTGCGGACGGAGGCGACGGCGTAGGTGTAAACACCGTCGGCCGGCGTCTGGTCGATGTATTCGGCCGTGGCGGCGCGGTCAAGCGGCGCCAGCGCAGCATCGGCGGGGCCTTTGCGGTAGATCTGGTAGGCAAAGGCTTCGTCGACAGCCTGCCAGTTGAGGCCGGCCTTGCCGCCCGGCAGGGGCTTGCCGGTGAGCATCAGCGGCACATCCGCCGGCGGCAGGTCGCCTTGGTAGACCTGGAAGCGGTTCACGGCGCTCACGCGCGTCGAGACGTTGTCCAGATCATCCTGTGCCTGACTGCTGAAGCTGAGAATTTCGGGCGCGGTCTGGCCGGCATCGGCGGGCAGTACGAAACTGCTCTTCCAGGTCGTGGCGTCGACGGCGGTCAGCGTCACGGCGGTGGGTTGTCTTCCCGGCCCGGAGAGCAGGTATTTGACCTGCGGCGCGGCGCCGGCCTTGGGCGCCTTGCTGAAGATGAAGGTGGCTTGCACGGTGGTGCCGTTGCCAACCTTGATGGGCGCGCCGGGATTGAGCGTGATGGAGGAGAGTTCCGGCCCCGCGGTGTCGAGCTTGAGCGTGGCGCCGGCGCCGATGTCGGTACCGCGGTTGCCGACCAGGTCGCGCGCCGAGAAGAGCGCGTTGGCCGTTCCCGACGGTGTGTTGGCATCGACGTAGAAGGCGCCGGTGTAGGTGGTAAGGCCGGTCTTGGTCAACTCGATCACGATGGGCGCGCCACCGGCGGGCACCACGGCGAGATATGGCGTGGTTTGCAGTTCCTCGCTGACGGTCAATTGCACGTCGACCCGGCCCTGCCCGATCCGGCCCGTTGCCGCATCCACCTTGCCTTGCGGCTGGTAGACCACGGATAGGGCTTTCGGCGGCGTGCCATCCGCGGTTACTTGTACCAGTTCGGTTGGCTCCGACGGCGTTTGCGCCGCGTTGATGGCGACCAGTCGGTAATACCAAACGCCGTCGGGCATCGGCAGATCTTCGTAGAAGGCGCCGGTCAACAGCGAGGCGTTGACCTTGCTGGCCGTGCCGATGGCGTCGAAGGCGCTGAGCGAGCGGTAGAGATCGTAGCCGATGGTGCTGGCGTCGGTGGAACGGGTCCATGTCAGGCGCACCTTGCCGTCGACAAGCGCCACGGCAGCCAGGTTGCTCGGCTTGCTGGGCACCGCCGTATCCAGGGTAATGTTCACCGCGGCGGACAACTGGCTCTGGCCGTAGTTGTCGCTGGCCTGTGCCTGAATCTGGTTGGCGCCGGAAACCAGCGTAACCGAGCCGGCAAACGTTCCGTTGGCAACGATCAGCAAGGGGCCGGACGGTTGTCCATTGACCAGCAATTGCACGCTGCTTCCGGCAGCGGAGGCGCCGGTGACCGACAGGGTCGCCGTGCGGGTGGTCAGTCCGTTTTGCGGACTGGTGATGGTCGGCGCCGACGGTGCGGCATGCGCGACTTCGATCTGGAAGTCGACTTGGCTGACGTTGTTGAGCGAATCGACCGCGCGCCAGGCCAAGGTGTGCGTTCCGTTGGCGATGCCTTCGATGCTCAGTGAAGCGCGGTAGTCGCCATTGCCCACAGCGACGGCAGTCGCCACCGTCTGGCCATCAAGCAGCAGTTCGACGCGGGCCACGCCGCTGCGGTCGGTGACATTGGCGGTGAGCGTGACGGTACGACCGATGGTCGCGCCATTGACGAGCGCCGCGCCATCGATCTGAGGATTGACAATAGCGGGCCCCTCGGTATCGGGCGCTGGCGGGGTCCGGGAGACGGTCACGACCCGCGACTGCTCCGCCGTCCGCCCGGCTTCGTCCGTGGCCACGACACGCAGGGTGTGGTCGCCGTTGGCGCTGGTTTCCGTGTCCCATGCGTAGCTGTAGTTGCCGGTGGGCGAAATGGTGGTCTGGGACGAGACTAATTGTGCGTCAAGGAAGAACTCGACTTTGGCCAGACCGCCGGCGTCGCTGGCGCTTGCCTCGACCATGACGGGCTGCGACAGCACGCTGCCGGGCGCCGGGTTGTTGATGGTGACGACGGGCGCCGCGCTGTCGATCAGCACGGTCGACGGATAGGCCGCCGCCGGGTTGCTGAGCTGGACCGACGCCACCGTGCCGGCCGCGTTGCGGAACTGGACACTGATACTCTTGCGCCCATCTCCCGGCGAGGTGGTGAAATTGATGGTTGCCTTGCCTCCGGGCAAGGGCTGGAAGGAAACTTCCGAGAACACATCGTTCTCGGCTATGCGGTATTCGGTCGCATTCACGCAGGACAATTCCAGCGTCAGCGTGTTGGTCTCGTAGAACGGCACGGGCGACACCAAGCTCACGCTCGGGCTGATCAACGGCGCTTGCGTGAGATAGCTGCCGTAGTTGACTCCAGCGCTCACGGCGTCGCCCTGCCCCTGGGGATTGCCCAGGCTGTCTTTCGGACCGCTGGCGTGCCCCCACCAGTTGCCCGTCGCCTGGATCACGGTGGCGGGTGTCGCGTTGGTGATCGCGAATTGGGTATTTTGGGAGAATTGCGTGCCAGTGATGTTGGGCATGCTGCCGCCCAGCGCCTCGATGCCCACGCCGTTGCGCAGGAAGCTGGAGCCGGTGATGACGGGATTGGCGCCATCGAGCGTCCGCAATCCTGTGAGGTTGTCGTTCAGTTGCAGGTATTGCATGGGGGGACTGATGCTCCGGAGCGTCAGGCCGGCGGCGGCATAGCGCACAGATAAACCGCTGAGTCCTTGCTGGCCGGCAGCCTGGGCAGTCTTTTCTATGCTCAGGCCCTGCCACTGGCCAGCGGCGGGCGTGCCCGGCGCCGCGTCGGTCCGGCCGCCCGCCGTGTCGTCACCAACACCCGTGAGCGTGACGGATGATCCCGCCGTCAACTTGTCTCGAACCACAAATTGCGCATCAGTGCCAAATTTCAACACAACGCCCTCGTCGATGATCAATTCGGCGGCATGGGTACCGATGAGCGGCGTCGCGACCAGTAAGCACGCCGCAATGACGCGGCCCACGAGACGAACGAGCGCACCACGCAGCCCCAAGGATCGAAATGGACGTCCACTCACCGAGGATTCAATCTCGGCGGCGTGATGTTTGGCGCGCGTCACAGTCAAGGTTCAATCCTTCAGGCGGTTGTGGGGGAGTCATCCGCGGGCAATCAGCCCGCCAGACCCACTGTCTTGAGTACGGTAGCCGGCACGGTGTAGCGATTGCCGCTGGCGGTGGTGAGTTCGACGACGCTTTCTCCGCCCATCGACGCCACCAGTTCCACGCGCTCGACGCGCTCGTTGTTGGCATACTGCGAAAGCGACTCGGCTTGCGCCACGGTGATGGTGTAGCTGGTGACCGCCTGCAAGACGCTGGGACCTTGAGGCGGCGTGACGCTGACACTGGCCGAGCCGCTGGCGGCGGTGCCCGAGATGGCCGGGCTCAACACCTCGATGGCCTCGCCATAGGCCGGAACGATCCGCAGCTTGATGGTATTGCCGGTCGGCACATTGGCAGTGACGAAGGTCACGACCACCGGATCTGTGGTCGTCGCCGGCAAACTGACGTCGGCACTGCCGGTCGGGTTCGCGGGAACATTGAAGCTACCTATCGAGACGATGCGGATGGAGGGAAGGTCCGTGGTCGCAATCGGTTTCGGGGTCGAGGGCGTGTAAGCCGGTTGGGAAGAGCCGCTGAAGGTGATGCTTTCGCCTTCGATGCGGATGCGGCCATCGCTGCCTTGAGTGTAATTGTCATTATTTGAACCGCTATTGCAGTATTGCCGCGCATTGCCGTTCAAGACACGACATCCGCCAAGGGCGATCAAGCTACCAGTGCCCTCGACGCGGGTTGCCATCAGCTTGATGGCGCCGCCGGAACCACCACCACCAAGGGCGCCAACACCCGTCCCGGCGTAGTCCCCAGCATCCCCGCCCGTGGCGTTGATCGAGCCAGTCACCTTCAGCGTCCCGCTGGAAGCCAAGAGGATGGCGCCGCCGCCACCACCACCGCCGGACCCGGGATAATTGGTACCGCCGCGTCCCCCGCCTCCACCGGAGCCGCCGATGAGCGGAAGCAACTCCGGCGTACCGTAAGGCTGTCCGCGATCCGGTTCGTCGGCGACTTCGGTGCAGCTATGCCGACTGCCCTTGGTCGCATAGCCCGCACTATGGCCAATGTAGTGATAGTAGTAACCGCTATAGCAGCCATTGTTGCGTGTATAGCCTCCACGTCCGCCACCGGGCCCCAAGCCGCTTCCGCCAATACGGGCTTCCTGGTTTTGAAGGTCGTCCTTGCCGCCGCGGCCGCCATCGAAACCACCCGGCCCGCCAAGACCCGGCAACCCGTCATCGCCCTGATTACCATCGCCCGCCGTGCCGGTCGCCGCTGCCGAGCCGCCCCGGATGTCGATGGTGCCGACGATGGTGACATCGCCGCTGGCCAGTATTTGCACCGGCGTATTGAGTGCATTTTTCTTGAACTTGACGGTCACGCCAGCCGGAATAGTGATCGTGGTGTAATTGAGGATGCCCGAGGGTGGCAGTTCGATCTCCGTCGACACGGCTGGATTCAGCACGCCATCCGCACCGGTGCTCCCGCTGTCGAAGGCGTATGCCGCCGGCGCGCACAACAACATGACCGCCCCAGCCAATGCACCAAGGCGTGAACCGGCTGGCGCTGAAAACCGGTGGAACGAGACAACGGTTGAACGGCAGGATTTCATGTTGGATTCCTCAATACTGCAAAAATATAGCCAGTCGCAGCCGGCGAACGGACGCAAGGCATTCACCAAGGCTGCAAACCCGGGGAAAGATGTATTGGCGCGAGTGCGTTCACTGTTCGAACTTCCAGCCGGCTTGCCGTCATCAGCCCGCCAGACCCGCTATCTTGAGAACGACCGCTGGCGCGGTATAACGCTTGCCACTGGCGGTGGTAAGTTCGACGACGCTTTCCTTGCCCATCGAGCCAACCAGTTCCACGCGCTCGACGCGCTCGTTGTTGGCATACTGCGAAAGCGACTCGGCTTGCGCCACGGTCACGGTATAGCTGGTGATCGCTTGCAACACATTCGACCCTTGCGGCAGCGTAACGCTGACGCTGGCCGAGCCGCTGGCGACGGTACCGGAAATGGCCGGACTCAACACCTCGATGGCCGCGCCGTAGGCCGGAACAATCCGCAGTTTGACGGTATTGCCGGTCGGCACATTGGCGGTGGCAAAGGTCACGATCACCGGATCGGTGGTCGTCGCCGGCAAACTGACGTCGGCGTTGCCGGTCGGGTTCTCGGAAACACTGACACCAGCCACCGAGGCAATGCGGATCGAGGGAAGGTTCGTGGTCGCGATCGGTTTCGGCGTCGAGGGCGTGTAAGGTGGCTGCGAGGTGCCGGTAAAGGCAATACTCTCACCTTCGATGCGGATGCGGCCATTACTAGCTTGGGTAGAACCGTTATAGTGATTCGTATCGCATCTTTGTCGCGCGCTACCATTCAAGACGCGACACCCACCAAGGGCAATCAAACTGCCGGTGCCTTTGATATTGGTCGCCATCAGCTTGATGGCGCCACCGGAACCGGCACCGCCAAGTGTGCCGACACCCGTCCCTGCATAGTCCCCGGCATCCCCACCCGTGGCATTGATTGAGCCTGTCACCGTCAGTGTATCGCTAGACGCCAGGAGGATGGCACCGCCGCCACCGCCACCACCCGATCCGGGATAGTTGGTGCCACCGCGTCCCCCTCCTCCACCGGAGCCACCGATGAGCGGAAGCAACTCCGGTGTGCCGTAAGGCTGCCCGCGTTCCGATTCACCGGCGACTTCAGCACAAGAGGTATATCCAACGCTAGTAGCATAGCCAGCACTATGGCCCTGATAGTGATAATACTGGCCACCAAAACAACCATCGCCGCGTGTGTAGCCCCCACGCCCGCCACCGGGTCCCAGACCGCTACCGCCAACAATGATATCTGCGCGGCCCTGAAGATCGTCCTTGCCGCCGCGGCCGCCATCGAAGCCACCTGGCCCGCCAAGACCCGGCAACCCGTTATTGCCCTGATTGCCATCGCCCGCTGTGCCGGTCGCCGCCGCCGAGCCGCCCCGGATGTCGATGGTTCCGGCGATGGTGATATTGCCGCTGGCCAGCACTTGCACCGGCGTATTGAGCGCATTTTTCTTGAACGTGACGGTCACGCCAGTCGGAATAGTGACCGAGGTGTAGTTGAGGATGCCCGAGGGCGGCAGTTCGATTTCCGTCGACACGGCTGGATTCAGCACTCCATCCGCGCCGGTGCTCCCGCTGTCGAAGGCGTGCGCCGCCGGCGCGCACAACAGCATGACCGCCCCGGCCAATGCGCCAAGGCGTGCACCGGCTGGCGCTGGGAATCGGTAGGACGAGGCGACAGGTGAATAGCAAGGTTTCATATTGGACTCCTGAATACTGGGAAAAACATGGCCGGGTGTGCTGCCAGGGGCCGCGCATTCCGCGCCGCCGTTTCGCCCGTAGCCGGCCTGAAAACACTTGAAAAAATCGAAAGTCATGGCGCAGTCACATTCAGCGTATTGGAACTCGTGGGCTGACCATCGGTGATCCCGCCCGGATAGACGAGCCGGACGATGCGCGGCCCGGTGGCGGCTTCCGGCGCGAGAATCAAGCGCAGCGTGAGCTTCTCGCCCGATGTGTCCGAACTCCAGGTCATCGCGACGTCCTCGGTCGTGATGCCGGTGGCTGGCTCGATCCGAATGCTTTGCACTTCCTTGAGATTGTTGCCACGCACCTCCAGCGAGTAGGCACGGCCAGGGTTCATGACAATCGGAGCGCAGGAAGAGATCGTGGGCACGTCGAGGATTCGCCACTGGACAGCCGCTCCGGTGAGCGAGGGCAAGGGCTGGCCCTGCCCATCGAGGACGCTGATCCGATAGCCCGCGGATGGCGCCGACGCGCTGATCTCGTAGGGGACCACGAGTTCGGTGCCGGCTGGGTTCGCGGAAGGAACGCCCAGGCTCACGCCATTGGCGGCGCCTGAAGGCAGGGCCACAACGGATGCCGCCGCCTGTAATCCCGCACCGGCAATGGTCAACGAGCCACTGAACCCCTTGGCCACGCCGGCGGGACCGATCGTCGCCACATAAGGCCCGACCGCCATGCCGACATTCGGCGCATAGGTAGAGCGCTCGACAGACTGCTCCGCCGGACCGTCACCAACCCGCACGCCAACCAGCGGGGAATTGAGGTCGCCCATCGTGCCGGTGATCTCGCGCACGACCTGGATCGTGTTCGCCGCCGTCGCGACCTCGGACGATTGTCCGGCGACGGTCGAAACCACGACCACACGCGGCCCCATGGCTGCCGATGCCGCGGCCTCGACGCTGACGGACAAGGTAGAACCATCGGCGCTGGCGGTCGGAATGCCGAGTACGCTCATCCCTTCCGGCGGCAGCAGGGAGACTCCAATCACATTGCCCAGATTACGGCCTCGAATCGTCAGGTCGGCTCGGGGACCGCCCGCCACGACCACCTGGGGCGTGATCGAGCCATCCAGGACCGGCACCTCGCCCGCGACCAGGAAACGGGACTTGGCTTCGTTCAGGAAGGGTACGGGCTTGTCGGCTGCGAGCAGCACCACCTTGCGTAGCGTCTCGGGCGCATTCGCATCGATGCTGATGGTGAAGCTCACCTGGGTTCCATCGCCATGCGCACTGATACCGCTGACCTGTACACCATCGGCTGGCACGATCTGCACCTGGGTGACACCTTCCAGACCCGCGCCCTTGACCATCACCGGAACGCTGGCACCAGTCGAAGCGGAAGTTGGCGTCATATCCACTGCGCCAGCGCCCGTCACCAACCCCACCATCGGCGATGCAACCGGCCCGAAAGGCGAACTCTCGGTGCCGGAACCGCCAGCGGCTTCTCCCACCAAAACGCCGACAGGCGCGGAGATGTAGGGCCCCATGTCCTGCTGTACCTGGTGTGGAGCATCACCTACCGCGACCCCCACCAGCGGCGAGTTGATGGCTGCGAACGTCTGGCCTGCCTCTCTGGAAATCTGAAGGGTGTTCCCCGGCACCGGCGAGGCCGAGGATTCGCCGCCGGCGGTGGTCACGACGACTGTGCGTGCCCCCGGAGTGGCAGCCGCATCGACCACGACATTGATCTCCATCTGCGTTCCATCGGCATTGGTGATCGGGCTGCTGATAGCCGTAAAGCCCTGTGCCGGCACGAAGCGCACTGCCTGCACATCGCGCAGGTTCTGACCGCGTATATATAGAGACGTTGCCGGTTGTCCAGCGACCAGCACATTGGGAGAGATGGATTCGAGAACCGGAATTGGCGCAGCGACGACGAACCGATCCCCAGTAGCGGTCGTGAATGGCACGGTACCGGCAGCGGTATTCAGCACGACCTGACGCGTCGACTTGACCGCCGAGGCATCGATATCAACGCTTACCGTCAACGATTTGCCATCCAGGCTCGCCGTGGGCACGCCCAGCGTCACGCCGTCGGGCGGAACGAATTGAACCGACGATACCGCGTTGAGGCCTTCTCCTGATACCTGGAGGGTAAACGAAGTGCCTACCACACCGGCAGTCGGCGTCAATTGGCGCGCGTGGCTGCCCACGCTCAGCCCCACCAGGGGAGACGTCAAGCCGTTATACGATGCTGCCATCGCGGGCGGTGGTTCGCCAACATCCACGCCAACCAAGTGAGAAATCACAGGATCGTAGGCCAAACTGACTGGCGGCTCGATAACGGCCACCGCCAGCGATGCGGAAGCCCACCCAGCACGCGCAGCCGTGATCGAGGTATTCCCCACGGCCACGCCATACACCTGGAACTCGCCGCTGCGACTGCCGGCGGGTATGGTCACCGTGGCATCCACCTTGGCGATGGCCGGCGAGGCGGAGGTCAGGGTGAAGTTCAGTCCGCCAGCCGGGGCGTCGAACGGGATCGTCAGCTTCATGGTCTGACTGGCGCCAGCGAAGGTGGAGGCGGTAGACGGCTCGAAGCTTCCTTGGGCTTGTACCACCACCAGGGTCGCCGTGTTGGAGCTGAGGTAGCTGCCGGCGTTCAGATCGTCCGGGGTCTTGAGGCGCACAGTCCGGTTGCCGGCTTGTGTCTGTTCCGGCAGGACGGCGGTGATTTGGGTTTCGGACATGACCGTGGTCGGCAGCGACTGGCCGTCGAGTTCGACGATGCTTTGGGACGAAATGAAGATGCCGTTTACGGTCAGGGTGGTGCTGCCCGCGTAGGTGAAGACGCTGCTCGGTTCGATGTTCGCGATGTGCGGCTGGTTGCGCAG
>Ga0123356_10004299_pt1 | contig 14740 bp, 9 predicted proteins | sample TergutEmb28metaG_2_FD_92546 | JGI IMG/M metagenome (GOLD analysis project Ga0123356, IMG submission 92546) | Embiratermes neotenicus P3 segment gut microbial communities from Petit-Saut dam, French Guiana - Emb289 P3 | ecosystem: Host-associated > Arthropoda: Insects > Digestive system > Gut ... | reverse complement strand
TCAGCCACCCGGGTAGTCGTCAGCCGCTCGGGACCATCGGTCACCAAAAGCTGAATGGTCGCCTCGAAAATGGCATCCAACGTCGCCACCGCACGCGCCTGACGCGGCCTTTTCCGGGCATTCAGATGGGGAGGCGGGCTCAGCGCCATAAGCGAATACTCAAATCGAACGGTCCTTCAGATAATAGTCGCAACAGCCGCACATTAGAAGGATTGAGGCATGACCGACACCGACTGCGTCGCGCTCGTCACCGGCGCAAACAAAGGCATAGGTCTGGAGATCGCTCGCCAGCTCGCGCAAGCCGGGCTTCTTGTCATCATCGGCGCCCGAGACCTCGGACGAGCCAGCGCTGCGGTCGCAGATCTCGCGTCTCAGGGGCTGTCAGCACAATCCATGCTGATCGATCTCAACGACCATGCGAGCATTGCGGCGGCTGCCGAGGCGATCCGGACGCAATATGGCAGGCTCGACATTCTCGTCAACAATGCGGGAGTTGTCGATGCGGACGACGGGCCACCGACCGTGGCCGCACCCTCGGCCGTGCGCCGCATCCTGGATACAAACTTCGTCGGCACCTTGGCCGTGACGCAGGCCATGCTGCCGCTGCTGCGCAAGTCGCCCGCGGCCCGGATCGTCAACCTGTCCAGCTCCCTGGGCTCGCTGACACTCAACGGTGACCCGAGCTCCCCGTACTATGCCGCGCGACTACTTGGCTACAATGCTTCCAAAGCGGCGCTCAACATGCTCACCGTGCAGCTTGCCGAAGAGCTGCGCGACACCTCGATCGTCGTGAACTCGGTGAGTCCGGGCTATGTGAAAACCGATCTGACCGGGCACAACGGCTTCATGACTGCCCAGGAGGGCGCGAAACTACCGGTCATGTATGCGCTGCTGCGCGAGGATGCCGTTTCTGGCAAGTTCGTGGAGCCGAGCGGCCCGACGCCTTGGTGAGCTCGCCTCTCAATGTGAGGAGCAGCGCGCTTATTGATGGCGCTCCGGTCATGCGTCTCGAGGTGGTGCCCGGTTCTCATACCAAGGCGCGTTGGTCCGCTGTAGCACTTGCCTCGCTAAAGCCGTAGACCCTGCCGTCATCGCCCATGACGATACGGTACTGTTGAACGTCATTCTCATGCTGAACCTTGTAGATGTCCCATCCCTGATTGCTGACGCGCACAAACTCGATCGACACGACCGCACCAAAGTACTGGCCAACAATCTGCCAAGCCGGCAGCTGCCTGCGTGCGACCTGTGCAAACTCCGGGCTCATCCGCTCGTAGCTGGGGTTGCCCGCTCTGGCGGTGTCGAGCATTTGGCGCAATGCCTCTTGGCTGCCCGGCGCAGGAATGCGAGCCTTGATCCGGTCCGCGATGGTCTGCTTTATGACCTTGGCGGTTTCCGCGTCGGTCCTTCCCAATCGAAGCGCGGTGCCACGCTGCCAGATCACCAGCCGCTTCGCGGCACCATCCTCGATCTGTTCGAAGTACAGCCCGAGATCGAACTTCGGGATGGCAAAATCCGCTGCACCGGTCTGCTCGAGCTCCATCACTGGCTGACCAATGGGCTCCAGGACCAGCTTGGTGTCCTTACGTGTGATCGTAGACACCCCCAGTGCGCGGTTACGGAAGTAGTACCCGATATAGCGATCCAGCGTTGAGGTGTCTGGTGTGACTTGTTCATCGGCGGCGCAGATCGGGGCGTCAGCGGTAGATGTGGTCATTTCAAAACCCCTGATAAGAGAGCACAGTTCCTCGACAGACAATGAACGGCCCGCCTGCAGCTGCCTCAGCGCAGCCTCGGCAACGGTCTGGCCACGTTCCGCTTCGGCGCGGCGCTGCTTCCAGGTGTCCAGTTGCAGCTCCAAGAGCTGACGCAACGTGGGGGACGATGACCGCCGCGTCAGATCGCGAATCTGATTCAGGGTCAAACCAAGGACTTTGAGCAGACCGATCTCGTTCAGCGTGAGCAGCTCCCGGGCGCCGTAGCGGCGCCACCCCGCCGCGGAACGCCCTGGCGTGATCAGCCCGTAGTTCTCATAGACACGCAGTGCACGTACCGTGAGTCCGGTGCGCAACGCACACTCCGCCGCGGTCAGCCATTGCGTAGTCGCTTCGCTCATCGTGGATACCCCCGGAGCCACTCTAGGGCGTGACCTAGGGTACGGTGCAAGAGAGTGGCCGCCCCGCTGCGCCTCCTGAATGTCCACTTCGGTGCTTGCGAGTGCGGCCTCACAGGTGCCTTCAGGCCGGAACTCGGCTTCCGGGCTCGCGGTGATCCACCGCCTGCCCCGCGACGCATGGAGAGGCGGCGCGAGCGTCACACCGCGCCCGACTCTTCACACTCTCCGACGGGTGCCGGTCTCTGTCCCTCACTTAGTCCTGCTCAAATACCCGAGGATTCGCCTCTGTCGTGCTCGAGCTGTCGTTGCTCCCTGAAGATGAAACTGGGCACCCTGAATGGAGTCCGGTGCCGTGAGAGCGATACTCGCAATGGTGAGCTGTGCTGCACACCGGCATCTCCGATCATGCCCCTCGAGGAAGTCATTCCATGTGGGTCGACCGAGCAAAGCAAGGGCAGATCGGCAGTCACGAATGCAGCCGCGCCCGCAATGCCGTAGAAGGTGCGTCCACGCTGCATGGAGTCCAACTATGAGGCGGTATTCCCAGCCAGTGAGCGGCCGGCGGCGAGACGCTCCTAATCTCTGGCAATGACCTACCAAGCGCTGAGCGTCGGCGGTCAGTGCCTAGCCTCGTGCCGGCCCCGACGATCCGCTGCTCCATAGTCAGCGGATCGGGCCGGTACGCGCTCCTGACCGACCGCTGTCGGCAAGAAACCGTCAATCGGACTTGGACGTAACGAGCCCAAAAGCCGCCATTTGGAACCCGCACTGAGCCGGATGTCTAGCGGTCTTGGTCATGAGGGGCAGGTGCCACAGTCCGAGACTTGCCCTTGGTTGTCAGCCGCATCGCCCGGACTTCAAAGATTAAGACTAGATTCATGAATGAAACATTAAAACGGAATGTGGTCTCGGGTACGTACTACACTAGGCTTGGTTCGGCGCAAATCGGCTTGGAAGCAGCGCGTCAGCGGGGCCTTGTTCAACATGCCGTACACAGTGCTTCCCATCGCCAGCCTCGTACTTCTGATAGCCGTCGCAGCGTGTTCAACGTATCAACCGGCTCCAGAGCCGACTTCCGATACTTCGGCGGTCAAATGGCGGGGGCCGCGCTGGTCCGTGATGCTCGCACGAACTGTGCGACGCTGCATCCTGCGCGGTCTCATTCTACTACTGGTTCCGCTGGCCGCGGCGCTTGGCGCCGCGAATTCGACTGCGGACGGCCCCCCGGCGCTCATCGATCGCCAGCTGTTCTTCGGCGATCCCGAGATCTCCGGCGCAGGGATATCGCCAGACGGCCGGTTCATCAGCTTCCTTAGACCCTATCACGGAGTCCGTAACATCTGGGTGAAGCTGCGCGACGCGGCCTTCGACCGCGCGCGTCCCGTCACCGCAGATGCGAGTAGGCCAATCGGGCAGTATCTCTGGAGCCAGGACTCGAGGTTCCTCCTTTACACGCAAGATCAGGGTGGAGACGAGAACTTCAACCTGTACGCAGTAGAGGTCACCGCTGCTCCGGAGCCCGGCAACGAGGTGCCGCCCGCTCGCAATCTCACGAACTTGCGCGGCGTGACGACGGCCTTGTACTTTGTTGCGCGCAACAATCCGGACATCGTCTACATCGGTCTCAATGATCGCGACCGAGCCTGGGATGACCTCTATGAGGTACATCTCTCCACCGGGCAGAAAACACTACTCAAGAAAAATGACGAGCGGATCTCCTTCTGGATGTTTGATCTCGGTGGCAATCTTAGGTTGGCGCAGCGTGCGGCACCCAATGGCGACACGCAGATACTTCGCGTGGATCCTGACGGGTACAAGCAGATCTACCAGTGCACGGTTTTCGAGACCTGCAATCTTCTAGCATTTGACCCCGATGGTCGTCACGTGTACCTGATGACGAACGCGGGACGCGGTACGAACGCCATCCACATCGGTCTGCTCGATACTATGACCGGCCAGGAGCGACCGGTCGTTTCCGCTCCGGGCGGACGGGTCGATATTGCGAGCGCGGTCGTCTCCGCGCAGACCCAGCAGCTCGTTGGCGCGATGTACTTCGATGAGATGCGACACTACATCTGGCTCGACAAGTCGCTAGAGGCCGACTATCGGTTCGTCCGGCAGCACACGCCGGCTGCGGGTCTCGACGTGTTGCCCCTCGGTGGGACTCGCGATCACCGCTGGTGGCTCGTCACCTTCAGCTCCGACACCGAGCCCGGCGCGACCTACCTGCTGGACCGCCAGACACGCACGCTAGCCTTCCAGTTCTCGGTTCGGCAGGCGCTGCCGCGGCCATCGCTCGCGCGAATGCAGCCCATCCGCTACCGCTCCTCGGATGCTCTGGAGATCCCGGCGTACCTGACCTTACCCGTGGGGGTGGAGCCTCGGGGATTGCCGCTCGTGGTGATGCCCCACGGCGGACCGTGGTCGCGGGACGTCTGGGGATACAACCCATGGACACAGTTCTTCGCCAACCGCGGCCTCGCGGTGCTGCAACCGAACTTCCGCGGCTCCACTGGATACGGGAAGCGCTATGTCGACGCCGGTAATCGGCAGTGGGGCGAGAAGATGCAGGACGACATCACTGCCGGAGTCCGGGATCTCATCGCCAAGGGGATCGTGGACCCGCATCGGGTCGCAATTTTTGGCGGCTCCTATGGAGGGTACGCAGCCCTCGCCGGAGTCACGTTCACACCCGAGCTTTATCGCGCTGCGGTCGATTTCGTCGGGCCGACGAGTCTCATCACGCTCGTGACCTCCCTGCCACCCTACTGGGCACCGATTCATCGCATGTTCGTGGAACGGACCGGGGACCCAGCGACGCCCGAAGGACGCGCCCAGCTCGCTCGTCAGTCACCGCTCAATTTCGTTCAACGCATTCACACTCCGATGATCGTAATCCAGGGTGCGAATGACCCCCGAGTCAAGCGCGAGGAGTCCGACAGCATCGTTCGCGCGCTCTACGAGCGAGGCTTCCCGGTCGAATACCTGGTCGCAGACAATGAGGGGCACGGATTCGTGACCCCTGTCAGTCAACAGGCCATGTGGGCCGAAATTGAAAGGTTCTTTGCCGCGCAACTGGGCACGCGCTTTCAGGCGACCGTCCCACCACAGGTGGCCGAGCGCATTGCGACCCTCAAGGTAGAGCCCGCACACCTGAATGCGGTGGAGTCGCAGCGCGGCCAGGCGAAATCGACTCCCTGAAGAGGACCTGTTGGAAACGCCCGTTGGCGGCTGATTCGCGGTCGCTCGCCGGCCAGCACGGGAAGAGACGTTCGGCCGCCGATCTGGCGTTCCCGGAACCCGTCATTCATGGTGAAGCAGCTGCTAACGTCTGCCGGGGCATGTGCTGACGTCAGCTGCGTATCACCGACATCGGCAACGGCTGCGCGTTACCCACGACGTCGGCGGCGTCTCACATTAACAGACATTCATCAGCCGTTAATGACCCACACTCGGCTCGAGCTTTACAATTTGCATTGGATGCGTGGTCATGCGCCGCGCCCGTGTCGGCTCTCTCTCTCCTGAATTTGGAGACATTCCCATGCGTACACGGCTTCTGATGCTCGCGGCAGCTCTCGCCCTCATTGCTGGATGCGGAGGCAGTGGCACGGGTAGTAGCGCTGGCGCCGCCTCCAGTGCATCGAGTAGCGCCTCGACTGGCAGTAGCATCCCGAGTACATCCCTCTGGGGTTCCTGTCCAACTGTCTCGTTGTCGCCCTCTTCCGCTGGAACCGTCGGTGCGACGGTCGATAGTCTCGTCGCACAAGAGATGCAATCCGCAGGCGTACCCGGCATGGCGGTAGAGCTCGCGAAGCAAGGCAGCATCATCTATGCGCAGGGATACGGCTACGCGGACCTAAGCGACTGCCTGCCGACACAATCGGATACCCCATTCCAGCTCGCCTCCATAACCAAGACATTCACTGCTGCCGCTATACTGCAACAACAGAGCACCGGCGTGCTCGACCTTGACACCCCCGTGCTCACGTACCTGCCGGCTTATCCTTTCGATCCGCGCATCACAGTACGCATGCTGCTCAATCAGATCTCCGGTCTTGCTGACTACCTCAACGACTATGCCCTCTTTCCGCAGACCGCCACATGGGTGGTGCAGGGTGTCACGGAACAGACTGTTCTCACGGCGATCGCTCAGGCACCGCTGCAGTTCACGCCCGGGTCCGAGTACCAGTACAGCGACAGTAACTACTTCGTACTCGCGTGCATTCTGGAGGCCGTGACCTCCGAAACCTATTCGGACTACCTGTCGATGAAGATACTCGGGCCCTTGGGACTCACGCACACATCCACCACACAGCCCCTGGCAGCGGCCTTACCGTACGATGTGTCGGCCATCGCATATCCCGTTGAGGCTCAAATTCTCGCTCCCTCGTCTCGTTTCGGAGTGTGGTCCGACGTGCAAGGCCTGGCCAGCTTCGATGCCGCACTGTTCGCCGGACAAGTGCTACCGGACGCACAATTCATGGAGATGGTGACACCGCCGTCCACACCGACGTCCCCATACGCGATGGGGTGGTTCCGAGGCACCCTGTTGAATCGACCGCTCGCCTGGCACACGGGTGGTCTTCCGGGCGTCGCCGCCTTCAACGGCCTGTTTCTCGATGACGGCTTCTCGGTCACGATATTGATGAATGCGGTACCCTCCAATGCGATCACGGATTTCGCTCAGCAGGTGGTCCAAGCGATCTGCGCATCGCCGACGGCATGTTGACAGTCGCGCGAAGCATCACAGCAGCAAATCGCTGAGCTGCAGATCCCCACCCTGAGTCGCGGCCGGCTTAAGATGAATAGACCGATGAGGTCCGGGAAACAGACGTTTAAGAGTCAGTTATCGCGGTTACGACCTGCCGGTTCTGGGCGACCCTGTTGTCGCAGATGGGTCGACGTTGTGTGAAAACACCTGTGGCTCACTTTCGCGAAGTGAATCTGAGGCACGTAGCTGCGCACAGCGTGCCGTTTTCTACAGCGAGTAAGCTCTTACGCTAACCATGGGGGCAGGCGCTTTTGGTTTTCACACAGGCTGGGCCGAAGTACCTATTATGCAGTCAGCCGCGATGAGGTTATATTGGGATTTTTAGCGAAATTTAATGAGGATGTGCGGAGCTTGATTGTTTGGAACTACAGGAGTAGCTTTGGATGCCCTATAGCGTCTTGAGGCCAAGCAGATGCTCCCGAAGGCCTTGTCTAGCGCGCTGATTGCGAGCCTGATCGGCTCGTCCCTCCTGACAGGTTGTGCGGGCCAAACGTTAACTTCTACATGGACTGCGCCCGAAGTGTGGTCCCTCAACCCAAGGGGCAAAACTATCGCGGTCGCGTTAGTTTCGCCCAATGAGAGCACGCGACGCGACGGCGAGAATGCCCTCGCCGAAGATCTCAGCGCGCGTAACGCCCATGGTGTGGTGGGCTATACACTGTTACCCAACGAGCGGCTCGCGAAAGGTGAAGCCGCACTCGCTGAGCTGAAGCAGGCTGGCGTGAACGGCGTCGTGGTGATGAGGGTTGTCGGCAAGCACGAAAGCATTCGCCTATACGGGTCAGGCCTATACGGGTCAGGCTATGTGCTACCAGCCTCTTACAGTGGATTCGCTCGGTATTGGGACTACGGCTGGGGCTCGCTCCACGAGCCCCGTGATCTGCAGTCCAACGCCCCACTGGAGGTCGAGACGCTGGTGTATTCGCTCGACCAGGGGGGCAAAGCCGTGTGGGCGAGCAATAGCCGCAGCATCGACCCACGGGATCTTGACACCTTGATCAGGGAAGTTGCCGCTGAGATTGCCAGGGAAATGTTTTCCTCGCCGCCGAGCCCCTTCTTCGCGTACGAGCCCGAAGATGTCATGCGGTAAATCGACCGCCAACGTTTTGACACAGCCTCGGTCGTTCGCGGCCAGTAAGCGATTCGGCGGCCGCGGCCATCTCAGCAACGTGCGCCTCGCGCAGCTCGCCCAACGCCTGCTTCGAGAGCGGCGGCTAACCTGTTGTTGATACTCAATCAGAATGCTTGCCAGCCTCATCTTCAAGGTGCACCTACACGCACTCAACGCACTACTCCGCGCAGACGACCGACTGATCTGGATGGCCGTGGTGAGGCTCACTCTCCAACAAAGCGCACCGGGAACTACGCCGTCGTCTGGGTATGCGCTGCCGCGGCCACAGCAGGCGGTGTGATGCGACCCTGGCTCAATACGCCCGTCATGATCGCTCTGGCCGATGGGATCCTTCTGCAAGCCCCGGGACAGCCGCGTCCAGGCGTGAACGGCCCAAGCTGGCTGAAACGTACGGGACATGGGCGCCGTGGATATGCGGGACCCGCCCCTGTCTGGCAGCAACATGGCGGCAGGTCTCAATCAAGCTGAAGGAGTGAGCTTCCGTCAGAAGCGGCGGCGGACCTGCCTTGTCAAGGATCTCAAGCCTTACCTGCAGGCACTTCCTTCACCGTACGGGATGCACGTTGCCGCGCTCGCGCCCCGTGCGGCCCGATACGCTGCGGCCCTCAAGCCTCACGATTGATCGCGGCCGGCCGGAGTCGCCTCCGGCCGGCCGCGTCGCTAGTTCGCCCCGCGCCCGGCTTGCTGGCGACCCGGCGGGCCCGCGGCGCCCGGGCCGGCTGCCTTCAGCTCGTTGGCGCGCGAGACCAGGTATTCGCGCACCGCGACCGCGTCCTCGGGCTTCAGGTCCTTGCCGAAGGAGCCCATACCTTTCTCGGCTCGTCCGCCTTGCAACACCACGTAGTTGAAGGCCTCCTGCGTCCACAGGAGCGGGGTGACGGTGAGGTTCGGGAAGCTGGTGCGCGCCTGCACACCGTTGGCGCCATGGCAGACCGAGCAGTACTGCGTGTACACGTCCCGACCGTGCGTGATGACCTCGGCCGAGGCGGTCGAAGGCGGGGGATCGAGCTTGGGCGGGGTGTAGGGCTCCGGCTCGGGCAGCACAGCCTTGCCGTCGAGCGCGAACACCAGCATGCGCGCATGGGTCGGGGCGAAGTAGTTGCCCTGGGCGGCGCCCCCGACGCTGGCCGCGATGTACTGCACGCCATCCAGCACGTAGCTGATCGGCGCGGCGAACACAGCGGTCTTCGCATCGAAGCTCCAGAGCTTCGCGCCGGTCTTCGCATCGTAAGCGCTCAACGCCTTGCCGCCACCATCGCCCATGAAGACGAGATTGCCCGCTGTCGCAAGCACGCCGCTGGTTGGGCGGCCGTTGGCAAGCGGCGGGGTCTCCCACACGACCTTGCGTGCAACCGGGTCCCAGGCCTTCAGGCGGCCGCGGACACCCTGCCGGTCATACGGCTGGAGCTTTCCAGGCTCGACCCGGGCGCCCATGGTGATCCCGAGAGTGAAGCCGCCGTTGGCCGCCGCGGGGCTGCCGGGGGGCAGGCCCGCCAGCGTGGAATAGGCTTCCCAGGCAGGGATGTAGACCAGGCCGGTATCCGGGCTGTACGCATTGGGATGCCAGCTGTGGCCGCCCTGCACGCCAGGGGCCAGGTTCCAAGGCTCCTTCTCGTAGCGCGCGGCCGGCACGACCGTCGGACGCCCGCTCTTGAGGTCCACGCCCGTGGCCCAGTTCACCTCGGTGAATGGATCGGCGCTGATCAGCTTGCCAGTCGCCGCCTCGAGCACATAGAAGAAGCCGTTCTTCGAGGGCTGCAGGATGACATGCTGCTTGCGGCCGTTGATGGTGAGGTCCGCGGTCATCATCGGGCTGACCGCATCGTAGTCCCAGGTATCCCCCGGGGTTTCCTGGTAATGCCAGACGTATTCGCCGGTGTCGGGCTTCACTGCGATGATCGATGCGGCATACAGGTCGTCATCGATGTTCGGCTCGCGCACACGCGCATTCCATGGCGTGGCGTTGCCGGTACCGAAGTAGAGCAGATCGGTCACCGGATCGTAGATGGCCGCATCCCAGACCGTGCCGCCACCGCCTGCGACCTTCCACCACTGGCCGCTCCAGGTCTTCGCGGCAAGCTCCAGCACCTTGTTCTCGAAGCCCTTGGCCGGATCGCCAGGGACGGTCCAGAAGCGCCAGGCCTCCTTGCCCGTGTCAGCGTCATATGCGGCGATGAAACCGCGCACGCCAAACTCGCCGCCGGAGGCACCGATGAACACCTTGCCCTTCGCGACACGCGGGGCCATGGTGATCGCGTAACGCTTGCCCATGTCGCCGAGGCCGAGACTGTCGGGGACGGTGTCAGTTGACCAGGCTTCCTGGCCGGTCTTCGCATCGATCGCGACCAGGCGGGCATCGAGCGTGCCCATGATGATCTTGCCATGCCACGCCGCGATGCCTCGGTTCACTAGGCCCACGTTGTAGCGCAGCCGCTCGCCGTGGATCATCGGGTTGTATTTCCACAGCTGCTTGCCGGTGCGCGCGTCGAAGGCGTGGACCACGTTGCGCGCCGTCGAGACGTAGATGACACCGTCGATGTACAGCGGCGAGCCGTGCTGGTCCTGATTGGTCTCGTAGTCCGCGAACCACTGCAGGCCGAGCTTGCTCACGTTGCTCGCATCGATCTGCTTCAGCTGGCTGAAGCGCTGCTCGGAGTAGGTCCCCCCGTAGGTCATCCACTGGCCGGGCTCGTCGGCAGCTTTGACCAGGCGCGCGGCGGTGACGTTGGCTGCCGAAGCGGCCCGTCCCGAGGGCGCATCGGCCGCTCTTTCATTCAGGGCGCAGCTGGCCACGAGCGCAGCGGACAGCAGCAAGCCCAGCTCCAAGGCGTGGGTACGGATCGGCACTGGAACCCCCTCGAGACAGTGAACCTTGGCTCGATCTTAGCTCTAAGCCCAGTGCCTGGCATCGGTTTGCAGTCCGTGTGTTGGGCGCCGATGAGCATTCGTGCCGCTCACCGCCACGGCTCGGTGATCCACCGACTGCTTGCGGGTGTACCGGGCGGCGGACGGTGCCCACCGCGGCATGCGCAGTGCGCACAAACGATTGTCCCAGGACGCAGTGCTGCGTGGCACCGCAGCGTCCGTCCGGCACCACGCCCCCCGCACAAGAGTCGGCCGATGCAACGGCGAAGGACGGACGGCTGCGTCCGTAGAGCGGCCCAGTCGCCCGAGGTCACCCTGCTCGCGCGCTGCGCGGCTCGCCCAAGCTTCATTGCGGTGCGCGCCGCGAGCCGACTGCCGGGACGTGACCCAGGGCGGGTGCAGTGGGAAGGGCTGACCGCGACTTGAAGCAGCTGCAGGGGTTACAAACCGCCGTGTGGCCCCGCTCCATCGCTGGCGTGAGCTTGAGCGCCCGCCGCAGAAAGTTAGGTGCCGGACTGAACTTGCGTGCGTTGCCCACACGGACAGGATCGAGGCGCGGCAGGGGTCACGCCGGGGTGGTCGCCCCACGCGACGGGCCGGTAGACCGCCGCCGTGTTTTGTGGGGCTGGACAGATCATGCAGTGGTTCTGGCGGCACACGCAGGACCCGGCGGCGGCTTGCAGGGGAGTCGGCGGGGGTAGAAGGGCCCGATCGATCCCGCGGCGTTGCTTCTGGCCGCCCGGCTGACGCCCCCTGAACGCCTGCTTCCTCGTCCCAAGTACCCCCTCGGCAGGCCAGGTCAATGCCTGGCCATGCGAGCAGAGCTGTCTTCGGTCTCCCGGGGCGCCACGAAGCCTGCATAGAGCACCGCGATCAGCCCGGTCAGAAAGATCCCGTCAAACGTTCCCGCCCCGCCGATGGAGGCGAGCGGCGCGCCCAGTCCCTGGATCTTGTCGAGATTCATCAGATCCGCCCCGATCAAGGTTCCCATGCTGCCGCTGATGTATGCGAGGGGCCCAGCGTGACGGCGTGACAGGATGATGGAGACGGCCGCCGTGATCAGAGGCGGCGCGAACACCGGCTCCGCGATGCCCAGGCCATACACGGGACGCGCAAGTAAATGGCATACGCCAGCCACGATCGCGACCGCCACCAGGCCCGTGCCGTACAGGCGGTTTTTCACAATCAAGTACAGCGACAGCAGCGTGGGAATGACCGCCCCGCCGACGTTCAGCGCCACCACAGTCCCCTGCCCCCCCTCCCCCAGCATGGGCGGCACCACGTAGTAGGGGATGCCATAGAGGCTGATGACCGTCGCGCTCGACACATCCTGTTCCGGCAAGTAGGCGATCGGCACGTTGATGGAGCTCCCGAGCAGCGCCATGAGCAGCAGCACAAGAATCGTTCCGGGGGCCACCCCCATGCTGGCTGAAGCGAACCTCAGAGTTCCGATCGCGACGGCCGCCACGACGCCGAGGAGAGCCGCCAGCAGCAGCAGGATGGGCCAGGCGACCGGGAAATAGTGCAGGCTTGAGGACATTGTCTTGGCGTGTCAGCTCCGATGACATAGCGTAGCCAAAGTGGGGCCTGCGCGGTGGAAATTCCCGGTAGCTCGGGGGCCCGGAGCATTCCTCGAGACTATCCGTAGTTCTAGCGGTTCGAACGTTCATCGATCTGTGGATTACAAGGACCCGGGGTCAGAATCTGACGGAGCACCCGGCGCTGCGGCAAGGCGCAAGCCCGAGCAGCGACTTTGCAGGGTGTCTCGCCTATCTGTTGCTCAAGCAGATTGAGCCGTCCGTAGATCCTTTGCTCCAGACCCTTTGCAGCTCTCACGAGCGCGCTGCAGAGGTAGGGCGGCGCAAAGTCAACGTCAAGCGATCCCGTGCGGGGTCAGTGCCTCGCGGTACGGCGTCGCGAGACAAAGATGCCACCGGCATCGGCTGGCGGAGGGTCGCGGTGTGGGGCCTGCGTTGCCGCGGATCTCGTGCTAGACGTGAGCGCGCTGCCGCAACTACCGAGACCATGGTCTCGATGGCGCCACTGGGGCTATTCCCCCTGAATTAACACTCATCAGTAGCCCTGCAACCAACTGCTCATTCTGCGCGGCGCGGAGTCGACTAGAATGTGATCGCAGCCCTCAACAAACCTGTTAGCACCCCTAGGGGCGATCGTGACAGCGGGCGTATCACATGACCTTCGCGTTGTCTTGCAGAACGGTGCGTGAGCAGCGAAGGATTGTCGCGATCGGCAGCGCCACCGCGGCGCTCTACGTAGTCAATGCGCTGCTCCAGCATGCGCTACATGGCGACGGGACAGTTAGCCGGACGGGCTACGCCTGGGAGGCGCTGCTGTATCTGCTGGTGACAGGTGCCATCTTCTGGAGCTATTGCCTCATCCTCGCCATGTGCCGCCGCGGGCAGCTCGCGCAACGCGGAGCGCGTGCCTGGTCCCTGATCCTGCCGTGTGTGCTCCAGCTAGGTCTCGCCGTCCTGACGCCGCAGCTCTCGCAGGACGTCTTCAGCTACATGGCTCATGGCTTCCTCGGCACGGTGCCGGGACACAACCCGCTCACCGATGAGGCTGAAATCGCCCGCGCCACAGCCATCGGCCCCCGGCTTGCCGCTGCCGGCTGGGACGCGGAACCGGGCATGACACCCTACGGGATCATCTGGACGCAGATCGAGATTGGCATCATGAAGGCGAGTGGCGGGGGTGTGCTCGTGGCGCTGCTCTTGATGAAGGCGGTGATCCTCGCCTCGAGCCTCGGGACGGCGCTCGCGATCTGGTCCTTTCTCGGCCGGGTGGCCCCGGCGGCGCGTCAGCTGGGCACTCTCGCATACCTGTGGAATCCGCTGATTCTCGTCGAGCTCGCCGGAGAAGGACACAACGATGCTCTGATGGTGCTGTGCGCGGTCGCCGCGCTGGCCGCCTCCGCCGCCCAGCAACCAGCCATCTCGGTGTTCGCGCAGCTTTGCGGCGCACTGACCAAATATGTCCCCGTGCTCTTCGTGCCCGCGCAGCTGGTCTATCTCTGGCGAACCCGCCGCAGTGCCAAGCGCCTGCTGGTGGAGATCCTCATCGCAGTCCTGGTCGCCGCCGCACTGGCCGCCGCCCTGTACGCACCGCTGTGGGCAGGTCTCCACAGCTTCGATGGCATTGCGCATCGCGCCACCCTGGTCAGGTCCGCATCGCCCTCTGGGGCGATCGACTGGTTGCTGAGGCGCTCGCCGCTCGCTGCCGCGGCAATGCAGGTCACGGTGGCATCCGTCAGTTTGCCCGTCATGGCCTTCATCGCGTGGATCAGCTCGAGGGTCCGGGACCCCGCAAGTCTCGCCCGCGCGTTCGCATGGATATCCGTGGCTTACGTGCTCGTTGCATCGCCAGATTACTGGCCGTGGTACGCCTGCATGCCCGTGACACTCCTCATTGTGGCCGACACCAACCGCTACCTGTGGTTGATCGTCCTGCTGAGCGTGGTCGCACGCCTCGGCGCCCCGCTGGACCTGCTTCGGGAGCACGGTCTGCTGCAGATGCCGCTGTCCAGAGGCGGACTGACGGGACTGGGCACCACGCTGCCGCTCTTGGTGCTCCTGGTCTGGGTCCTGCGGCGTGTCCGCCGGCGGGAAGGCGATGCAGTCCCGGCCGCTGCGCCGCACGTGCTGCCGTGAAGATGGGCGTCAAGACCGGCCGCTCAAGCGCTGCAAGCTCTGCGCCCATGAAATGAACCTGCGCAGGACGCACGGCACCAGTTCACCGCTGGTTCGAGCATCGCGGCGCGACGAGCTCCACACTCAGATTCCGGCGCGTGCAAGGCTCGCCCTTTTGCCGGCGTAAAGTGGGTCCACGAGCTGTC
>Ga0123356_10004298_pt1 | contig 14740 bp, 13 predicted proteins | sample TergutEmb28metaG_2_FD_92546 | JGI IMG/M metagenome (GOLD analysis project Ga0123356, IMG submission 92546) | Embiratermes neotenicus P3 segment gut microbial communities from Petit-Saut dam, French Guiana - Emb289 P3 | ecosystem: Host-associated > Arthropoda: Insects > Digestive system > Gut ... | reverse complement strand
GGAGAGACCTGACTACTAAAACTTATAAGGTTATTAATATTAAGATATGTTTATTTTAGTAGTCAGGGCTCGTAGGCGTGTTCCTCCAGAGTTTTTCTGGGCAGCAGCGTGTTCCGCCTGCATGAATTTAATTAAGCATACATTTCTAATTTGAAATGAAATCAATAATAAATCTTGTATATACATGACAGGGATTTAATTGATTTAACAAATTGGAGAAATACGGTATTCACATGGTTTACCTGTAGATGGATCCGTAAAAAAAACAGCGTGAGCTCTTAGAGCAAGATGCTCGGCAGAAGATATTTTTTCGTGCGAATACAATGGATCATTTAAAATCGGGAAACCAGCCCAGCATAAATGACAGCGTATCTGATGGCGGAATCCACGTTTTATCTGCACTGTAAAATTATTATTATTTATATTAATAACTTCTGTTATGTAAAAATCACCTTTGTCTTTTGCAATTTCCCTGTGTTTTTTTCCGTCATTTATAACAGGTCTTACAAGCTTTCTACCTGGACCGTACGGACGAAAATAACTTTTTATAAAAAAAGGATAATCATTTGACGGTTCATAATCGATAACAGGCGATTGCGGGAAACCGGATAATGATTGACAGGTATTTGGAAAAGAGCCGGAACTGAAGTTTGATGAATCAGCCTGAGTTGGAATTTTATAACTGGAACACATAGCGGAATATTCCTTGATAAAAGCGCCATTATCCTGCAAATTTTTAAAAAAAATAAAACTTTTTTCGTTTTTTGCAAACAAAACAAGTCCATGTGTTTCAAAATCAAGCCGGTGCATTATATCATAAACAGATATTGATTTTGCAGTAAACCAGTCATAAAGAGTAAGATTCCCAAAATTGTCTTTCTGGACTCCATGAATAGAGGTTGAATTTTTTAACGAAACACAATGCATTTTTACCGGTTTAAAAACAACTGCATAATCGTCTGTTTCTTTTAAAATATACGGGTTATCCATTTATGTTCATCCGGTTTAGTTTTTCCATAACAGCAATAAACCGCTGAGGTATTAAAGAATTAAAAACACGTTCTTCTTTTTCATCAGGCAGGGTTATAACAAGGCTCTTTGAATGCAGCATAAGAGTTGCTTCAGAAAACAGTTTATCGCTTTTGCCGTAAACCGGATCTCCAAGAACAGGATGTCCTATATACATAAGATGAACGCGAAGCTGATGGGTACGACCGGTACGCGGACGAAGCAAAAGGAGCGAATATTCCTTCCAGCTTTTTATAACCTTGTAATATGTGACGGCGTTTTTTCCGTTAGCAGAAACTCTAAAGCGTTTACGGTTTGCCGGATCCCTGGAAATATGTGTTTCTATACAGCCTTTGGTTTTTTCCGGAATACCCTGCACTATTGCGATATAATTTTTCCGCACTTTGCGTGTTTTAAACTGATCCGCAAGAAATGTATGCGTTTCATCATCCAGGGCTGTAATAATTACACCTGATGTATCTTTATCAAGACGGTGAACAATTCCCGGACGTTTATTGCCGGATTCATGACCGGTTGTGTCTAAACGCCTGAAATATAAAGCATTTGCAAGCGTACCCTGTCTGTTGCCTGCTCCCGGGTGAACGACCATTCCCTGAAATTTATTTATAACAATGCACCTTTTATCTTCATAAATTATATCCAGACTTATATTTTCCGGGATAATATCTACAGGAGGCATTTCTGTCCAGTAAATATCCAAAACATCATTCTGCTTTACAGGTTTTGAAAGTTTTACATCTTTACCGTTAATTTTTGCCTTTAAATTTCTGGTTTTAATCTGCGAACGGGAAAGTAATTTTAATACTTCTGATATATAACGATCCAGCCTCATTGACGGAGATATTTGTTCATTAACAATACAGGAAAAATCAGGCATTATTCTGTATCAGACCCGTTTTCAGCGATGTCTGATTCTTCAGCTTCCTGAGGGATTCTGGTAATAATAACCGATCCGGGAGGAGAACTTTCTAGCCGTCTGCGTTCATTATTCCGTTTTGACAAAACAATAAAAAAATCCACAAATGCAAGAGTCATGGACAATCCGGCTGCCAATAAAAGGTTTCTCTGGAATTCTTCGTTTGACAATTCAACAGCGCCTGCGGATTTTAACGGCCATGGCGCATAACGCCGCCCCTGAGCGGAAAAATCCATGCCGTTTGCGTTATACCAGCGTATCATATCCGTAGTAAATGTAACGGCAAAAAGTGAAAACGGAAATACTCCGAAAGTAACAATTTCCCAGCGCCGTATATCTTTTGCCCATTGCGGAAAACCTGACATATCAAAAACAGATTGTGTAGATTCTGTTGTACTTAAACTTTGGGCAGAAACACTAAAAAACGGTGTAAGCAAAAGAGAAAAAACAATAACCGCAGAAATAATTCTTTTCATTTCTAAAATTAATCCTTAAAAATTGCGCTGCCTATCCTTAACAAAGTTGAACCTTCTTCTATTGCAATATCATAATCATTTGACATTCCCATGGAAAGAATTTTCCAGTTATTACCATTTTTACCTGAAAAAAAACGTTTTTCAAGTTCTTTTTGCGCTTTTACAAGCTGTCTGAAAGAACTCCGGATTAAGTCCCTGTCTGCTGTAAACGGCGCCATTGTCATCAGCCCTGCAGGGATTAAATTTTTGGAATTTAAGACGAGTTCCGCTGCTTTAAAAAGATCGTCAAGGCTTGTATAACCGTTTTTTGATTCCTCTCCTGTATGCAGCTCAAGCAAAACAGCAACAGGTTCCCTGCGTAAAGCAGAATATTTACAAAGTTCCAAAATAAGTTCGTTTCTGTCAACCGATTGTATGCAGTCAAAAAGCATAACTGCCTGCTTTGCTTTGTTGCGCTGAAGCGATCCAATCAGATGAAGCTGCATCCCGTAGAAAGCATCAGCCGGCATGACTTCCTGATACGGACGCCTGAAAGACAAAAACTTTTCTGCGGCTTCCTTTACTCTGCTTTCTCCAAAACACCGGATACCGCAATTAAAAGCTTCAATAATTTTATCTGCTGGAATAAATTTAGACACACCCATCAAAGTAATTTCATCACGCCTGCGTCCGGTATAATCACAAACTTTATGTATTCGCTCTTCTATTTCTGCGATATTTTCGGATATTAACATCACTTCTTTTATAATCGCATGTTATTAATCGAATTTGCAAGAGATAAAAAAGCTTCTACTTCAAGGTTTTCTGCCCGTTCATTTTCCCTGATGGCATTATCTTTTAAAACTGCTGTGCATAATTCAGCGGAAGAAAGAAATACAGTCAGGTTATTTTTGATTGTTTTACGCCTTGATGCAAACAAAGCGCGGACAAGCGGATAAAAGATATCCGGATAATAAGGCGTTTCTTTTTTTTCCAGAAGGACTCCCATACTGTCAACATTCGGCTGCGGGTAGAATGATTCCCGCCGGATTAACATTAAAGGTTTTACTTTGTATACAGAAGCGCACAAAACCGAAAATGAAGAATAATTTTTTGATCCTGCAGGCGAACTCATGCGCAAAGCTGTTTCTTTCTGCACTGTTATAACCATACGCGAAAAAATCTGTTTTTTTTCTATAAGATCTGCTATTAAAACAGCCGCAATATTGTAAGGCAGATTCCCCAAAAGAAAAGGCGCCTTATGCAACGCAGTTTCCCGCGCAGGACTTTTCCAGGTTTTCAATACATCGCCTTCAATCAGGCTGAAGTTGTCATATCCGGAAAAAAAACTTTTTAAAATACGGATAAAACCAAGATCAATTTCAAAGGCCTTTACTGTCAATTCTTTATCAAGAAGTAAAGCTGTCATTGCTCCAAGACCAGGACCAATTTCCCAGACTTCATCCTTACAATTGGCTCCAAGAGCATCAACAAGTGATTTTCTGATTTGCGGATTAATCAGAAAATTTTGTCCGAATCTTTTCTGCATCCCAAGCCCTTCCTGATCAAGAAAAGTTTTTAAGGCAGAAGCTGAATTATAATTGAGCATGTGTACATAATATCTTAAATAATATTTTATAACCATATATCAATAAATCATAAAAAAGGCTGTAAATGATATAATATTTTTTTTCTCCGGCATTCAAGAATAATCAGCAGTAATATCAGAACAAAAGAAAGCGCAAGTACAATGTATGGGTTAGCTGAAATACCGGGAATGTTCCCTGCTGCAGAAGCAATTGTTTCCATTAATCTGTAAAAAACAGATAACGGAAGATTAAGAAAAAAAGAAATCGAAAATATGTTTAAGATAAGCCAAATAACCGATCCAATCATAAAAAAAGTTGTAAGAGGAACAATCAAAAGACCTGCGATAATACCTGCCGGCGCAATTAATCCGAATGTAAAACTGCAAATTCCGCAAGTCGCCAAAAACGCGCCTACAGACATTGAAAGCGGCTGTAAAAGAAAATCCGGAATCCTGCCTGCCAGCAATGAAGCCAAAGCCTTGCCAATAATCAGAATCCCAAGCAGCGCCAGATATGAAAGAATAAATGACAAAGTGTTTCCTGCGGCAGGCGTAATAATGATTTGAATTAAAAATGAAAGTGATAAAACAGACAGTGAATTTTTCGGAAATGTTCCAAGAATGGCAATAACTCCAATCATGTACATTAAAGCTGCACGGTTAAGGCTTGGAGCTGGACCTACCAGAAAACAGTATAAAAAAATAAAACAACCGCCTGTTATGGCAGATGCTTTAAGGCCAAGAGGTTTTTTTAAAATAAATGCAATAATTGCAGCCAGTATTGCAAGATGCATACCGGAAAGAGCAAGAATATAGGAAAGACCTGCATTTCTGTAAGTAGCAGTAAAATTGGAATCCAGGTTATCTTTTATTCCCAAAAGAAGAGCAAGTGTTAATCCGCCCCAGCTTTCTTTTTCCAGAAGACTGATCAGATTTAATCTGATAGTTGTACGCATACGTTCTATCGCAGAAGCAGGTTTTACGATATGTAATGATTCTGCATTGACAGTCCATCCCAAATCGCCTGAGCGGACAGCGCCTTCGGTAAAAACTGTTGTACCACGTCCGAATTCCCTTAACTTGTCAGAATTCACTTGTGTAAAAAAAACAATAACTTCACCTGAGCTGCTTACACGAAGCCCTCCAGCACCTGCGCATCTTCGAAGTGAAAGAGAAACCATTGCCCTTCCGCCTGAAATTATTCTTGGATCTTCAAGCAGTACTCCTTCTACTCCTGTAATTTTATCCTGAGGAATGCCGAAATTAACATTGTTTTGTCCTGCAGAAGCAGCGCACAGTCCGATAAAAAGACCGGCAGATAAAGCCGTAACATTAAATGAAGTTATGTGCAACTTACGGGACTGTCCGTCTAGCGAAGAAACAACGCGGAAAAAACAAAGCGTTACGAGCAAAACAAGTAATACCGTAATAATTACCGTTAAACTGTAATGAAATAAAATGTAATAACCTGCCGCTGCTCCGAAAGCTGTACAAAGAACAGGAGTAAGACGAAAACTGTTTATCGAACCCATTTAAGGTTATCGATAGCCTCCCTTGCCGCAGCCTGAATGTATTCCGGGTATGATAAATTGCTGACATAGAGTAAATGATCAAAAGCGGCATTATCGCCGATAAGGCCGAGAGCCTGAACAATTGATAAAGTTATTTCCGGATCAAAAATTCCTGTACTCTCCGTTCTTGCATTAATTAAACCAAGCTGCAATCCAAGAACAAGAGCTGCCTGTGAATTTCCAACTGCTCCAAGACATGTAATTGATTCAATAAATCTTTCTTTTGAAACCGTTCCCTGATGATAATCAGCCTGAACACGGTAATAATGTCTTATAGCCAAGGCATTAGCCCTTGTCCATCTTAGATGAGTAAGGGTTAAGACAGCCGAATAACGCATTGCAGCCAAATCAATATTTGAATTTGTATCAGCTAAAGCCTGTTCAAGCGCCAGTTCTGCAAGCTGCCCCTGTTCTGATATACTAAGCCGCACACTGTTTATTCCTGCTCTGAAAGCAGCCAGTTTTTCATCAGGCGGATTATTCCAAAGCACATTCAGCAGGAATTGATGTAAATTACCTGGTATTACTTCCATTGCGCCATATGCTTCATTTGTAATCACTTCAGGATAACCTGCGCAATATGCCGAGAAAAGAGCCTGATATGAAGAACTGTCACCTAACTCCATAATCGCAAGAATACAGGCGGAAACAATCGAATAATTAACATGGGAACCGGATTTATATGTCAAATTTCTCCCTATTAAATAATTATTAAGATTATTTATAATATTACGGTTGCCTTTTCCTACTATTCCGAGAGTAATCAATATATCAGCTGCTGATTCTGAATCCGGATTACTGACAAAAACTCTCCATAAATCATCTGCGCCGGAAAATTCAGAAAGCTGCAGAATGGAATCCGGATTTTCATCATCTTCGTGAAGTAAATCAGGATATTCATTATCTTCGGAAATAGAATCAGGATCATCTTCATAGTTTTCAGGGAAAAAATCAGAGCTTTCAGCTTCATCAAAATCTAAAAAAAGAAAGTGCGGAAAAAAATTTATGGTATCGGCATCTTCAGTATCACTGAAAAGAAAGGGAGTAATAAAAACAAATATTACAATAAAACATAGATATTTATTCATTCATTACCTCCTGAAATTTTCTTACCGGCTCATTGTATGCTGCCTGATTGGGAGTTAAGTTATCAGCTTCTGTTTCCAGTACTCTGAACGGAAGTTCATCATCGTCATCTTCCGGTATCATATTAAATACCTCACACAGAATTTGGTTACGTGTTGCAATCGGAAGAGGGTCTGCTTCCATATGTACAAGCGATTTATTTGTTTCTTCTTTAAATTCAACCGAACGCACAGTAGCCGGAATACATATGGGAATTTTATTCAATGAAAATTGCACTTTAAGACGCATTCCGACAGCAGCCTGCCCGTTAACCTTAAATGCACAGCCGGTATCGGAAATATCTTCCATCATGCATCTTAAACCGGGTGATTTTTCCAGCGTATGCGGATTATCAATATCATTAACCAGATACAAAAAAGCCGGTTTGCGGAATTTAAGCCTCATGGATTTCCGTTTCTGAGTCCTGAAAAGCGAATCGTTATGATCAACCTTAAGCGATGAAATACCTTTGGAGAAAACTTCGTCGATTACTTCGGTATCAAAAACATACCCCGCATCATCTTCCCGCCAGAAATAAACTGATATTTTTACTCCATGCCATTGCATTGAAGATACAGCTTTGGAATTAACAGGACGCGAGATGGTAAGATAATTGCCGAAATTTTTTACAACTTCGGATTTATAAACACCGGTTCCGGCTACTAAAATCCGAAGCGTCTGCCCTTCGCTGATCTGCCGTGTATTGGATATCTTTGCCTTGTTTTCACTGGATTCGAGTTCAATTTTTTTAAAATAATCAAAAAGTTTGGAAAGAAAAAATTGCATCGAAGGATCATTATTATCAATTGAAAGCTGCATGGTTTTGGCAATCGAACGGATTATAATTTCAAATTGATTCTGAGATTTGAAAATGGCGACAGGATCCTTGATATTGCAATTGGAAACAAGCCGTCTTAGCTGTTCCATATCTTTTATGGTAAAACCGGCTTCTTTACCCTTTGTATAAAATTGTATCCAGTTCCCCGTTTTTTCCTTATTTGAATTAACCAGGAAATAAACGCTGACGAGTAAAACAACTGCGATCACCAGGAAAGGAACCAATATTTACCTCATTTACAGGATTATTTACATATTAATCATTATAATGCAAAAATATAGATATGGGTATATATGCAGAAGCCTTGATCCTGTATATTCTGCTTTTTTTCTCGGGATTGGCGGCTTTTTTTTCAGGTTTAACTGAAAAAACTCCTGAATTTTCAGTTATGGCAGAACTTGTCAGAATAATAATGTATTACATCCCTGCTATTGCATTAATCTGGCATCTGCAGTTAAACAGATCGCACCAGATAAAAGTATCTGAACATCCGGTAACAGAAAAACAGAAAAAAGACATACAGATTCTTAAATTCCAAAAAAAAGATTTTATTTCGTTTGTTATTGCATTGCCGTGTTTGATATTTACCGGTTCAGTAATTACGATATTATCAGCATTAACAAACAGCAGTTCCGCACCGGAAATTTTTAGTTCGCCTTCTACGATTACAGGATGGATAATACTTTGTTTAACCTGTGTTTTTTCAGCCTATCTGGAAGAAAGTTATTTTCGCTTTTATATTTTATCCAATAAAAATGAAATGAATCTGAAAGCTCCGGCAGCTTTGATTTTATCTGTAATTTTATTTTCGTTCTGCCATATATACGGAGGCTTTTTTGGTTTTTTAAACGCTTTTCTTTGCGGAGCATTGCTTGGAATAATTTTTTTGCGGTTTAAATCAATTCATGGAATAGCGATAGCCCATTGTATTTATAACATAAGCGCATTTGTATTGAGTGCGATAATGTAACTAATACTAACTATACAATCTGTTTAACTGCCTGTATGCCTGTTCGGCAAGACCGAAGCCTGCATTTTTGGTAAAGTCTTTTGCATATTCATCATAAAGCATGTCTTCGTACATTTTTCCGGCAAAGCTGTCGTCAACAAGGCCGGATTTTTGCACTGTGTTCCTCATGCTGTTTAAAAGATTTTTTACAAGGAATGTTTCAAGTTCAAGACAAAGTTCATAAAGTTTGTCGTTTTTATCTATATCTGTCTGCCCGGGACGAGGGGATGCAGAATCTCTTGCTGCCGATGTTCTTCTTAAAATATCTTCAAAATCCTGTGTTCCGCTGACTGCACGTGATGATGAAAAGCGATAATCATCCATATTAATTAATCCAAATCCAGCAATATCCATATTACTCCCCTTTTTTCCGGATTATCTCTTTAACGTAGTTGCTGTACCAAGCATATTATCGCTTGTCTGTATGGTACGGGAATTAAATTCATATGCGCGCTGGGCGATGATTAAATTAACCATTTCCTGCACAACAGCCACATTGGACATTTCAAGGAACCTGTGTTCCAATTGACCCATACCTTCATAACCAGGAGTACCGGGAATCGCATCACCGGAAGCCTGTGTTGTCTTGAATAAATTTTCGCCTATTGCGGTAAGACCTACAGGATTCGGAAAACGGTACAGTTCTATTCTGCCGACATCGACTTCGACCAAATCACCGTCCTGCGGAATTCTGACGCTGACTCTGCCGTCTTTTGTAATATTGATGGTATCCGGCAGAAATAATTCTGGCATTACGATATCAGGAATCAGCCAGTAACCATTGCTTGTAACCATACGCCCTGTATTATCAACTTTAAAATTACCGTTACGTGTATATGCCATGCTGCCGTCGTACATCTGTATTCTGAAAAAACCTTCTCCTGCGATAGCGACATCGGTAGGTACATCTGTCTGCTGCAGGCTTCCCTGCGAAAAAACTCTCTGAGTATCCGCAAGTTTTACGCCATGACCCATCTGAATGCCTACCGGAACCACTGTATGTTCTGTGGCAGGAGTACCGGCTGTTCTGATTGTCTGATATAAAAGATCTTCAAAATCGGCGCGCTGTTTCTTGTAGCCGTGTGTATTAACGTTTGAAAGGTTATTTGCAATTGTATCGATATTTGCCTGCTGTCCGATCATGCCGGATGCGCCTGTCCATAAACTTCTGACCATTTATTTACCTCTTTTATTTAACCGAATTTAGCTACTTGATTTATCAATGTACCAAGCATGGTTTCTTCAGCCTGGATTATTTTTTGATTTGCTTCATAAGCGCGGTTTACTTCGATCATCTGTACCATTTCAACTACCGGATCAACATTTGATGATTCAAGGAAACCCTGCAACAAAACCGGACGTCTGTCGCCGCTGATAATATAAGCAGGACCTGATGTCTGGCTTTCGCGGTAAAGGCTGGAACCCTGTTTTTCAAGATACCGGTCAACTTCAAATTCTACAATTTTTAAAATATCAAGAACTACAGGATCTTCCCATTGATTGGTTTCTCTCCCTACCATCAATTCCGGATCATCCTGATACGCTGCATTAATCCATATCCTGCCTTCTGAATCAATTCTGAAATTATTGGCTTTTATGTTAATTGGGCCGTTTTCTCCCAGTACAGGGAATCCTTCTTTTGTAACAAGATATCCTTCCTTGCCAAGAATAAAAGAGCCGTTTCTTGTATATCGTTCGCCGTATGGGGTGGCAACTGCAAAAAAGCCATGACCATCAAGCATCAGATCAAAATCATTGGTTGTTTCTTTGGGAGAACCTTGAGTAAAACTGGTATATAATTCATTTAATTCAACGCCAGTTCCAAGTCTTCCTATTATAGGAGCGGCATCCGCTGAGCCAAACGGGATATGATAAACACCGTCATCGTCCATTCTTCTTAACAATAATTCGGGAAAAGCCTTAAATGATGTTACATCCCGTTTATAGCCGTCTGTATCCACATTTGCCAGATTGTTAGCAACAGCATCAAGCCGCCATTGCTGCGCTCTCATTCCGCTTGCTCCGGTATAAATACCTCTAACCATGGTTAATTATCGGCAGAATAATTTTATTAATTTATGCCGGAATGATAAGATACCCGATTGCGTCCTGAAGCTTTTGCGTTGTAAAGTTCCTTGTCAGCGTTGGAGGTAAATAATTCCAAAGAGCTGTTTAAAACAGGTATAAGAGAATTTATGCCGATACTGATTGTGATTTTCATTACAGGACTGTTATCTTTCCGGATAACTGCAGATTCAACTGCCAAACGGATGTTTTCGGCGACTTCAATGGCAGACTCCAATGGAGTATTGGGCAGTAAAACAACAAATTCTTCTCCACCCCAGCGGGAAATAAAATCAGCAGGCCGCTTTACTACTGATCTAAACAACTCTGCAACCGTTTTTAAAACAATATCCCCGTTATGATGTCCATATTCATCATTAATTAACTTGAATTTATCCAAATCCATCATAAATATACTGATAGGAGTTTTTTCTCTTATGGCAAGTCTCCATTCCATTTTCAGCCGTTCGTCAAAACTGCGTCTGTTCGGTAAACCTGTCAACTGATCAACAAAACTTAAACGTTCTATCATACGCAGCTGCGTTACAATCTGAATCTGGTTTCTAACCCTTAACTTAACAACTGTAGGACTAAAAGGTTTTGTAATATAATCAGCAGCATCAAGAGAAAGTCCTTTTTCTTCATCTTCATCACTATCCAAACCGGTTATAAAAATAACAGGTATTTTTTTGATTTTTTCGGTATTTTTGATTACAGAAAGCGTTTCATATCCATCCATTCCCGGCATTATAATATCAAGAAGAATCAGATCAGGCGAATATTCTATTGCTTTTTCGATGGCTTCTGTTCCGTTTGAAGCTGTAAAAATCACATAATCAGGACCCAGGATATAGGTTAATATTTTGATGTTTGTATTTTCATCGTCTACAATAAGCAGTGAATTTTTATTTTCTGCCATAAAACAATTAAACCATCCTTACATTTTTATCTGCAGAAGATTCCAAGTACATAATAACAGTTTATTTAATTTTATTGTACTGGTTTTTAATAAAAATATAAACAAAAAAAAACCTGATCTGAGCAATGATACTCTGACCAGGTTCTTTATAAATTTGATTTTTCTATAGTACCAAAAAACTGAAATTAACCTTCTTTTAAAATCAAAGAACTGGTTTTTTGGCTGCTGCCGGTTTTTTGGCTGCCGCAGGTTTCTTCGCTGCTGCCGGTTTTTTGGCTGCTGCGGGTTTCTTTGCTGCTGCGGGTTTCTTCGCTGCTGCGGGTTTCTTCGCTGCTGCAGGTTTCTTCGCTGCTGCAGGTTTTTTCGCTGCTGCGGGTTTCTTCGCTGCTGCAGGTTTTTTCGCTGCTGCGGGTTTCTTTGCTGCCGCGGGTTTCTTCGCTGCTGCTGGTTTCTTGGCTGCCGCGGGTTTCTTCGCTGCTGCCGGCTTCTTGGCTGCCGCGGGTTTCTTCGCTGCTGCTGGTTTCTTCGCAGATGTTACTGCCATCTTTTTATCCCCCTTTGCAGGTGTTTTACTGCCTTTCACCTTGGCAGTGGCGGGTTTTCCAGTCTTCGCTGTTTCCCCTCCCTTTATGTTTTTTCCGGTGTTTTTAATAACCGCTTGTGCGCCGGCAAGACGCGCTAACGGCACCCGGAATGGTGAACATGATACATAGCTGAATCCAGTTCTATAGAAGAATTCAATAGAGGCAGGATCGCCGCCGTGTTCTCCGCAGATCCCGATTTTGAGATCCGGTTTTGTATTTCGTCCTTCTTCAATCGCATGTTCAATTAACCCGCCGACTCCGTGCTGGTCAATTGTCTGGAACGGTTCGTCATCAAGGATACCTTTCTGTAAATAAATCGGCAGGAAGGAAGCTACATCGTCGCGGCTGAAACCGAAAGTCATTTGTGTAAGATCATTTGTTCCGAAACTGAAGAAATCTGCATATTCTGCAATGCTGCCTGCGCGGATTGCAGCGCGCGGCACTTCAATCATTGTACCAATTGTAACCGGTACTTTTACACCGGCTGCATTAAATATCTTATCAAGAATTTTTTCTGCATTTGGACGCAGATATTTTAATTCTCTTGGAGTAACAATAAGCGGAATCATAATTTCCGGGTGTACCGGAATTTTTTGCTTTGCGCATTCTGCAGCTGCAAGAGCGATTGCTTCAACCTGCATGTCATATATTTCCGGATAGGTAACAGCCAAACGGCAGCCGCGATGACCCAGCATCGGATTACTTTCAACGAGTGTACCGATTTTTGTTGTTAACTTGTTTACATCCAGTTTTAAATGAGCTGCAAGTTCTGCAATTTCTTCTTTTGTATGAGGAACAAATTCATGGAGAGGGGGATCTAAAAGTCTGATTGTAACAGGACGGCCTTCCATCGCCTTGAAAATACCAAAGAAATCCTTTTGCTGTAAAGGAAGAATCTTTTTTAATTGCGCTTTTCTGTCTTCTTCTGTTTCAGAAAGTATCATTGCGCGGAAATGAACAAGTTTTTCTTTTTCAAAGAACATGTGTTCTGTCCGGCATAAGCCAATACCCTGAGCGCCGAAATCAAATGCGCGTTTTGCATCTTCCGGCTGATCTGCATTTGTTCTGACATCAAAACCTTTAATCTTTCCGCGGACAGCGCCCTTACGGACTTCATCACACCATTTAAGGAAAGTTTCCATTTCTTTGGAAATGGCAGGCGCAACAAGCGGCATTTTGCCTTCGTATACTTCGCCTGAAGAACCGTCGATGGTTATCCAGTCGCCTTCCTTGAATGTTTTTCCGCCGATATCAACAGAACCATCAGGATTTAATAAAACGCTTTTTGCGCCGACAATACACGGGGTTCCCATGCCCCGCGCTACTACTGCTGCATGGCTTGTCATTCCGCCTGTTGATGTAAGAATACCCTGTGCAACAACCATTCCGCCGATATCTTCAGGGCTTGTTTCCTTGCGCACAAGCATTACCTTCTCGCCTCTTTCATGCCAGCTTTCCGCATCTTTTGCAGTATAAACAATCCTGCCTGAAGCGGCGCCCGGTGATGCATTTAATCCTTTGGTAATTGCTTTTGCTTCTTTTTGTGCTTTTGCATCGATCATCGGGTGCAGTAACTGGTCAAGATGACCGGGTGTTACGCGCAATATGGCTGCGTTTCTGTCAATTAAACCTTCGTTTACCATATCTATGGCGCATTTTACAGCAGCTGTCCCTGCGCGTTTGCCGTTACGGGTCTGCAGAATATAAAGAACTCCCTGTTGAACAGTAAATTCCATATCCTGCATATCTTTAAAGTGTTTTTCAAGTCTGTTTTTAATACTAATTAATTGTTTATAAATGGCAGGATTCTTTTTTTCCAGTGTCGAAATTCTTTCCGGTGTCCTGATACCTGCAACAACATCTTCGCCTTGTGCATTCATCAGGTATTCGCCGTAGAATTCATTAATGCCAGTCGATGGATCACGGCTGAAACACACGCCTGTTCCCGAATCTTCGCCGAAATTTCCAAAAACCATTGATTGAATATTAACAGCAGTTCCTTTAAGCCCTTTTATGTTCTCGATTTGGCGGTATTTTACAGCTCTTTCGTTCATCCATGAACCAAAAACTGCGCTGATGGATCCCCATAATTGATCCATTGGGTTCTGCGGAAAATCTTTTCCGGAGTGCTTTTTAACTATCTTTTTATATTCATCAACAAGTTTTTCCAAATCTGATGCGCCAAGATCGGTATCCAGTTCAATTTTTTTGTTTTTCTTTGCGGCTGACAGGGCATTTTCAAAATAATCGTGGTCAACACCCATTACAACATCGCCGTACATCTGAATAAAACGCCTGTATGCATCCCATGCAAATCTTGGATTTCCGGTTTTATCTGAAAGACCTTTAACTGCTTTATCACTCATTCCAAGATTAAGGATTGTATCCATCATACCCGGCAGTGATGCAGCGGCTCCTGAGCGGACAGAAACCAAAAGAGGATCATTTGGATCGCCGAGTTTCTTTTTCATTACTGCTTCAAGTTTTTTTAAACCTGCTTCAACTTCTTCTTTAAGTCCAGCAGGATATTTACTTTTATTTTCATAATAGGCAGCGCATACATCAGTAGAAATAGTAAAGCCTGGCGGAACCGGAATTCCAAGATTAGTCATCTCGGCAAGATTGGCTCCTTTGCCGCCCAG
>Ga0123356_10004297_pt1 | contig 14742 bp, 11 predicted proteins | sample TergutEmb28metaG_2_FD_92546 | JGI IMG/M metagenome (GOLD analysis project Ga0123356, IMG submission 92546) | Embiratermes neotenicus P3 segment gut microbial communities from Petit-Saut dam, French Guiana - Emb289 P3 | ecosystem: Host-associated > Arthropoda: Insects > Digestive system > Gut ... | reverse complement strand
TATAATGCAAATTTCGAACGATAAAAAGTTATTCGCCGGTTGTTCTTATACTCTTTTTGTCAACGGCATAGTAATCCTTATGATTGGATCCATTATGCCGTTTTTGAACGAAGAGTATAATATTGGTTATCATACGGCCGGTTCTTTTCTGGCCATTCGTTTTCTGGGAAATATTCTTTCGGGTTTTTTAGCAGGCATACTTATCCCGTTCATTGGCCGGAAAAAAACCGTTGTCATACTGTCTTTGTGTATTGGACTATCCTGTTTTGGTATTATTATGACCGGATATGTTCCGTTTTTAACACTCCTGTTTTTTATGCTTGGAATTGGAACCGGGAGTGTTAATTATGTGAACACTGTTTTAGTCAATGATATGGCAGCCGGGAAAGCTGCCCACCTTAATATACTGCATACATCTTTCGCAGTAGGCGCTTTTTTATCGCCGCTTATCGCCGCGCTGATTATCGGCATGGGATTCAGCTGGAAAATCGTTATCTGGACAGGAATTATATTTTCCGCATCGGTGTTTGTGGTCTACTGCCTGATGCGCATTACCGATCATCCAAAACATACGGTTGTGCATAATACAATGGAACAGCCGGTTCCGTTTTATAAAAACATAACCTTTTATTTGGCCGGCGGTGTATTGTTTTTTTATTTGGGAGCTGAGACAAGCGTCATCGGCTGGCTGGTAACCTATTTAAAAGATGCCGAAATAATGAGCGCCGCTTATGCGCAAACACTGCTGTCGATCATGTGGCTTGTCATCATCGCCGGCCGTCTTTTTTGCGCCTATCTTGCCACTCGTATCAAAAAAACACTTATTATTTTACTGAATGCCACAGGCGCCGCGCTGATGTTTACATTATTTCTTTTCAGCAAAGACATAATAGTATTAACCATTGTCATGATCGTATTTGGATTTTTCTTTGCAGGAATTTATCCCACCACCATTTCCGCTATCGGCGGAATTCTAAAAGGTTCGAACCACGCCATGGCCACACTAATGGCCATCGCCGGACTTGGCGGTATTGTATCGCCCTATATTGTCGGCGTGATTGCCTCATCCGCCGGCATCACCGCCGGCATGAGCGTTATTATTGTTTTCAATATACTCACCGTTACATTCGCCCTTGCGTTAAAGCTGCGGGGTGGGAAGTAACGTGTGATATTTGTATCATGGGGAGCAAGGATCAGTATAGCTTAGTATGTATCAGGATCGTTGAAAAAAATCCTGTGTTGGTATATGATTTAGGTTTGGTAAACGAATTGTAGAACAGGAGCAGCATGGCAAAGAGCGGGCAAATTATGGCGACCAATTGATTGTCAATTTATCCCGCTATTTAAGTGATACATTTGGAAAAGGCTTTTCCGAAGCTAATCTGTGGAATTTCAAGCAATTTTATCTTACATGGCCAAATGATGAGATTGGGGCTGTCCGAGAAGTACAACTTGGGCAGCTTTTTTATTATAAAGATTCCAAAAAAATCTAAGTTATGATAAAATATTTACATGAGCAAAGGCAAAAGTGATAAGATAAGGTACAAGCCGTATGAACAAAACCAGCCATATTTGATACCTCCCAGCGCCGATGAACTGATACCACAGGACCACTTGGTCAGGTTGGTAAACGAAGTGATAAACGAAATGGGTATAGAGCAGTTGCTGAGGAAATATCAGGTTGGAGGCGGTGCGAGCCGATACCATCCGGTAATGATGACCAAGCTGTTTGTGTACGGATATATGACCAAGGTGTGTTCGAGCCGAATGCTGGCGAAGGCAACGCGTGAAAACGTGATGTTTATGTGGCTTTCCGGGAATCAAAAACCCGATTTCCGGACATTAAATGATTTTCGGGGAAAACTGCTGAAAGGGGTAATGGAAGAAATATTTGTGACCGCAGTACAGATGCTGCACGCGAAGGGCTATATCAAACTTGAAAACTATTTTGTGGATGGTACAAAGATTGAGAGTGCGTCCGGCCGGTACACGTTTGTGTGGAAGAAAGCGGTGGAAAAGCATGACCAAAAGCTGGATGCCAAACTGCGTGCGTATATTAAGATAACGGAACAGGTATGGGATGACGAGAACGGAGAGTACGGGGATCGGTATCTGGAGGAATTGGGCGGGAAAGAGCAGTATACCAGCTCGGATGTTAAGCAGCTTGCTGGTATACTGCGTGAACGAATAGAACAGTTTGAGGCTGTAGCAGATAAAAAAAAACTGCGAAAGGAACTGAAAACGATAGAACAGGATTACCTGCCACGGAAAAAGAAGTATGAAAAAGCAAAACGGATATGCGGGAAACGGAATAGTTATTCCAAAACGGACCAAGACGCAACCTTTATGCGGATGAAGGAAGACCATCTGCGGAACGGACAATTGAAACCGGCATACAACGTGCAAATAGGAACCGAAAACGGGTTTGTGGTAGGATATGATATATTCGCAAACCCGTCAGACACCGTGACATTAAAGCCTCATTTAAGACGACAAGCACAACGTTTAAAGAAAAAACCTAAAGTAATAATAACAGATGCCGGTTATGGCAGCGAAGAAAACTACCAGTATCTTGAGAATCGGAGGACCGTAGCGGTAATTAAGTATCCTACTTACCATAGAGAGAAAAGCAAAAAATGGCAGACAGACATCTTCAGAGCAGAGAACCTTGCATATGACCGGAAAGGGCAATATTATATTTGCCCTAATGGCAGAAAATTAACCAAGAGAGCAAGCCGGGTACGAATAACTCCTGCGGGATATTCTGTAACAATAGACCGATACGAATGTGAATCGTGTAAATATTGTCGGATGAAAAAACAATGTACAAAGGCAGTTGGAAACCGGAGCATTGAACGGAATGAGAATTTACAAAGGCTCAAGAAGAAAGCTCGGCGGATATTGGAAGATGAACGGTATGTGGAATTACGTAAACAGCGGTCGGTTGAAGTAGAAACGGTATTCGGTCAGATAAAAGGAAATCAGGGAAACCGTCGATTTCTGTTGCGGGGAATCTCTAAAGTCTCAACCGAATGGGGCTTACTCTCACTTGGATACAACCTGAAGCAAATATACCGGTTAAACCAGAAAAAAACGGGATAATAATCCCCAAATGGACCATTAAAATTTTATAAGCCCCCAAAATTTCGAACGTCCGAATTTTTTGGTTCAAATTATACTTGCGGACATAAAAAAGACTACCCGAAAATTACTTCTCGGACAGCCCCAATTGAGTTGGTCGCATATTCGCCTGATAATGCGTCTTGATACAGAAAATGCGCGAAAATATTACCTAAATGAAGCTCGAACACAGGGTTGGAGCGTCCGTGTTTTGGAACGTAATATCCAGACAAGTTATTTTGAACGACTTATTTCGACACAGAAGCCGGAAAATTCGATTATAGACCAGAATAATATACCTGTAAAAGAGGATTTTATTAAAGACCCATATGTTCTTGAATTTCTTGGTTTACCGGAAAATCCTGCTCCAAAAGAATCAAAACTTGAATCTGCAATTATCAGTCATTTACAGGAATTTCTGCTTGAGCTGGGCAGGGGATTTTCATTTGTCGGGCGGCAATTCCGTATCAGTACAGAAACATCGCATTTTTATGTTGATCTTGTTTTTTATAATTACTTGCTGAAATGCTTTGTTGTTATCGATTTAAAAACACAAAAACTAACGCATCAGGACATCGGGCAGATGGATATGTATGTGCGGATGTTTGATAATTTAAAACGCGGAGATGACGATAATCCTACAATCGGTATTATTTTATGTGCCGAAAAAGACAGAGCAATAGTAAAGTATTCTGTGCTTTCAGACAGCCGCCAGATTTTTGCATCCAAATACAGTTTAATTCTGCCAACCGAGGAAGAGCTGACAGCAGAGCTTGAACGGAACGCAAATTATCTACGTGAAGTGCAGGGGGATGGGTGAGAGAAAATTGTCAAGGGTATAAGCATACTGAAGTTAGTATTATACCATTTGTGATGGATGCTTTTGAGATATAATGGTTGTAACCTCTTCTAATTTGTTCCTTGTTATACTATACTAAAAATTAATGAAAGCCGACAAAGCCATAGCAACCTACCGCCGCATGAGGTCGCAGCCACTATGGCGTTTGCTTGCTTCTGACAACGGTCCCACCGTTATTGGCTTATTGCAATCACATCTGTATGAAAGCGAACGGAGTCTGCCTTCTTCGATCATGCACGAACGTATCGGGCGTGATCTGGAGACGATTCGGGCGCAAGGTGATGATTTTCCTCAAACAGCCCAGGCATATATAGCCAATTGGCTTGCCTTGGTCATACAAGCGCTTGTGAAACTGGCTGAAGATACCGATACTGACAAACAACGGCGTATTGATCGCTTAAAATCGGAGCAAGATCGAATAGAAAAAGAGATAGCTGCGATTCAAAAAGGCCAAATGCGCGTACTTCCGCAAGCATCGGCGCTGGAACGTATACGAGAAATTATTTCCCTTACAGACGATCTTACCGGAGATTTTCGTCGTGTTCGCGATCAGTTTGATAAGTTGAATCGGGATCTCAGAGAGCGGCTCATGGATACTGAAAGCAGCAGGGGTGATGTACTGGCCTCTGTGTTTGCAGGTATAGATTTGATTTCTGATAGTGATGCAGGACGGACATTCTCTGCTTTTTGGCGTCTGCTTACCGACCATGAGCAGGGGGCGACACTTGAGCAAGCCCTGGATAGTGTGATGTCGCGTGAATTTGTAGCTGAACTTGATGTCAAGGACAGACGTTTTCTCTTGCGTATGACGCATAACCTTCTTGAACAAGGAGGTGCTGTTCACGAAGTATTGCAAACATTTGCCCGCAGCCTAAAGAACTTTGTGCAAAGCCGTGAATATCTTGAGCAAAGGCGGATAAACCAGCTCTTAAAAGACGCTCAACGCGCTGCTTTGACGTTGAAGGACGAGATCAAAGCAACTGAAGCGCTTCAATATACCCTTGAGCTAACCAGCAGCCGTCTAAAATCATTATCTCAATGGGTGCTTTATGATCCGTTACTTGAGGCGCCGATCGAAGGAATGCAAGCCGGAGAAGCGCTATCCATAGATCTGGAATCCATTGGAGAGCTTGTGGCTCAATCAGAGATAGACTTTCGTTCGCTTAAAGCGAATGTACGGGATGTGCTTAAAACGCGTTTTCAAGCATCAATTGGCGATGTACTTGAACAGTATCCGGCCGCCCAGGGTTTGGGCAGTATTATAGGTTTGATCGCGCTTGGAAGCCGGCATGGAATCAAGGCAGATAGATCGGTTGGTTTAGCAGCCACTGAGACTGTTTCCTGGCTTGGTGATGATGCTATACAGCGCAGGGCGCGGATTCTTAAAATATTTTTCTTACAGGAGAAAACAGATGAGCTTGTCTGAAAATATAGCGCAGGAAAATTTTTCTGAAAACAACTTGTTTGCCGGCGATACAGGCGAACTGGCGCTGGATACCCGCCGCGCTCTGGTGAAATTGCTTTCCGGTCCGTCTCTGGACGGACAACATCATACGATGCTTTGGCCGGTACTTCTGCGGGACGAAATGGTCATCCGCCGCCGGCTTGCTGATTTCTTTTTGGAGTTAGTAATTGACCGCGACCTGCAAGTTGCTTTCACCCGCCAGGCTGATACAGGCGATCTGGATGTACCGCGATTGCTTCGTCGCGCTCATTTGACTTTTATTGATTCAATCCTGATTCTTTATCTGCGGGATCAACTAACACAAGCCGAGTCTCGCAATGAGCGTGCAGTTGTATCAAGAGATGATATCATTGAGTATCTGGGCATGTACGAACGAAGCGGAAGCACCGACAGGGCCGGGTTTACAAAACGGATTGATGCATCAATTGAAAAAATCAAAAAGCATAATATTTTACAAAAAATTCGTGCCAGTGATAACCGCTTTGAAGTGTCACCTGCGTTAAAATTGCTCTTTTCCGCAGAAGAAATTCTGGCGCTGACAAAACTCTACCAGCGCATGTCCGCAGGTGAATTGCCGGTTGGACAGCTGTCGCAAGAAGACGGAGAAGAATAATGATAATACAGCCGCAAACCGGTATGTTGTTTGAGAAAGAACAATTTCGCATGAGCAGACTTCAGGTATACAATTGGGGAACATTCTCCGATCTGCACGACATACCTATTTCAGAAAAAGGTTTTCTGTTTGTTGGAAAATCAGGTACAGGCAAATCTACGCTCCTTGATGCGTTTTCTGCATTATTTGTGCCTCCTCGTTGGGTCGATTTCAATGCCGTCGCCCGAGAGGCAGATCGCCTGGGGCGTGATCGCAGCCTTGTAAGTTATATACGCGGCGCCTGGGCAGAACAGAAAGATGAAGGATCTGGTATTATCGCTACCCGGTACCTTAGAACAGATACCACATGGTCCGCACTGGCATTGTCATACCGGAACCCTTTGGGAAAAGTCATAGTCCTTGTTCAAATCTTCTGGATTCGCGGCAATGCCAGCAGTAATGCCGACGTTAAGCGTTATTACCTTGTTTTTGAAAATGCGTTTGACTTGCATGAACTGGAAGATTTTGGAAAGTCAAATTTTGATGTTAGAAAGCTAAAACAATCATTTCCCGATGCTTTTATCCGTGATGAGTTTCGTTCATATTGTGATCGCTTTTGCTATTTGCTCGGCATCGAAAGTGATATGGCTCTAAGGTTATTACACAAAACGCAGTCTGCCAAAAATCTGGGTGACCTGAATGTATTCCTTAGGGATTTTATGCTCGACAAGCCTGAGACATTTGATGTTGCAGACAGGCTTGTGAACGAATTTGGCGAACTTAATGTCGCCCATCAATCTGTGGTGACTGCCCGTCAGCAGATTCAAACCCTTATTCCAGCGAGAGAAAAACATCATCAGATGGAATCATTAACGATGCAGAGAACCTCTCTCTATGAGTTGCAGGCAGGCATCGACATCTACCGTGAGACGCTGCGTATGGATTTGCTGAAAGAGCATATTGCTTCACTCAGAATTACTGCTGAAGGCCTGAATGGTGAGACTGCACGGCGGCAGGAATTATTGGACAACCATACAAGTGTATTACACGATTTTCAAAATCAGCATCGTGATATTGGCGGCGATCAGATTGAGCAATTGGAAAATGAAAAACGAAACCTGGAGGGACAGCGTTCTGATCGTCTGCGCAAGCGGAATCAGGCAGAAGAGGCGTGCAGCAAGCTTGGTTGGACTCTTGGTGAAACGCCTCAAGGATTTGCCGAACTTGTAGGGGAAGCACGCAAAGAAATTGAAGGATCGGATAACAGAAGCAACGCTGCCCGTGATGAGCAGATGATATTGGCCGGCAGGAAAAAGGATGCCGAAAATGCATTTTCAGTTGCCGTTATGGAAGTTAAAGCGCTTGAACGGCAACGCTCCAACATACCGGCTGCTATGCTGGATTTGCGTCATGAAATAGCTTTGGCTATCGGGCTCTCTGATGAAGCATTGCCGTTTGTTGGTGAGCTTATTGAAGTCAAACCGGACGAATCATCATGGCAAGGTGCCATAGAACGGGTTCTGCGCGGATTTGCTTTATCTATCCTGGTCGATGAACGCAACTACTCTGCGTTATCAAACCATATCAACAAAACACACCTTGGTAGGCGTTTGGTTTATTATCGGACAGGGCGTGATGAATCACCGCAAGCGAAGCATATTAATACCGATTCGCTGGTGTTGAAACTTAATATCAAAGATAATATTTATGCAAACTGGCTTAAACTTGAACTGCGTCAGCGTTTCGATTATGCGTGTGTAGATTCTATTCAGGCTTTTCGGACAGCAGATCGTGCCTTAACACGCGAAGGACAGGTCAAGCACAGCAAAACCCGTCACGAAAAAGATGACCGGTATAATGTTGGCGATCGGCGTAATTGGGTGCTGGGTTATAATAATAATCGGGAAAAATTGGCCCTATTCCAGCAACAAGCTCAGGAACAGGCTTCGATCATTTCTGCCTGCGACGAGAAGATAAATTCACTATTTGACAAGGAAAGAGAAAGTCAATCCCGCACCCTTCACTGTCAAACGCTTGTCAATTTGCAATGGCAGGAAATTGATGTTGCTCCTTTGCTGGATCGGATATCTTCGATTGAAAAATATATTCATGAGGTACATTATGGTAATACGGCGCTTAAGGAATTGGCAGAACGGATAACCAGGCAAAAGGCTCTTGTTTCACAGGCAGAGAAAGATCTGTTTGACATAAAGGTAGAATATAAAAACACACAGGAAAAAATTAAAGAAGATGAAATTACACTTGATACGCTGCAAAGCAACCCTTCTATCGTTTTGCTGACACCTTACCAGAAAACAGGTCTTGATGACCGTTATGCACAGATGAAAGATACTATCCGGCTTGATAACCTTGACCGTGTTACCACCAATGTAGTTCAAGTTTTGAGCAAGGATATCGAAAAAATAAACCGCGATATGGCTGACTGTGAAAAGCGGATTGAAAGTATCTTTACCGAATTTAAGCGGAGTTGGCCAATGGATGCCGGCGATCTTGACGCAACACTTTCCAGTGCGCCGGATTTTTTCGCTAAATTGACGAGGTTGGAAACAGACGGTCTGCCCGCACATGAACAGCGTTTCTTTGAGCTGCTGCAAAACCAAAGCAACCAGAACCTTGCCGCCTTATCTACTTACCTGAACGATGCAAGAAAAGCCATTTGGGAACGAATGGAACTTGTTAATAAAGGTCTTAGTCAGGTGGCATTTAATCAAACGGCGGATCAGCGTACTTTTTTATGTATTGATGTTAGTGATCGGCAATTGCAGGAAGTTCGGGAATTTAGGCATGGTATACAGCAGGTGTTAAGTCATGCATGGAGCGATGACAGCGAATATGCAGAAGATCGTTTTATTGCGCTTCGTAAACTGGTTGAACGTCTTTCAAGTCAGGATCCGGAACAGAGACGCTGGCGGGAATCTGTGCTTGATGTTCGTCAACATGTTGAATTCATCGGGCGTGAGATTGATGAGAGTGGCGTTGAGGTCGAGATTTACCGAAGCGGAGCCGGCAAGTCCGGCGGACAGCGCCAAAAACTTGCAACAACTTGTCTGGCTGCTGCGCTGCGCTACCAGCTTGGCGGAAATGATCATGGTGTTCCGATGTATGCTCCTGTTGTGCTTGATGAGGCATTTGACAAAGCGGACAATGAGTTCACTGCGCTGGCTATGGACATTTTTAATAACTTTGGTTTTCAAATGATCGTGGCAACACCTTTGAGATCGGTGATGACGCTTGAGCCATTCATCGGAGGCGCTTGCTTTGTAGATATTAAGGATAGGCATACATCCAGTGTTTTACTTATTGAATATGACAATGACAGCCAGCGTCTGAATCTTCCAGGAGCTTGACATTGAAATATCCTGATGACATTCGAGAACTTCTAAAACGCAGATTTCAAAATAAACACAAGGAATGGCTGAGGGCAGAGGCTGTATGGCCGCTGGAAATAAATTTGGGTATTCCAAAAGAACAAGATGCGCTGCGGCAGCCGGATAATGTACGGTCATGGATTTCTGTTTGGAGAAATTGGAATGGCAATGGATCTTTAGTCTGGAGTGAACGCCGCTGGCGATCGCTTGGTACACAAAACGTCCCCCAGAAATTGATATTGAAAAACCCTGACGATGTTGTATTATGGATTGGTGAGGCAGCAAGATGGTTACGCGCTGTCGATCGTTTTAAATCATTGATACAGCACTGGCCTGCATTAAGCGATACCTTGCCCAGGTACTTTAATGTCTTGGCTGATTACAATGATTCAGATTTTTTGCGTCTCTGTGATATGTTATCATGGATATGCGCTAATCCAAATTCCAATCTTTATATCCGGCAAATACCAGTTGCCGGTATCGACAGTAAATGGCTGGAATCACGAAAAAATCTTATCTGTGAACTGGTTACAGCGATTCAAAGTGATTCATCAGAAAAACTCTCAACAAGCCCGGAGGGCGAAGTTTCCAGAGCTCGCGACTTTTACAAACGTTGTGGTTTGAAGCCGCAGCCGCAGTTGATTCGTATGCGCATTTTGGATTCATGCCTTCGAAAACAATTTAGCGGGCTTTGTGATATATCTGCTCCTTTGGAAGAAGTGGTTGATCTTGGTATTATGCCCACTCATGTGTTTATTGTTGAGAACATTCAAACTGGGTTAGCCTTTAAGGATTTGGCAAATTCTATTGTGATAATGGGATTGGGATATAGCGTTGATGTTTTAGCGCAAATCCCATGGATCCGTAATGCGCGATGTATATATTGGGGAGATGTTGATACTCACGGATTTGCCATTCTTAATCGGGGCAGAACACATCTGCCTAATGTAGAGTCGGTGCTCATGGATAAATCGACGCTTTTGAATCATCGAACGTTTTGGGTAGAGGAGACAACACAACACGCATCGACAGAGTTGCCGCTGCTCACCGATGCCGAGCAAAAACTTTTTATGTCACTGAAGAACAATGTCTGGGGACAGAAATTACGTCTGGAACAAGAGCGGATTTGCTGGGATGAAGCATGGAATGTTTTGCGGATGGTTGTTGAGTGATCTGAGGATTTGGTAAATTTATCAATTTTTTCAAAAAGGCATTGATGCCTCAAGCTAGAAAATCTAACCATAGATGCCGAAGCGCAACGGCTTCATGCCTAGTTTGGAAACAAACTCAGGAACAGGTTCGGCGAAAGAAGTTAATTTGTCAAGGGCCTAGTTCATTCTATTTGCCATTTTCGGCGGTACAAAAGGTGCTATTTGACAGCGGGGAGCCTGGGCAACGGCGCGGTGGCGCGCATTAGACCCTGAGCGTAGGAATCGTAAGCCCTGCGCCCAAAATTGCTATTACGAGCTTGAGCCGGGGTGGGTACGTACATATGCCTTTCCCAAAACAGGGCTGTACAGGCCGGGCGGTGGTTTCCTTCCAATTCTTTTCCACCGCCCTGTGGGTTCGACTCCCGCCAGTTCTATCGAGGCATATTTTTAGGAGGCTCTATGTGTGATTTTTGTACCTGTAAGTTTAAAGAGATGCTTATCCACAATTGCAGGATATGTTTCCGTACGGATTCGTTCCCGAAGCAATTTCAATTTTTTTGTTATAGGAAAAATGAAGGATTCAATGTCCGAATCAAAATCAAGCCTTTTTCCCGCTATGATTCTATCGCTTATGAAATCGCTAATCTGTTTGAGAATGGTTGAGACGGCAGGACTGGCAACAAGAATACCTGTTTCATAAAACCAAATAAACGATGCCGTTATTTTTCCAAACAACAGAGGATATTTAATCGTACCAGAAAACGTCTTATCAGAAAAAAGACTAATTTGCTTTAATATTTTTCGATATAGCTTAAGCCGTCGACTGTATATTTCGTAAAAGAAACGGGTGTATCCGCGTTTCAATGCCGGGGAAGATGTGACCGCCAAACTACGCAAAATAAGTGCCTCGACAATCGACCGTCTGTTAAAACCAAACAGAGCCAAGTTAAAAATTAAAGGCACCAGTGGTACGAGAGCAGCGGCGCAGCACATGAAAAACTTGATACCCATACTCACCCATTTTGAATGCGTTGAACAGGGAGACGGCTTATGGCAGATAGATTTGGTTCAACACGATGGAGGCAACCCTTCAGGGGAGTTTTGCTATATACTTGACCATTACCGAGGTTAAAAACGCCTGGACAGTCCACTACGCGCTCAAAAACAAGGCTTTTCAATGGGTCTATGACGCGTTAAATCATGTCTGTACAGTGCTTCCTTTACCGGTACGTATTTTTCATTCAGATAACGGCAGCGAGTTTATTAACAACGCTCTTCTGGCATGGTGCAAACAGAAAGGTATTATTCTTACAAGAAGCCGCGGCGGGAAAAAAAATGACAACTGTTTTGTTGAACAGAGAAACGGAGCCACTGTCAGAAAACACATCGGGCATTTGCGTTATTCCGGCGATAAGGGTGTTGCCGCATTACAAGCTGTTTACACGCATTACGACAATCTTTTTAATTTTTTTTACAACGGTCGTAAACTGGTTTCCAGGGAACGGATTGGCAGTAAAATAAAGAAAACCTACGACAAGCCCCAGACTCCTTTTGAACGCGCTAGCTTCTCTGACAATACTCCTGAAGAAATAAAACAGAACTTAAAAAAAATAAAGAAACGGATAAACCTTATGGCTGAAATGAAAAAAATGCAGCAGGCTCTTGACAAACTGCCTTCTTTCGCTGAACCTGTTCCTGAGTTTGTTTCCAGAGCTAGAGGCATGAAGCCTCTGCTCTTCGGTTCCAAAGGTTAGATTTTTACGTGAGGCACTACGGGGGTGCGTGCGTCCAATAGACGCGAAGGAGGATAGTATGCAATTAAGGCTGGAAATATCGGGGTTGGGTACTCGCCCATATCCATTGGACCGTGAACGGAGACGGCGGGTGCTGGTTGCTTTGGCAGAACGGGATATGAATATCTCTGCATTGGCCAGAGTTCTTAATCTACCACAATCCCTTATATCCATGACCATCTGTGGACGGCGACTGTCAGCAAAAACCGAACAATGTATTACCGACTACTTAGGCAAACCCGCGAACTACCTGTTTCCATCCCGCACTGCGGAAGAGATCGGCAAGATGCGCCGGGCAGAAGCGGCAGAAAAGGGGAATGCTGCATGACCGGCTATGTCAAAACATCGGCGATAGCATCTGCCCTGTGCGTCAGCCGGAAAGAAACAATGAAACGCGCGCTATGAAGGTTGGCCGTGCATTAAGCGAAGCGGGGGGCTTGTGTTTCTGGAAAACCGTTTGCCCCAAGAAGTACAGACGGCACTGGCAAAACAGGATACTTGGGAAGTGGCAGTGACAAGTGAATCAGGCGAAAGCAGCCTGTCGCAGCTAACGGATAAAGCGCGGGAATCTGCACAAAACCGCAGCGCTCTGATTTACGAATATCACCAGAGCGGTCTGAAACCAGCGGATTTTGTGGAAGCATACAATGCCTGGCAGTCCAGCGCTCACCTCCGCACCGTTCTTGGGCAGGTATCGGCGCGGACATTGTATCGCTGGCTGCGCGACCAAAAGGAAGCAGGGGGCGTGGGGACCCAGGCGCTTGCCGCGCTGGCACCGCGCTACGGTATTAAGAAGAGCGGCGCCGGGGTAACACTTAGTCCTGTTAAGCGGCAGCTCTTGCGGCAATTCTTGCTGAAAAACACACAGCTGGCAATGGCTCATGCCTGGCAACAAATGCTGATGGCGTACCCGCACTCTCGCTGTAGTTCTTTATATCCATTCTCTGGCTTTTTCCCATAATTTTTCAAACTCTTTTAAATATTTGTCATAAAATTCATTTTCTTCAAAATCCTTTAAAGTAAAAGCATGTTTATTAAAATTATATTTATTTGCATTAAGTAATATAGGTCTTTTATTCTCAGGCACATTTTTAAATTGTTTGTATGGGATAATCATTAAAGCATTATCTATTATACCAATTTGATATTTTATCTTTGATATTTTTATTTTTTTTATTTTAAAATCAATCTGTTCCATTTTATAAAAAAATGATTTTAGTTTTTCCTTTGATTTCGTCGCATTATTATTAAAATCACTTAGTATTATTCTTATTTCCAGATAATTTGTTTTATCTTTTAACTGTTTCAATTCATTTATTAAATTATCAGTTGTTCTCTGAAGATCTATTCCAAGAATATAAATTTTATTGGAAGCTTTCTTATACATACGTATCCATCTTTTATTTATTATTTTTTGTTGACTATATGGAAGTTCTATTCTTGCTTCTGTACCACCAATAATTATTTCAATTAACCAAGCTGCAAAAATTGCTGTTGCAATTGCTATGGAAACATTATAAAAAAATGTAAAACTATAATTCCAGAATGAGCATGTTTTTTCCAATACAAAAAAAACAATACTAAAAAAGAGAGCAATTATGCTTAGCATTAATAACAACCCTTTTCTTTCTTTTTTGCTTTTTATTCCCAACATTAACATAAAAAATACCCCATTCCTTTATCTTTATTTAAATATTTAAGATGAAAGCTATGCATATGAATACGATGCACTTTTTTTCCTAAATATTTTTCAAAAATATTTGTCCACCATGTTGCAGTTCGTCTGATAATGTGACCTATATCATTTGTATTATCGCATATATATTTTCCGCCGTCATATTTCGACAACGGAACCATTACAAATAACTTTGCATTATATTGTTTTACACTTTTTAAAAATGAAATCAATCTATTAATGGTTAAATGCTCCAAAACATCTTTTGCAATAATAAAATCAATTTTTTTTAAACTCAAAGATTGCAAATCATCCGATTGACAGATATAATTTATTATAGCTTTATCTTCTTTTGCTCTTTTTATTGCATATTCTGAAATGTCTATTCCGTATGCTTCGTATTTCTTATCTCTAAGCGCTTTGACATAATATCCAAAAGCACAACCGTAATCCACAATTATATGCTCATTGGTTATTTTCAGTTTTTTAATAAGCTCCGATATTTCAGGAATGGTCTTTTCTGGCATCCATGAATAGTTATTATAATTACTAATACCATATGTCTTGCCTTCTAAGTAGTAACATTCATTGTATATGTTTGTACTTTTATTCGCCAATAACTCCTGTTCGCATTGTGATTGTGAATGGTTTTCATAGCAGAGTCTGTCGTAATAAATATCATATTCACCCAAGATTTC
>Ga0123356_10004296_pt1 | contig 14742 bp, 7 predicted proteins | sample TergutEmb28metaG_2_FD_92546 | JGI IMG/M metagenome (GOLD analysis project Ga0123356, IMG submission 92546) | Embiratermes neotenicus P3 segment gut microbial communities from Petit-Saut dam, French Guiana - Emb289 P3 | ecosystem: Host-associated > Arthropoda: Insects > Digestive system > Gut ... | reverse complement strand
GGTGATCATCCGACGCTGACAGCGACGCTGACCGACCCGGCGGGGCAGGCGAATATCCGGATGGCGAAGGTCGCGCTGCCGCTGTCCCTGGCGCTCGATCCGGACAACAGCAACAACGTCTGTTCGTTCGCGACCGCGCAGGCGGTCCACGGCGGCCCAGTCGGCTGTCCAGCGAGCACGATTGTCGGGACCGCGACCGCGGTCACGCCGCTGCTCTCCCAACCACTGACCGGGAACGTCTATTTGGTGCAGGGGATCCGGACCAACGCCCAGGGTCAGCAGGTCAAGACGCTGCCGTCCTTGCTGGTGCCGTTGCGCGGTCAGATCGCCTTGGATCTCCGGGCGCAGACCTCCGTGTCGGGCGGGAAGCTGGTGACGACGTTCGCGACGATCCCGGACGCGGTCGTCAGCAGCTTCACGTTGAGGATCAACGGCGGCAAGAAGGGGCTGCTGGTTGTCACCGGCCGCGGGCTCAACATCTGCCAGAAGAATCAGGTCGGCAACGCCAACTTCGGCGCCCAATCCGGGAAGACGACCTCCGGGAACATGACCCTGTCAACCCCGTGCGGCACGCCCGCGCAGCTAAAGGTGCTGTCGAGTCGGATGAGGGCCGGGGCGTTGACCCTGCGGGTTCGGACCTCGGAGCGCGGCAAGGTCACCGTGACCGGCCAACAGCTCGCCGGCTTCAGCAAGGTGCTGGCGGCCGGGGCACACCAGATCAAGGTTCGGGTCAAACACGCCTCGGCGCGCGGGTCTCGCTCAACGCACGCCGCGAGTACGAAGGTGACGGTGGAGGTCGCGCCGGCCAACGCGAGGTCGGTGATCAAGACGCTCACCGTGCCGATGTAGGTCACGGACAATGGCCGCAGAGTGGCCGGCGGGGAGCGGACTAGAGCGGCTTCCACGCGCCGGGTCCAAGGACTAGCGCAACGGCTCAGACACCCTCTCGGATGGCAGAAGACACTCCCTGGGATAGACAGAAGGCGACGGAGGAGCAGTCCGATCGAGGCTTACGAGAGCCCCAAACCGGGTGCATAAGAGTCGTTAGGGACAGACGTCGGAGATGCGTCGACCCGCACCGCCGGCGGGGTCTTGTCCACATCTGGTGACGCTGTCCTCAACACTCTCTCCGCTTCTCCCTCTGCTCCGCTCGCCTGGTCGGCCGCCGGGCCGCTCGGTTGATCGCGGCGGGCACCGTACCAGATTTGCAAACGGGGCAGTTCCTAAGTGGGCCGAGATCATAATCACGACGCTGAGCGGATGTCAACAGCGTCTGGCCGCGAGACTCGAAACCCCAGGTAGGGATGAGTGCTTCGCGTGGCCGATGGACATGGCTCGGGTGGGAGAGGTCGGCGCAGTCCCCTGGACGAGACACGCTGCTGACTGAACTGGCCGGCACCGATGCCCAGCTCGGACAGCGCACACGTTGGACTGCCAGGAGTCGTATTAGTCGGCTGCGGCGGGATCAAGCGGCGCCCGAGTGGGCCGGTCCGAGCTCGCCGCAGTCCCCCTGTCCGGCGGGCGAATAGCGATCGAGCCTGAATCGCCGCAAGGGTTCCGGGTCGACCCGCGAAAGTCCAGGTTTTCCAGGGGGTTTGGCGAGTTGGCCATAACGACTCTTATGGCCGCTCGGAGCCCCGCCGGCTGCCGTCGCTGCTGGGTGGCAAGGCGCTCCGCTATCTCGCCGAGCACCCCGGTTCGTCCGGCCGGGCGGTTGGCCGCGGGCTCGGGATCCGTCACGACTCCCAGACCTGGGGGCTGCTTCACCGCCTCCAGCGCGACGGGTTGCTCGCCAAGGAGCCCAACGGCATCGCCAGCGCCTGGACCCTGACCGAGCAAGGGCACCAGCTCCTACGCGAACTCCCGAAAGGCGTCTATGGCTGAAGCGGCATCACCTGAGCCTCGCGCACTTCCCGTTGGCATTCGGCACATCTTTCCCAACCTCAGCCTGATCAAGGAGCACCGTTGACTATGAGTCGGCTCTATCGTCACGCCCACGCCGTCATTGGGTTGGTGCGTGCTGCACGGGGGTGTGACCGTGCGCCGGTAAGCGGTGGGGGCGGTGCACCTGTGCCGAGGCTTGTGTGTCGTCTCGGCCATTTCATCCCCCTGGGCGCGCCGGCGGCCTTGACACTGGCGCTTTGCGCTGGTCCTGCGTCAGCGCAGTCCTGCCCGAATGCAGGGAACGTCGGTTTTTCGCCAAGCCTTCCGGACTGCCGGGCGTATGAGCAGGTTTCGCCGGCACAGAAGAACGGTGGCAACGCCGGCGCCGAGCCCGGGCGAGCGAGCTACACGCTTGCGGCGCCGAGCGGCGATGCGCTGTTCTACGGGGACCCGTCAGCGCAGCTCAGCTTCGACAGCGGGAACGCTTCGCAGTTGTTTGCTCGCTCCACGCGCTCCTCAGGTGGGTGGAGTTCGAGTGGCGTGTTGCCGGCGCAGAACGGAGTGCCGAGCGTCCAGACCAAACTCTCGAATGTTCTTGTCTCGCCGGACCTGTCGCGATTGGCGATGGGCAGCCCCCTCGTGTCGTTTGGCTCGGCGCCTGCGGACGCGCTTTACATGTTCGGGCCAGGCGACTCGGTCACTTGGCTCTCGGCGCCGACGATTGCGGATCCGCTTCCGGGCACGCCATATCTCGATGGCGCTTCGAGTGATTTCAGCTCGCTCTACTTCAACGACGAGGGGACCCTCTTACCATCCGATGACGCCGCCAACCCGGCGTTCGGCGGCGCCTCGCGCAGCTCGGTGATCTCCAGTGGAGCGTCGGGCAGTGCCCAAGATCTCGGGTTCTACGAGTGGACCGCGAGCCACGGTTTGACGTATGCGGGTGTCCTGCCCGATGGTTCGGTCGATCCATACGGCGCCGCCCCAGCCGAGCTGGTGGCCGGGGGTGACGGGCGCGGGTTTGAGAATCCGACGTTCTTCGCGAGCCACGATGTTTCGAGTGACGCGTCGCGCGCGTTGTTCGTGAGCCCTGCGCCGGGCTCGAACGCCCCGGCGTCGGATCCGATCGAGCTGTATGACCGTGAAACCTTGCCGGATGGTTCGCAGCGCACGGTGCTCGTGTCGGCGTCGGCGGTAACCGGCCAGCCAGCGCCGGACGGCCCGTTGCCCGTTCCTGGGCTGCTTCCCGGGAGCGGCACGTGTCCGTTTCCGCCGAACCCCTCCTCCTCGTGTCCGAGTCCTTATGCGTTCGCTTCCCCAGACGGCTCGCACGTGTTCTTCGAGAGCACCGACGCGTTGACGAGTGGCTCGCCCACCGACGGTAGTGTGAAGGAGTACGAGTTTGACACCGACACGAACACGCTGAGCTACCTGCAGGGCGTGGCTGATCAGCAGCCTGACCCCAGCCAGCAGCTGACTTATTACTCCCCGATCGTCGTCTCGACGGTCGACGGGTCGGAGTTCATGTTTGTCAAGGAGGCGGCTGCCGGGGATTCGCTGGATCTTTGGTCGGGCGGCGCGATCCGGCCGGTGGCTCAGTTCCCCGAGGACTCCACTCAGCCTGGGGCCGGCCTTGGGTCGCTTGCATCCGGCATCCCGGAGGGAAGGGTCAGTAGCGACGGGTCGGTGTTCGTGTTCGAGACAAGCTCGCCGATCTACACGACCGCGCCGGGCGAGTTCAACAACGCCGAGGGCTTCGAGCAGATCTACCGCTACGACACATTGACCGGGGTCATGTCGTGCCTCTCATGTGGGCCTGCGGGTATGCAGCACTCCGGGGACGCGAACATGTCAAACGACTACTCGACACCGTTCGAGATGCTTTCCGACAGCCGGGGGATCTCGAGCGACGGTCAGCGGGTGTTCTTTGACTCGCCCGACCCGCTGCTGCCGCAGGCAACAAACGGCCTGCGCAACGTGTACGAGTGGGAGGCCGACGGCGATGGCAGCTGCGCGAGTTCCGCGGACGCGGGCGGGTGCCTGTACCTGATCTCGAGCGGTCAAGGCAGCGGCAACGACTACTTCCTGGACAACAGCGCAAACGGTAACGATGTCTTCTTTGCCACGACCCAGGGCCTGGTGGCGCAAGACACCGACGGGGCGTACGACATCTACGACGCCCGGGTGGACGGCGGCTTCGCGCCGGCCTCAGTGTCGACACCGTGCTCGGGTGATACCTGCCAAGGAGCGGTGACGAGTGCGCCGTCGCTGCCGAGTGCGGCGACCGTAGCGTTCAGCGGGCCGGGGAATGCCACCTCGACCCCGACCAAGGTGCTGACGACCGGCAAGATCAAGGTGACAACGAGGGCCGCGAGAGGACCCAGGTTTGCCGTCATGGTGAAGGTGCCCGGATCGGGCCGAATCGTGCTGGCCTCCACCTCCGTGAAGACCGTGCGCAAAGCCGTCCCGAAGGCCGGGACATACAGGCTGACGGTGTCGCTGACCCCAAAGTCGAAGAAGAAGCTCAGGCGCAAGCGCGAGCTGAAGGTCGCGCTCAGTGTCCGCTACGCGCCGATCAGCGGCCGTGCATCTTCGGCGCGCGTTTCGATCGCAGTGAAGGCGTAGGCAACGCGATGCGCGAGGAGAATGCGATGCGAACATCGGACACCAGGGGTAGCGACCGGCATCCGGCGCGGGCGCGGAGAGTGTGGCGCGCGGCACTGATCGCCGCGACAGTTCTAGCCACAACCGGTGCACTGGCACCGCAGGCATTTGCCCAGGGCTCGCCTCAGTGGGAGATCACCGCGATCTCTGACCCGACGAACTTCGCGCCGGGAGACAGCACCGATACGTACATCCTGACCGCGGTCAACACCGGCGGCTCCGCGACCGACGGCAGCCCGGTGACGATCGCCGACGTGCTGCCGCCGGCCGTGACAGCGACGAACGTTGTCGGTGGTGATGTGTTCTCGGCCGGGTTGCTCGCCGACTCCGCCGGCTCGGCGAACTGCGATCCGTCGACCGTGTCGTGCACCTACGCTGGCACCTTCGACGTTGGAGACTCGCTTCTGATGACCGTCACCGTATCGGTCGGGAATTCGGCGTCGGGCACGCTCACGAACACGGCCAGCGTGTCCGGTGGAGGCGCCGCTAGCGCCAGCACCAGCGAGCCGACTGCTGTCACCGCCACTCCGGCGACGTTCGGTCTCGCACCCGGCTCATTCCTGACCTCGACCTCGACTTCGCAGGCGGGCGCTCATCCGAACCTGACGACGAGCTTTGCGCTCAACACGAGTTCGCCGTCCGTGCCGGCCGCTGACCCTAGGGATGTCGCTGTCGATCTGCCGCCCGGGCTGGTCGGCGGCGCGACGGCAACGCCACAGTGCAACATGAACAATGTCCAAGCCGGCACCTGCCCTGCGGACACGATGGTCGGGGTCGCGACCACTGCATTCGAGTTTCCGTTGGGGTCGGGCCCGGGGCTCGTCGCCACCGCCGACGCCCCCGTCTACAACATCACCCCCTACCCGGGTGAACCGGCAGCGTTCGGCTTCTGGCAGCAGGCGTCGGTGCGGCTGGACACCAGTGTCCGTTCCGGTGGCGACTACGGCATCACCACGACCGGGTCCGACCTACCCGACATAGAGCCGATCCTCGGCGCCACCGTGACCCTGTGGGGCGTGCCCGCCGACCACAACGGCCCCGGACCCGATAACGCCATCCTGCCCACGGCGAGCACCAGCTTCGGCGGTCCGGGGGTCGGTGTCGCTTCGCCGTTCCTCGACAACCCGACGCAGTGTTCGAGCGGGCCGCTGCCAGAGAACCTGACCGTCGACTCATACCCGCAAGGCACGACGCCGTCAGCGTCCGACTCAGCCCGAGCGGCGCTCCCGCAGCCGACCGGCTGCGGCGCGCTGCAGTTCGACCCGTCGCTGTCGGTTCAGCCTGACGTCTCGCAACCAGACTCGCCGGCCGGGGTCGATGCCGACCTCAGCCTGCCTCAGGACCAGAACCCCGACGCGCTCGCGACCCCGGAGCTGCGGAACGCGACGGTGACGCTGCCGCAGGGGCTGGTCGTCTCGCCGTCTGCTGCGGCCGGTTTGCAGGGGTGCACGGATGCTGAGATCGCGCTTCACTCGACCACACCGGCCACCTGTCCGGACGCGTCGGATATTGGGACGGTGCAGATCACGACGCCGCTGCTGCCCGACCCGTTGACCGGCCAGATCTTCCTCGGCACACCCGAGTGCACCGGCCCGGGTGGGTCGTGCACGGACGCGGATGCGGCCGATGGGAGCATGCTGCGCGGCTACATCCAGGCGCAGGGGGACGGGGTGATCGTGAAGCTCCCGGGCGATTTCACGACCGACCCGTCGACGGGCCAGTTGACCGCGCACTTCGATGACAACCCGCAGCTCCCGTTCTCGGATCTGAAGCTGCATTTCAAGAGCGGCCCACGGGGGTTGGTCGCGACCCCGAACTCGTGCGGGACGTTTACGACGACGTCGGATCTGTCCCCGTGGAGCTCGCCATTCACCGGCGACGCCACCCCGTCCTCGTCGTTCACGGTTTCTGGGTGCGGGAACCCGGATACGTTCGCGCCGACGTTCACCGCCGGGTCCGAGAACCCGCAGGCGGGGGCGTACTCGCCGTTCACGCTGACGTTCTCCCGGACCGACCAGGATCAGCAGTTCTCCGGTCTGACGGCGACGATGCCGCCAGGGGTCTCGGCGAAGCTGGCCGGGGTGCCGTTGTGCTCTGACAGCGACGCGAACGCGGGAACCTGCCCGGCCGCCTCACAGGTGGGGACCGCGAACATCGCCGCCGGCCCCGGACCTGAACCGCTGTCGATCCCCCAACCCGGCGCACCGCAACCGTCCGTGTACCTGACCGGCCCGTACAAGGGCGCGCCGTACGGGCTGGTGGTCGAGGCGCCGGCCGTCGCGGGTCCGTTCAACCTCGGCACCGTTGTTGTCCGGCAGGCGTTGTTCGTGGATCCGACCGACGCGCACGTGACCGTCGTGTCTGATCCATTCCCGACGATGCTTGACGGGATCCCGCTGCAGATCCGGACCGTCAGCGTTGACCTCAACCGCCCGGACTTCACGATCAACCCGACCTCGTGTGACCCGATGGCGATCAACGCCACGCTGACCTCGACCGGCGGCATGTCCGCGCACGTCAGCTCGCGCTTCCAAGTCGGCGGCTGCCAGGACATCGGGTTCTCCCCGAAGCTGAAGCTCGCCCTGACCGGCAAGGGCAAGACCCGCTCGGGTGATCACCCGACGCTGACCGCAACCCTGACCGACCCGACAGGGCAGGCAAACATCCAGTCGGCAAAGGTCGCGCTGCCCCTCTCGCTGGCGCTCGATCCGAACAACAGCAACAACGTGTGTCCATTCGCGACCGCGCAGGCAGTCCACGGCGACGCCGTCGGCTGCTCCGCCTCGACGATCGTCGGGACCGCGACCGCAGTCACACCCCTGCTCTCCCAACCGTTGACCGGCAACGTGTACCTCGTGCAGGGGATCCGGACCAACAAGCAGGGTCAGCAGATCAAGACGCTGCCGTCCTTGTTGGTGCCATTGCGCGGTCAGATCGCTCTGGATCTCCGGGCGCAGACGTCGGTGTCGGGCGGGAAGCTGGTGACGACCTTCCCGACGATCCCGGACGCGGCCGTCAGCAGCTTCACGCTGAAGATCAACGGCGGCAAGAAGGGCCTGCTGGTGGTCACCGGCCGCGGCCTGAACATCTGCCAGAAGAACCAGGTCGGCAACGCCAACTTCGGCGCCCAATCCGGCAAGACGACCGCCGGGAACATGACGCTGTCCACGCCGTGCGGCAAGCCGGCGCAGCTAAAGGTGCTGGCGGGTCGGATGAGCGCCGGGGCGTTGACCCTGCGGATCCGGACCTCCGAGCGCGGCAAGGTCACCGTGACCGGCCAACAGCTCGCCGGCTTCGGCAAGGTGCTGGCGGCCGGCGCACACCAGATCAAGGTGCAGGTCAAGAACAGCGCAAGGCGTGGCTCTCACTCCAGGCACGCCGTAAAGATGAAGGTGACGGTCCAGGTCGCGCCCGCCAACGCGATGCCGGCGACACGGACATTCACGGTTCGGGGGTAGCGGCTCGCTGATCGCTCAGACAGGCGCGCTGCTCCCGCTCAGTCCGGCGGCTGTGAACTCGCTATCGATCGCTGCACGTACGGCCTCCAGCGTCTCACCAGAGGCCCGTAGCTTGGTGGCGGTGTAGGCGGCAGCATTCAGCTCGCTGAGGCGGGTGGCTTCCTGAAGGGTTGCCTCCTGGAGCCCTTCAGCGGCGACGACACGGTCGAAAAAGCCTGCGTCAACAGCCTCGTGCGGCCCATGCATCTCGGCCCCGGCGACGGAGCGAAGGAAATACGGCGGCTGCAGCCGCCGGCGGGCGAGCTCGATCACGAACCGGGGCATGGTGAGGCCGATCTGGACCTCATTGAGGCCGATGCGAAACGGCCCGTCGACCCCGATCCGCAGATCCGCGGCGAGCAGCAGGAACGCGCCGGCCGCAACGGCGTGGCCGGTGGCGGCGATCACGACGGGGGTCTGGAACGCGAGGACGCGCTCGGCGAGCGTGGCGCCGAGGTTCAGCATCTCCAGAACCTGATCCTGGTTGCCGCTACCGAAGACCTTGAGATCGAAGCCGGCCGAGAAGCAACCCTCGCGACCGCGCAGCACGACGACTGCCTGGTCGCGCTCCGCGCGATCCAGCGCGTCATGCAGCGCGCGAAGCATCGCAATCGAGAAGGCGTTGACCTTGCCGTCGTCGATCGTGATCCAAGCGATCCGCCCGTCGAGCTCGTAGGTGGCCAATTCGGTCATGCTGTTCTCCTGTTCGCTCGTGGGCTCGGCAAGTTGCCAGATCCGCAGGTCCTCGGCGCCTGCGGGCGCGGTCACCCGGCCAGGTCCTCGACGACGGCGTGGGCGATCGTGACCGCCCGCTCGATCGTGTCGTAGTCGAGGTTCTCAGGCGTGTCGCTCATCAGGTGGTAGTTGCTGAGGACCTTCGATGCCGGTTCCCACGAGGCGAACGTTGCGGTCGGGTAGCCGGCGCGAGCGGGGATCACGGCGTCAGTGCTAGACCGGGCCAGGAGGCCGCGGCGTAGCGGCCGGCCGGTTCGTCGGGCCGCTGCGGCGATCAGGTCTCGAAAGTCGCCGCCGGGGTAGCGCTCGATTCTGAATGGGCCCTCGCCCTCGACCATGATCAGCTCCGGCGAGCCGATCGTGTCGAGATTGAGACAGAAGGTGCAGCGCGGGTCGAGGGCGGGGAAGTGGCGGGCGGCGAACCCGTAGATCCCGCCCTGGACGACCTCTTCGGCGCCGCATGAGACGAGCAACACCCGCACGCCCGGCACCGGTGCCACGGTCAGGCGCTCGGCGAGCGCGACCAGCGCGGCGACGGCGCTGAGGTTGTCGTTGGCGCCCGGAACGACGTCGCTGCGGGCGATCTCCGCGCCGAGCGCCACCGTCACCGCCGACAGCGCGGTGCCGGCGGCGACGAGCCGTCGCGCGCCCGCCGCGGCGCCGGCCGCGACCAGCGCCGGACCCCCGGCGACCGGCCACCAGACGGGCAGCGAGGTGTCCGACCGCTCGATCAGCTTCGGGAACCGGCGGCTCAGCCATTTCTGAAACGACTGGTCAAAGACGTGTCCGGTCGGCGCAGCGTCGTGGTGCGCGAACACGACCGCGGTGATCGCGCCGTCCGTGTCGCCCGACTCGGCGACGACGTTCCACGTCGGCCTCCTGGCGGCGACGAGCCTGCGCCACAACCGGGGCCCATTGGAGGCGTCATCGACGATCGCAGCGCTTGCCGCGGCGGCGACGGCCGCCGGGATGAGCCGGCGCCCGCGCAGCGCGATCACCCCGGCCGCGACACCAGCCATGGCGAGTGGCAGCAACTGCTTGGCGTAACCGTCGTAGAACTGCTCTTGTTCGACGTGTGCGCTCGCCCCCGCCCGCTCGAGCCTGGCCGCGACCCATTCGGCCGCCTGCCGCTCTGCCTCCGAGCCGGCGCGCCGCCGGAGCGGCGCGAGCGCCTCGACGACCTCACGCAGCGTTCCGATCTGACCGGCGGCGGTCGTGCTTGGGGGTGGGGTGCTCGGCTCGATCCTCATGTGCAGGCCTCTCTCGCGGACGGCAATGACACGGGGCGATTGCGAATTGCCTTTGGCCGTCCCTGCATTCGGTGCAAATCGCATCCCCTCCGGCCTTCATAGACGTTATTGTCTACCAAGCTATGGAGACCCCATCAACCGCGGGCTCACTTCCACCCGGCCCGCGAAAGCCTTCCATCATTCAGTTTGCGCTGACCTGGCGGCGGCCCACCGCCTCGCTGATGAGCTCGGCCCGTACCCACGGCAAGCGCTACACGGCCAGGCTGCCATTTCTGCCGCCGACCGTGATCCTGTCGGATCCGGAGGATCTGAAAGAGCTGTTCAAGCTGCCGCCCGACGTCGTTCACCCGGGCGAGGGCGGGCGCCTGCTCGAGCCCGTCCTCGGCCGCTACTCGCTGATCATGATCGACGAGGACCTGCACCTGGAGCATCGGCGGCTGCTCCTGCCCGCCTTCCACGGTGAGCGCCTGAAGGCGCTCACCGGGCTGATGAAGGAGCTGATCGACCGCGAGCTGTCGACCTGGCCGACCGACCGGCCAGTCGAGCTGCACCCCTACCTCCAGCGCCTGACGCTCGAGATCATCCTGCGCGCAGTGTTCGGTCTCGAGGAGGGCGAACGCTTGGACAAGCTGCGCGCGGCGGTCAACGGGGTGCTGAAGATCGCCAATCACCCGGCGTCGTTGATGCTGCCGACGGTCAAACGGTACGGGTCGTGGCTGCCGGTTATGCGTCGCCTGCGCCGCGACCTGGCGGAAACCGACGCGCAGATCTATGCGCAGGTCCGCGAGCGTCGCGGGGCAATGGCCGCCGGCACCGGTCCCGACGCCCCCGACGTGCTCTCGATGCTGCTGACGGCCAGGCACGAGGACGACACCCCGATGAGCGACCAGGAAATCCGAGACGAGTTGATGACCGCCCTGATCGCCGGGCACGAGACGACCGCGTCCCAACTCGCGTGGGCGTTCTCGCTGCTCGCTCGCAACCAGCCCGCGGTCCACAAGCTCCGAGAGGAGCGCCAGGCCGGCAGCGGCGACGCCTACCTGACCGCGACGCTCAACGAGGTCCAGCGGCTGTGGCCGGTCGTTCCGAACGCCGAGCCGCGACTGACCATGCAGCCGGTCACCGTCGGCGGCCACACCTATCCCGCCGGCGTCAACCTGCTGCCGGCCGCCGTCCTGCTCCACCACGACCCGGACATCTATCCGGATCCATACGCGTTCAAGCCCGAGCGGTTCCTCGATTCGAGACCCGGCACCTACACGTGGATCGCGTTCGGCGGCGGCTCGCGCCGCTGCCTCGGTGCGGCGTTCGCCACGCAGGAGATGAAGCTCCTGCTCCAAGCCGCGATCGAGCGCTTCGAGATCGAGCCCGGCCAGGCCAAGCCGGAGTACGCAAAGCGCCGGAGCATCACGATCAGCCCGTCCAGCGGAGGCCGAGTCATCCTCCGCACCCGCCCGCAGGCACAGCGCCCGCCCGTCACCCGGCTAAGGGCTGTCGCCGGAGGCCTGGCGCAATGAGTTGCAGGCCACGCTCCGCAAAGCAGCGGGCCATCGCCGGCGCCGGGGCCGCGACGCTGGCGGCCGTAGCCGGCGAGCTGGCAGTCGGCCGGATGCTCAGGCGCGGCCAGGAATACCGGCTGCTGAGCGCGTTCCCCGAGGGCCGGGCGACCACCGTCATCTCGGCCGACGGGACCCGGATCCACGCCGAGACCTTCGGGCCGGAGGAGACGGACGCACCGACGTTCGTGCTTGCGCCCGGCTGGACCGAGGAGCTGCAGATCTTCGGCCGCGTGATCCAGCAGCTTGTGTACCGCGGCTACCGCGCGGTCGCCTACGACCTGCGTGGCCAGGGCGCCAGCGGGCTCCCCGCCGGCGGCCAGGAGATTCACCGCTACGGCGAGGACATCGAGGCGGTGCTGGAGGCGACCTGCGCCGGCCGCGACGACGTGATCCTCGCCGGCCACTCGCTGGGCGGGATGTCGATCGCCGCGTGGGCCGCGGCCCATGACGTCGGCGCCCGGATCGCCGCAGCGGCGCTGCTCAGCACCGGCTTCGCCGATCTGGTCGCCGGCAGCCGCCTGTTTCCGAGGCAGATCCCCGCCCCCGTCAGGCACCACCTCGGCGAGCGCTACGTACTCCGCGGTACCACCAAGCCGCTACCGGTGACGACTACCGTCAGCCGCAGGGTCCTGCGCCGCACCGCCTTTGCCCCGGACGCTTCGGAGGCGTCAATCGTGTTCTACGAGCAGATGCTGCGGCGCTGCCCAGTACCGGCCCGCGTCGCTGCCGGCCGGGCGGTGTCGCGGCTCGACCTGCTGCACGCGGTCCCGAGGATCACGGTGCCGACGGTGGTGCTCGTCGGAACCCACGACCGCCTCACCCCGCCGAGCCACTCCGAGCGAATCGCCGCCTCACTGCCGAAGCTCACCAAGCTGATCGTCCTCGACGACATCGGGCACATGTCGCCGCTCGAATGCCCCGACCGGGTCGTCGCCGAGCTCGCAGGCCTCGCGGACCACGCTCGACCGAGGGCCCTGGTCTCTGGCGCCTAGGCACTCGCGACAGGGCTTGATCAGTGTTCAACCTGATCCTGTACGCGATCCCGTTCTTCGTCGCGACGCTCGCTGCCGAGTGGTGGAGCTTCAGTCACGCCGACGATCTCGCTGCGCTCGGGGTGGGCGGGGGCCGTGAGGTCTTCGCCGGCCAGCGGCGTGGCCCGGCGGCGCTGGTCGGCTACGAGATCCTTGACACCGTCACCAGCCTGACGATGGGGGCCGGCAACGTGATCATCAACGTCGGTTGGAAGCTGGTCGTGACCGCGGTGTATGCCGCCTGCTACGAGCTGACGCCGCTGCGGCTGTCGAGCCGCGACCCGTGGACCTGGGTGGTGCTGTTCTTCGCCGACGATCTGGCGTTCTACTGGTACCACCGGGTCAGCCACGAGGTCCGCGTGTTCTGGGCCAGCCATGTCGTGCACCACTCAAGCGAGCACTACAACCTGTCGACCGCGCTGCGTCAGCCGTGGGTGCCGATGACGTCGATGCCGTTCTGGATTCCGCTGGCGCTGATCGGGATCCCGCCGTGGATGATCCTGCTGGAGCAGGCGATCAGCCTCGTCTACCAGTTCGGGCTGCACACCGAGCGGATCGGGCGGCTGCCGGCGCCGATCGAGATGATTTTCAACACTCCGTCGCACCACCGCGCTCACCACGGCGCCAACCAGATCTACCTGGACAAGAACTACGGAGGCATCCTGATCGTCTGGGACCGTCTGTTCGGGAGCTTCCAGGCCGAGACCGAGCGCGTCCGCTACGGGCTCACCAGGAACATCGACACCTTCAATCCACTCAGGGTCGCGACGCACGAGTACGCGGCGATCGTCCGCGACGTCCGCCGGGCAGCCACGATCGGCGATGCGTTCGGCTATGTGCTGCGCGGTCCCGCCTGGTCGCCGGCAAGCCGCGACGTTAGTTGCGCCGCGCGCCCGGCTGCGGCTCCGCCGCCAGATGCGGGAATGCGGTCGTGAAGCCGAAGATCTTGGGCGCGGCCCTGCACGGCGGCGCAGCGACGATGTTCGACTTCGACCGGTACACGTTTTGCCGGATCAGCTGCCCCAGGCTCGCCGGCGTGGTGGCGGATGGGGCGGGGGGGTTCGGGTTCGAGCACTCGGCCGGGTTCAGCACGCCGAGCCCCTTCGCGAGCTGGGCAAACGCGCCGGGCGTCCTGTAGGCGTTGTTGCGCTCGCTGCCCAGCGGCCTGCTGGAGGTCGCGAGGCTCTGCGGGCTGAGCGACTGCGACGCCCGGACGTAGTGGATCCCCTGCCCCGGCGCGCGCGGCACGTTGAGGTCACGCCCCTGGGTGGCGGCGGTCAGATTCGCAACCAAGCTCGTGATCTCCGGCTTGTAACGGCCGATGTAGCCGACGATCGGGTTGGCGTTCTTCAGGAACGGCCCGAACGCCGACAGCAGCGGCGGGGTCTCCCGGAGGACCGTGTCGAGCGCCGGCAGACCCTTCTTGGAGGCCGCGATCGCGGGGCGCAGCGTTGTCAGCAGCGCCCTCAGGTTCGGCGCCAGGCGCCTGGTGGCGTTGAACGTCTGCGTCAACTCGCCGGCGATCGGCTCGAGCTTCCGGATCACCGGGTCGGAATGTTCACCGAAGCTGGTCAGTGCCGGCAGCGCGAGCTGGCTCTGGCGCTCGAACTCGGGGAGCGTCTTGAACACGCCCGCCAGCTGCCGGTTGCGCCTGGCGGTCGTCTGGAACAGGTCGTTGGCGGCGGTGATCAGCCCGGACAGCTCGCGCTTGCGGGCGCTGATCGAGCGGAAGAACGTGCCGGTGTTGGAGATCAGCCCGCTCACCTGCGAGGACTGCCCGTTCAGGTCGGTGAGCAGCCTCTGGCTGGAGGCGAAGAACCCGGGCAGGGCCCCGAACGATGCGTTGATGTCCGACCCGCGGCCATGGACCGCCGCGGCCTGCGACTGCACCCAGGTCACGAACGCCCTGCGGGTCTTCGGGTCGAAGGTCGAGAGGAGCTGGTCGAGTGCGACGTCGGGGGTGACCTGCGCGTCGGACAGCCGTCCGCCGTCGGGCAGGCTCCCCGACGAGCGGCTCGCGTAGCTCAACGTCACGTAGGTCTCGCCGAGCAGCGTCTTGATCCGTAGCTGCGCGTGCGTGGCGCGCGGGATCGGCGCGAACTGGGGGTCGATCTGCAGGGTC
>Ga0123356_10004295_pt1 | contig 14743 bp, 14 predicted proteins | sample TergutEmb28metaG_2_FD_92546 | JGI IMG/M metagenome (GOLD analysis project Ga0123356, IMG submission 92546) | Embiratermes neotenicus P3 segment gut microbial communities from Petit-Saut dam, French Guiana - Emb289 P3 | ecosystem: Host-associated > Arthropoda: Insects > Digestive system > Gut ... | reverse complement strand
GCACACGAGAAGAGGACAGGTCGCTTAACCATCTTGCTGTAAGCCTTCTTCACCACTTAAATGTTCGCTGCCATCACTCAGGATGGGGGAACTCACGGGGACGGTTCTCACGAGTTCTTCCCGTGAGTTCTTGAGCGGCGCACGCCTTGTGTCTTATTGTTCTTCGATGTAGAATGATGGCGTGGCTTTTGTTTTGTCTCTTGTCAGACTCGAAAGATACGATGAAAAAAGCACTGTTGCTATTAATGGTACTTCTGCTTACTACTTCTTTGGTGGCATGTAATACCGTCTCACCACCAAAGAACATGTCTCCAGAAAAAACCATTGAGTATTACTTCAAACAATTCAATAATAGAAATGCTGCTGCCATGCAAAGCGTTTCCGTCGAAGAACTTGGCAATATGCAATCAACGTTTCGCACCCTAGTTTATGTGAAAGTTATCTACTGTAAGGAAGAATCTGATAGTACCATAGTACGAAAATATTTTAGCAAAGAATGGTATCCAGGCGCTTCTGACATCGCATTGGTTCATGTGGCCTATGAAATATGTACATTAGACGGATTTGTGTTGGATACAGAAATACGTGGTGGCGATTACTACTTGGTAAAAGATAACTCTAATGATTACTGGCGAATTGTCGCACATGGTATTGCTTGACCTTCTCGTAAGTGCGAGGAATATCGAGCTGACAATGGTGGACGGTCTCGTTTTGTCACATTCTTGGTTCGGTTCCAATAGATTGCGATAATCGTGGGCGGTTGAGGTTCGGCAAGACAACCGAGGACGGTGTCGACTGTCCCATTCTGGTTCAGAACAGTTCGGGAGTGGAAATGATATACACTCAGTGAAAGTTTATCTCTAGGCTCACAGGGCAGTGGTCAGAACCGTAGACTTCGGGCCAAATCGTCGCGCTTTCGATCTGTGGCGCAAGGTTATCGGAGACGAGGAAATAATCGATACGCCACCCTGTGTTGTTTGCCCGGGCGTTGCCTCGAAACGACCACCAGGAATAAGCGCCGGGTAAATCCGGATAGAGATAGCGGAAGCTGTCGGTAAAGCCGGCTTCAAGCAGGGCTGAGAAGTCCTCGCGCTCTTCGTCGGAAAAACCCGCGTTGCCGCGGTTTGGGCCGGGGTTCTTCAGGTCGATTTCATTATGGGCGACATTGAGGTCGCCGCAGATGACGACCGGTTTCTCGCTGGCAAGCCCAGAGACAAACTCACGGAAAGCTGCACCCCACGCCAGGCGCAAATCGATGCGGGCTAATCCGTCCTGGGCGTTGGGCGTGTAGCAGCACACGAACCAGAAATCCTTGAACTCGACGGCGCAAAGCCGCCCTTCGCGATCAAGTACAGAGGCGTCCAGCGTGCTGAGAGCAGAGCCTGTGCTTGTGTTGATGCCAGAGCCTGGGTTTGCGCTGATCCCAGAGCCTGGGTTTATGTTGATGCCAGAGCCTGGGCTTGTGTTGAAGCCAGAGCCTATGTTCGAAGGAATCCCCAGTTCGTGAAGCATGCGCAGTGGTTCTTCCTTTGAGAACACGGCGGTGCCCGAGTATCCTTTCTTCTCGGCATAGCTCCAGATCTGGTGATAACCTTCAAGCTCGAGTTCGACCTGACCTGCCTGTAGCTTGATCTCCTGCAAAGCGAATACATCGGCGTCAAAGGTTGCGAACACCTCCATGAAGCCTTTGTTCAGCGCAGCGCGCAAGCCATTGACATTCCACGATACGAGTCTCATGACAGCCTTCCCCTACAAGCCTTTCGTTGCAATTCGACATGCTGCACGAGCCATTAGCATGCGTATATTGTAGAATGGTATCACTGGTTCAAGCAGTATCAAAGGCAGAGGCGGATAATGGCTCTCGATCTGAAGAAGTTGATCAAACAAGGCAGCAGATACCTCATCGTCGGCTTCTCGTCGGTTGCTATCGAGTTGACGCTGTTCTGGCTTCTCTACGAGCTTATCGGCTACAAGACTGCCTTGAGCTTTGTCGGGCTGAGCCTCGTGCCAAGTAACGTCATCGCCATTCTTGTTGCAACCCTGTACAACTTCATCATGAGCCGCAAGTGGACCTTCCAATCCACCTCGAGCCTACCGCGCTCGATTACTTTGTATCTGATCCTGTTTGTGTTTAACCAGGTGTTTTCCAGCACGGTGATCGTTCTGTTGGTAGATGTGGGCGTCCATTCGATGTTGGCGAAGGTCATTACGATCGCCTGCATCGTCTGCTGGAACTTTGTCCTGTACCGAACGGTGGTGTTCAAGTGACGCTGATGGTCATGTGACAGTCAGTGGTCACGTAACGCTGGCGGTCATGTGACACCAGTGGTCATGTGACGCCAGGTTCTTTCCTTGGGAGCCTGACTGAAAGGCTACCCATGTCTGAGAAGGAGTGTTGCCATGTCTGAAAAAAATGAAAGCTTCTCGCTGCCGGCGCTGACGATAGTCGTCGGGCATTACGGCGTGGGAAAGACGAACCTTGCGCTGAATCTGGTATTGCTCCAGCGGAAAACCCTGCAAGGAGGTAAAACCAGCCAGGCGCTTGTCGATCTCGACATCGTAAATCCATATTTTCGCAGTGGCGACTTTGCGCGTGGTCTTCAAACACTTGGCATCAGTTTGCTTGGTCCTGTCCATGGCGCCAGCAACCTCGACACTCCCTCGCTCATGCCTGGCATCGACGTTGCCATCACTGAGGCAAGCCCTAAACACCCGGTCATCATCGATGTGGGTGGGGATGCTGACGGGGCGCGCGCCCTGGCGCGCTATGCCTCCATGATCGAAAACCAACCGGACCGTATGGTGCTCTATGTCGTCAACAGCGCGCGCCCCGAGGTCTCCACCCCACAAGCCGCGTTGCAGATCATGCGCGAGATCGAGGAAACCTCGGGTGTGTCTATCACGCATATCGCCGGCAATACGCACCTCAAGGAGCAGACCACAGCTGAGACGGTCATTGCCTCGCTGCCGTATGTACTAAATCTTGCCGTAGACGCCGAGCTGCCTGTTGCTTTTGTCGCCGCGCCACGCTCATATGCAGCCGAAGTACAGGATGCAGCGGCAGCAGGACTCCGCACCACAACCCCTGTAGACATACAGGCTGTAGAGGCAACCAATGCTCAGCCGGCTCCAACCCTGTGTATCCTGCCCATCGACATCCTCGTAGGATGCTCGTGGGAGGCTTTAAGCCCTCTGGTATCTTGAGTAAAAAGAAAAATACGCCACTGAGCATGTAATATATGCTGATTCGTGCTTTTTTATTCATTATCCATCTTGACTGTGAGACAATGAACGATACGGGTTTTTCAAACAAGAGGAGGCGAGAATGGCGAGGATAGTCGTCGATATGGCGTTTTGCAAAGGTTGTGGCCTTTGCGTCGATGTTTGCCCGCGAGGCATTATGCAGCTCAACAATGATGTTATCACCCAAAAGGGATATCACCCTGCGATGTGTGTCGATGAGGCAGCCTGCACAGGATGCACGAGCTGTGCGCTCATGTGCCCTGATGTGGCAATAACGGTTGAACGATAGGAGCGCGAGTCATGAGTGAAAAAGTATTGATGAAAGGAAATGAAGCGCTTGCAGAAGCTGCTATACGGGCTGGGTGCAGGCACTTCTTCGGGTATCCCATAACCCCGCAGACTGAGGTTGCTGCCTATATGGCAAAGCGTATGCCCAAGATCGGCGGCACCTATCTTCAGGCAGAAAGCGAAGTCGCCGCCATCAACATGGTCTATGGTGCTTCGGCAGCAGGAGCGCGTGTCATGACGTCTTCTTCTTCTCCAGGCGTGAGCCTTAAGATGGAGGGCATCTCCTATATGATCGGCGCCAATCTGCCTGCTGTCATCATCAACGTGCAGCGTGGCGGCCCTGGTTTAGGCGGAATCCAACCGAGCCAGGCTGACTACTGGATGGCAACCCGCGCAATGGGTCATGGCGACGGACATATCATCGTGTTCGCTCCCTCCACGGTCCAGGAAATGGCTGATCTTGTCGCGAAAGCCTTCGATTTGGGCGACAAATACCGCATTCCGGTGATGATTCTTGCCGACGGGCTGCTTGGGCAGATGATGGAACCGGTCATTCTCCCCGAGCCGATCGATCAGGAAAACCTTGCCGACAAAGACTGGGCTTTGACAGGGCACCAGGATCAACGCAAGCATAACACCATCAGTTCTCTGTTCCTCGAGCCGCAGGAGCTTGAAAACGACATCCTCAAGCGTCGCGAGCGTTATTTGATCATCGAGCAGGCAGAGCCGATGGCTCAGGTCGAATACATGGATGACGCCGAGGTAGCTGTGGTTGCGTTTGGCGCAGCATCTCGTATCGCGCGCAGTGCGGTCAATAAAGCACGCGCCAATGGAGTTAAGGTCGGTCTCGTCCGTCCCGTCACCCTTTGGCCCTTCCCCAAAGATATTCTTTCAGCTGTGGGAGACAAGGTCAAAGCCCTGCTTTGTGTTGAGTTCTCGACCGGCCAGATGATCGAAGACGTTCGCCTGGCTGTCCACGATAAGGTACCTGTGAGCTTCTTTGGGCATACCGGCGGCATCGTGCCGACTCCTGACGAGGTCGTTGTCGCCATTGAGCGTATGGTCGCAGGGGAACAATTCCATATACTACCCTTCAAAAGCAGATTGACAGGAGGCGCCTCATGACAACATTAACTGCTGAACCTGTCGAGGCAAAAGTGGCCGCCAAGCCGAAAACCCTCTTCAGCCGCACACCGGTTCTTACGGATCATATTACCAACTATTGCCCTGGGTGCTCTCATGGCATCGTCCAGCGCCTGATAGCCGAGACAATCGACGAGCTCGGCGTCGCTGGCAAGACGATCGGCGTGTCTCCGGTCGGGTGTAGCGTACTTGCCTGTGAGTTCTATTCCTGCGATATGGCCCAGGCTGCGCATGGCCGTGCCCCTGCGGTTGCAACAGGCATCAAACGGGCGCATCCGGACAATGTCGTCTTTACCTATCAGGGCGATGGCGATCTGGCGAGTATCGGCATGGCTGAGACGGTTCATGCGGCGACGCGCGGCGAGAAGATCACCGTCGTCTTCATCAATAACGCCATTTACGGCATGACCGGCGGCCAGATGGCGCCAACAAGCTTGCCGGGCCAGGTGACACAGACCTCGCCTTATGGGCGCGATGTTAAAGCAGTCGGTTATCCGATACGGGTCTGCGAACTATTAAGCACATTGGATGGCGTCGCGTTTGCCCAGCGCGTCATGGTTGATACGCCAAAAAGCGTTCGAGCTGCCAAAAAGGCTATCCGGAAAGCCTTCGAGTACCAGATCGAAGGCGCTGGTTATACGATAATCGAGGTGCTTGCCACTTGTCCGACCAACTGGGGTCTTTCCCCAACCAAGGCATTCGCATGGATGCGTGATAATATGCTCCCGTATTACCCACTTGGGGTCTATAAGGATATAAAGGCTGAACTTGCCGCTGCATCTGCTGATGCGGCAGACAAGGGTGGTGAGTGAGATGGCCGATCTTCAGATCATGCTCGCCGGCTTCGGCGGCCAGGGTATCCTCTTTGCAGGAAAACTCATCGCATACTCCGGCCTCATCGACGGCCGGGAGCTCTCATGGCTGCCCTCATATGGGCCAGAGATGCGTGGCGGAACTGCCAACTGTAGCGTCTGTTTGTCCGATGCTCCTATCGGCTCTCCTCTGGTTGTCGATCCGGACATCCTCATCGCCATGAATGTCCCATCTTTTAACCGTTTTGTCGAAGCAGTTAAGCCGGGTGGTATCATACTCGTCGATTCAACGATTGCCGATGTGTGTTGTATGCGCGACGACGTACAGTTCTACCGCGTGCCCGCTACCCAGCTCTCAGAAGAGCACAACCTTCAGACCCTGGCTAACGTCATCCTCGTAGGCAGGCTACTAAAGCTTACCGAGTTCACGTGCGCCAGCAGCCTTGATACAGCTATTGACAAGAGCGTTTCTGCCAAGCGCATCGACCTCGTCAACTTCAATAAGCAAGCCTGGCGTCTTGGTTATGAGTTTACCGATCTTAAGGAATGCGGATGATGGTTGTACCTTGGCATCATGCGTAAGCCTTGAGTCTTGACGATCAGAAGGAATGAGGATGATGTCTATTATCAATCCCGCGAAACTTGCGGTAAGCGACAAGGTCGACGGCGCGCAATTTGCAGAGTTGGCACAACGTATCGCCGGTTTACGAGATGCGTGTGGTTACACGGTCGAGGAATTCGCCGAAAAGCTCGGTGTTGAGCTGGAGACCTATCGCGCGTATGAAGAAACCGGTTTTGACGTCCCTGCAAGCCTGCTCATGCACGTGGCGAATGTCTGCAGGGTCGACATGGGCGTGCTGCTCACCGGTATCTCGACCCATCTGGACACCTACCAGGTGGTTCGTGCGGGCGAGGGCAGGGTCGTCAACAGGATTCCCGGATATCATTTCCAGGATCTTGCCTTCAGCTACTCGAACAAGGTCATGCAGCCACTGCTCGTTACCCTTGAGCCTGATGAGGAGCCTGCGGAGTTGGTCGCTCATTCCGGTCAGGAATTTAATTATGTGACAAAAGGGCGCGTTATCCTTGTGTTCAGTGACCGCCAGGTCGTGCTGAACGAAGGTGACAGCATCTATTTTGATCCGCGCATGCCTCACGCACAATGGTGCGGCTCAGATGAGCCGGCGATCTTTGTGACAACGATCACGGAGTAGGAGACAGCGTGGATTATCTGCTCAGGAAGTATTGTCCTCGCATCGAGTTCGATTCATACGAGGACTTCTTTCAGAATTTTACGATAGAGGTTCCAGAAACCTTTAACTTTGGCTATGACGTAGTTGACGAATGGGCGCGCGTTGAGCCTGAAAAACGTGCGCTTGTGTGGTGCGACGATGCTCATAACGAGAAGATCCTGACTTTTACAGAGATCTCGCATCTCTCTAATCGCTTGGCTAATGCCTTGGTTTCGCATGGTATCAGCAAGGGCGATGTTGTAATGCTGCTGCTACGTCAGCGTTGGGAGTATTGGATCTGTTCTGTTGCACTAAACAAGATCGGCGCCATCATTACACCGGCGACCACACAGCTTACAGCCAAAGACATCAAGTACCGCGCAGGGGCTGCGGGAATCAAAGCGATCATCGCGCTTGCTGATGACTACGTGCTCGCCCAGGTCGACGCCGCGCGCGCCGAGGTGGCAAGTATCAAGCTATGCGTTGCTGTTGGAGGATGCGTTGCTGAGCCGCTTGAGACTCCAGGAAGCACAAGCGACGCCACCTCGGCGCGCGCTGGCTGGCTTTCCTGGGAGCAGCTGGTTGCTGATGCTTCAAAGGAGTGGGAGCGCCCAACGGGAGAAGGGGCGACCAGCAACGACGACATCATGCTTATCTACTTTACCAGTGGCACGACCGGCTTGGCTAAGATGTGTTGTCATAACTTCGCCCATCCACTTGGGCATATCCTCACAGCGAAGTATTGGCAGCAGGTCCAGGAGAACAGGCTGCATTGTTCAGTTACGGATTCTGGCTGGGCGAAATTCGGCTGGGGTAAGATATACGGCCAGTGGATAGCCGGAGCTACGATCTTTGCCTTTGACACTATAAAGTTCAACCCTGTGCGCCTGCTTGAGCGTATCGAGCATTACCAGGTTGCAACCTTCTGTGTGCCGCCGACCATGTACCGCTTCATGCTTCAGGAGGACATCACGCATATCGACTTAAGCTGCGTGGATACCTTTGCCACCGCAGGCGAGCCCTTGAATGCCGAGGTCACACGCCAGTGGGAAGCCCTGACCGGCAAGAGGATACGCGAGGGCTTCGGCCAAAGCGAAGGGCCGGTATTGCTTGCCACCTTCCCTTGGATCGAACCACGCCCTGGCTCCATGGGAAAACCTTCGCCTCTGCTCAACATCCAATTACTTGACGATGCCGGGACGCCGGTTGCAATAGGCGATGAAGGCAATATCTGTGTCACGCGTCTTAAGGAAGCCTATCCACCTGGGCTGTTCGTCGGGTACTATCATGACCCACAACGTACTGCCAACGCGGTGGGAGGGGAGTATTACAATCTCAATGACGTTGCCTGGTGCGACGTCGACGGTTACTACACCTTTGTTGGACGCAGCGACGACGTCATCAAATGCTCGGGTTATCGCATCAGTCCCTTTGAGGTCGAAAGCGTGCTTATCGAACATCCGGCGGTTGTCGAGTGTGCGGTGACTTCCGCGCCTGATGAGGTACGCGGCAACGTGGTTAAGGCTACGATCATCCTCGCAAAAGGATATGAACCGAGCAGGGAACTGAAAAAGGAGCTGCAGGAGCACGTCAAAGCGACGACGGCGCCGTACAAATATCCGCGCGTTATCGAATTTGTCGATGAGCTTCCCAAGACCATCGGTGGTAAGATTAAGCGTGCACAGATAAGGACAGAGGATAAAGGCGAGGTCTGGCACGACTAGGGAGCACCGGTCAATCACCTGAGGCCCTGCGAACCTCACTCGCAATGACGTTTTATTCGTCGAGAAAGGCGCAAGTATGGCATTTTATTACGACGGGGTTTCCCGCACCTTTAACGAATACCTTCTCGTGCCCGGATACTCAGATTCGACCTGCACCCCTGGGGCCATCGATTTAAGCTCGCCAATGGTGCGCTTCCGCAAAGGGGAGGAAGCGTCGATTCGTCTCAACATACCGCTTGTCTCTGCCATTATGCAATCCGTATCCGACGACAATATGGCGATCGCTCTTGCACGTGAAGGCGGTCTCTCGTTCATCTTCTGCTCGCAGCCAATCGAAGATGAGGCAGCTATGGTTGCCCGCGTAAAGGATTACAAGGCTGGTTTCGTGGTCAGCGATTCGAATCTAAAGCCAGACAACACGCTGGTCGACGTAATCGAGCTCAAACGCAAGAGCGGCCATTCGACGATGCCGGTCACCCATGACGGCACAGCGCATGGCAGGGTCCTTGGTATTGTCACCAGTCGCGATTATCGTCCAAGCCGCACGCCCCTCGATTCCAAAGTCTCAGAGTTCATGACCCCACGCGAGAAGCTCATCGTCGCGCCTAAGAACACGTCGCTTAAAGACGCCAACGACATCATCTGGGACCACAAGCTCAACGCGTTGCCTATCGTCGACGAGAATGATCACCTGCTGTACATGGTGTTTCGTAAGGACTACGACTCCCACAAGGAAAACCCCAACGAGAACCTCGACGCCGAGAAGCGATACCGCGTAGGGGCGGGCATCAATACGCATGACTACGAAGATCGGGTAGGAGCCCTGCTTAACGCTGGCGCCGACATCCTGTGCATCGATTCCAGCGAAGGCTTTTCTGAGTGGCAAGCTCGCACCATTGCCTGGATTCGCAAGCAGTATGGCGACGAGGTGCGTGTCGGGGCGGGCAACATCGTTGATAAGGAAGGCTTCCGTTTCCTTGCGGATGCCGGAGCTGATTTTGTAAAAGTAGGTATCGGTGGCGGCTCCATCTGTATCACACGCGAACAGAAGGGCATCGGGCGCGGTCAGGCAACCAGTCTTATCGAGGTCGCCGCCGCACGCAATGCATACTTCAAGGAAACGGGCGTCTACATTCCGCTGTGCTCAGACGGCGGCATCGTTTATGATCACCACCTTACGCTTGCACTTGCCATGGGCGCCGATTTCATGATGCTCGGGCGCTATTTCGCCCGTTTTGACGAAAGCCCCACTAACCGCTTCAATGTCAACGGCAACTTTGTCAAGGAGTATTGGGGAGAAGGATCCGCACGTGCGCGTAATTGGCAACGTTACAAGCAGGATGACAGCGTTAAGCTCAGCTTTGAGGAGGGCGTGGATTCCTATGTGCCCTATGCAGGGCCGCTGAAGGATAATGTCTCTCTGACGCTGGCAAAGATACGCTCAACAATGTGCAACTGCGGGGCACTTACGATTGCAGGTTTCCAGGAGAAAGCCAAGCTTACGGTTATCTCAGCGACCTCTATCGTGGAGGGTGGCGCCCATGACGTCATCCTTAAGGACAAGGCAAATCCGCTGCAAGCGAATTTCCGTTAAGGAATTAGATATTGCGAAAATAGTGTCAATATGGCACTCTATACAATAGACGAATGAGCATAGAAGAAAGCTCGTATCATACACTGTGTAGCACGTTCTGACGAAGAGTACGCGATGTAGCAGTCTTGCGTTGAGTTGTGGTTATCTACCGGGTGTCACGCAAATATCATTCAATAGCACATGTTAAAAAGGTGATACGTCACTATTGTTCGAGAAAGGAAGGCTTTCAATGAAAAGACCTGCAAGATTGGTTATGGCTCTACTGGTATCGATTGTTTTAGTTCTGCCTGTGGGACTGCTCAGCGCCTGTAACAACAACTCGGGAGGCACGGAGACCCTGACGGGTACTACCGCCGGGCTTCTAACTCAGTTGATAGGAAAGTCAGAACCCTATCTGCCTGCTGGCGCGAGCTTTGGTAATCCCTTCACTGACCCGGTCACGGCAAGCAATAGCGAAGGTATACTGGGGCTGACCTCTTCTCAATTCAATTCATATGTTGAGGAAGCAACAGTCGCAAGGGAAGGGATTATGTCCATTGCTCACCAAGTTGTCCTCATCAAATGCAAGAACATTGCTGACACGAAAAAGGTCATGGATCTTATTGCAGCTGGTTTCGATTCTGGACAGTGGATATGTGTCTTTCCTGATCGGTGCTTTGTACAGGCGTCAGGGAGTTATGTGCTGCTCGTAGCCTCGAGTGCTGAGAGAGCGACTGCGCTGGAAAAAGGCTTCTCCGATTTAGCCGGAGGGAATGTCGGCAAGGTCAACACCTTCTACACAAAAGCAGGCTGATAGTAGAAGTGGTGGCAGTCTTTTAGTACTGCAGGCAACAATTGCCTGAAATATTGGTGCGTCTGGTTATAAGGACCTGACATGCTGTTTTCCAGTATCACGTTCCTCTACTGGTTTTTGCCGCTGGTTGTGGCGTTGTACTTCATCATCCCACGACCACGTGGTTCGCTTTTGTGGCGAAACCTGCTGCTCTTTGTTGCTAGCATCGTTTTTTATGCCTGGGGAGAGCCGCTCTACGTGCTTGTCATGATTGCCCAGTCTCTCGTTGGCTGGGCGTCAGGCTTGCTCATCGACCGCTATCGTGGCAAGCCGGTCGTTCGTGCGATTCTTGTCATATCGCTGGTCATTGAGCTTTCCAGCCTTCTGTTCTTCAAATACACCGACTTCTTCATTAATAACCTCAACACCTTGTTTCACTCGCAGCTCGGTTTGCTGGCTCTGGCATTGCCGCTCGGTATCAGCTTTTATACTTTCCAGATTCTCAGCTACACAATCGATCTGTACCGCGGAAAAGTCAGTGTCCAGAAAAACCCGCTGGTCTTTGCCACCTATGTGACGCTGTTCGCCCAGCTCATCGCTGGGCCAATCGTACGCTATTCCATGGTAGAAGAGCAGCTGACCAGCCGTACCCACAGCCTTGCTGGCTTTGTCAAAGGTGTGCGCCGTTTTGCCCTCGGTTTGGGTAAAAAGGTGCTGCTTGCCAATACCTTTGGGCAGTTGGTGGTGCTGACGCAGGCTGAGCTTCATGGCGGTGGGGAACAGAGCGTGCTGTTTGCGCTGCTCTTTCTTGTCGGTTTCTCGCTGCAGATATACTTCGATTTCAGCGGCTACAGCGACATGGCTATCGGCCTGGGGCATATGTTCGGCTTCACCTTCCCAGAAAACTTCAATTACCCCTACATCTCCCGCAGCCTTACCGAGTTCTGGCGCCGCTGGCACATGACCATGTCCTTCTGGTTTCGGGATTATGTCTATATCTCCCTTGGAGGCAATCGCGTTGGCAAGTTCAGGCACCTGCTCAACATCCTCATCGTCTGGATGGTCACGGGCTTTTGGCACGGAGCAGGCTGGAACTTCATCCTCTGGGGTTTGTACATGGCAATATTTCTTATTCTTGAGAAATATTTCCTGCAACGCCTGCTCGAAAAGATTCCCCGATTTTTCTCGCACATCTATCTGGTGATATTCATTATGCTCAGCTGGATCCTCTTTGAGTCCTCAAGCCTCGCGCAAGCCCAGGAGCTCTTCCTTACCTTGTTCGGCTTTGGCAGCAGTGGGCTTGCTGGCATAGCATCCCTGTATTACCTGAAAAGCTACATCGTGCTTATCGTGGTAGCTGTCATCGGCTGTACGCCGCTGCCCGCACGTGCGATAGGTTGGTTTAGGGACAAGACCGGGCTGCTCGGCAAGCGCACGCTGACAATCCTTGAGCCTTTGTTCATCGCAGCCATCCTTTTGGTGGTCACGTCATTTCTTGTGGACGGCTCGTTTAATCCATTCATTTACTTCAGGTTCTAGGTTAAGGGAGCGCCCCATGGACGATATAAACGATCAACCAAAACCTGAGAAACAGCCCCTGCAAGCCTGGCTTACCTTTGCGGTCTTCATCCTCATCATCGGTGGTTTTTTCCTCGTCAACCTCGTGGCTCCCAAACCAGAGATATTGATCAGCGAGCGGAGGCTTCCCGCCAAGCTGCCCTCCTTTGACGCCGATTCCGTTCTCAGCACCGAGTTCATGGAGGGTTTTGAGGACTATGCTGCTGACAACTTCATCTTCCGCGAGGCGTTGCGCACACTTCGGGCGATTACGGTATTCAATGTCTTCCAGATGGGGGATAAGGACGGCCTGTATCAAGGCGCGGTCGGCGCTGGCAAGATCGAGCCGATTAAAACCGAGAGCGTCCTGGCATGGGCCGCAAAGATGGAGCGATTGCAGGCTGATTTGGCCTCTCAGCACGATGGCTTGAAGTTTTTTTACGCTGTCATCCCTGACAAAAGCCTGTATGACGCACGTTCCTTACCCGGATATGATCCGGTGGTGCTTGCGAGTCTACTTGAAGGGCGCTTGAAAGCTTATACCTCCATCGACTTGACGGGAGCTTTGCAGGCCTCTGATTTCTACCGGACCGACCTTCACTGGGACCAGGCATTGCTGGGACAGCGCTCAGGAGACGTCCTGGATGTCTTGGCTCGAGCGCTCGGTTGTCAGAGCCGCCTGACCTACGATTTTGTCGTCAGGGATGCTGGCGAGTTTACCGGAGTGTTTCCCGGACAGCTGGCACTACCTATGGCGCCTGACCAGTTGCGTTATCTCACCAATCCGGTGTTGGACAAGGTTGTCGTCTCATACCTCGATCCACGGACAGGCGAGTTTGTCAAAGGGCCGGTCTATGATCTTGAGGCAGCTGATGGGCGCGATAGATACGACCTGTTCCTGCGTGGCCCGCAGCCGGTAGTGGTGATTGAGAACCCTTCCGCGACCACTGATCGCGAGCTGTACATCTTCCGCGATTCCTTTACCTCAAGTCTGGCTCCGTTGTTGGCCTCGGGATATGCCCGCGTGACGCTCATCGATTTGCGCTACATCGACTATCGTATCTTGCCGCAGTATGTCGATTTCGCCCCCAACTCCGACATCCTACTCCTGTACGGCTCCCAGATACTTAACAACCCAACGATATTGCTGATACAGTAGCACATTTCGTTGTGGCAAATTGGTGCTGCACTAGAGTGATAGTCATTCGGCGAGCTGCTTTCTAAAGCTGCAATAACTGTTATACTTCACTATCAGAAAACCGAATACAGATCGACATCGGTCGCGCAAGCGATAACAAGGAACCCGGTACAAATCCGGGGCTGCGGACCACAGCTGTGAACACCGACGAGCAGCCACATGCCACTTTCTTGCCTGTAGTGGGCAGAGGGGAAGGCGGCTGCTGAGGGAGGCAACTCTCTTGGGCTTGAGGTGTGAGCCAGAAGACTTACCGATGACGATGGGCAAGGGTTCCTGGGTCGGACGAGGAGTAGCTGCATGAAGATGTTGGCATGTAATGCCAATGTGTTGCATGGCAAACTTCTCAGACGACTCGAAAGAGTCGTTTTTTGTTGGTAATCATAGGGGCAATCGGTTTCATGTAAGGGTCAAGATGTTCATGCAAGAGGAAATTGGTTTGGCCAAACGGTCAAGATGCATTGGTGCAACGCTTAGGAAAAGGAAGGAAATCGATATGATAATGAAGAATGATGGTGCATTGCACGAAGAAAGAAAGCCTTTTGCGGAAGCTCGTCGTAAGGCTGTTGCCCTGGCGCTTGTGGTTCTGATACTTCTTGTGGCTGTAGCTCCGACCCTCTCTGCCTGCTCGGGGCCCTTTTCATGCTACGACCCTCAGATCAGTCCTCCGGTTGGTATGTTTGTGAAGGTAACGGTCGACTGCACGGCTCCTGTGAACGCAAGAATACCGGAAGCTCTGGCGATAACGCAGACCGGCATCTTGTTCGACGATGTCCTTCTCATGCCCGATGGTTACTCGCCGCTGCTGGCTTTACAGCAGACAGGGCTTGTGGTAAGCACAGCGCCCGGTCCGTTTATCTACGTCAACGCCATCGGCGGAATCCCGGAAGGCATCACGAGCGCTTATCCCACTAGTGGGTGGATGTTTTATGTCAATGGCGAGATGCCCATGGAAGGGTGCAACACCTATATGCTTCAAGATGGCGACGAGTTGCTATGGGTCTACTCGCTGACCTTCGATTTCTAGAAGGCACCGGTTAAAGCCTTGATTTATACACGCTCGGAATTCTCCCGCTATCACCCAGCGGTGGTCTTCTGCTACTTTGCAGCCGTTATCGTGCTTACCTTCATGAGCCTGCAGCCGATGGCAAGGATAGCCGGTCTTCTGTGCGCTGCCCTTATC
>Ga0123356_10004294_pt1 | contig 14743 bp, 11 predicted proteins | sample TergutEmb28metaG_2_FD_92546 | JGI IMG/M metagenome (GOLD analysis project Ga0123356, IMG submission 92546) | Embiratermes neotenicus P3 segment gut microbial communities from Petit-Saut dam, French Guiana - Emb289 P3 | ecosystem: Host-associated > Arthropoda: Insects > Digestive system > Gut ... | reverse complement strand
TGGTCGATAGAGTTATCGTCTTTGCTTTCCGAAATATCCAGTGCCATACGCTGAATTCTGGCTCTTGTTACAAACGGATTATCAGCTGCCAGACAACCGCCTACACATCCGCTTGGACAGGCGTTTAACTCAACAAAGCGTACACTGGACATCTTATCGTTTTCAATCTCGTCCAGTACTCTAATCACATTGTCGATACCATCAACAGCGATGAATAAGGATTCGTTTATTCCTACGCCTTCGCCGCCGGAGAAAGACCATCTTATTCCTCGAATACCGGCAACTGACAGATCCATCGGCTCTTTTATTTTTTCAACAATCGGGAGAAGCTTAACAAAAAGCTCACCCATCGAGAAAACTCCGTCGATAACAACTCCCTCATAACCGATGCGGTACTTTGATGCTGTTATTTTTGCAGGACACGGAGAAATAAAAAACACACCGATTTCCTCCGGCTTAAGTCCTGTTTCCTTGACTGCTTTTTCCCGCGCCGCGATAGCCGCAAGCTCCACGGGTGTGATTATTTTAAGAACATTGTCCATTAGACCCGGGTATCGAACACATATAAGCTTAACAATTACAGGGCATGCGGAACTGATGAGTGGACCTTGTAAAAGAGCGCGTGCTCCGGGGAGAATATCTTTTGTATAGTTAGAGACATTTTGTGCCGCTAACGCGACTTCAAAAACCTCATCAAAACCAAATTTGAGAAGTGCCGTTAATATGATATTGATATCGCGTACACTTTTAAACTGCCCGTAAAGTGAAGGTGCGGGCAATACAATTTTATATTTAAAATTATCCATTACAGACAGAGGGTCGGATATGGCTTTTTTCGCATGATGAGGACAGACACGGATGCACTCACCGCAATCTATGCAGTGGTCACTCATAATAACAGCTTTACCGTTTCTGACTCGTATTGCCTCTGTAGGGCATCTTTTTATACAGTTAATGCATCCCTTGCACTTTTCAGCGTCAAGTGTGACCGAGTGTTGAATATTCTCCATCTACAGCCCCTTTCCCGGTACAGCATTGCAGGTATTTAATGATATGCTAATTATTGCGGGTCTGAAAAAATTGTGATCGTCAAGGTAGTGCCTACCCCGACTTCGCTCATAATAGAAAAATCATCGCTTTGTTTCTTTATATTGGGAAGCCCCATACCGGCACCAAACCCAAGTTCGCGAACCGTATCGGAAGCGGTAGAGAAGCCTTCCTGCATTGCAAGGTTTATATCCGCAATACCTGGGCCCTGGTCGGTCAAGGTTATTTTTACATAGTCCTCAGCAACCTCGATTTCCGCGATGCCGCCTCCGCCATGTATAACCATGTTTATTTCCCCTTCGTACATAGCTATTGATGTGCGTCTTATGAAATCAGGGGAGAAACCAAGTTGCTTCAGCGTCTTTTTTACTGCAGCAGAAGCTGCACCGGCAGACGCAAAATCATCTGCGTCAACGTTATAATGTTGTTTAAGAACCTCAGACATTAAATGGCCATTCCTTTCGACACACTTTTTAGACGTCTCCGCCCGGTAAACCGGCTTCATAAAGGAGTCCGCAGGCAGAATACATCGAAAAATCTGTTTTCATTACAACTATGCTTTTTTCGTTGGCAAGTGCAACCAAAGCTTCATCGGGTTCTTTCCCGCGCACCAGCATTACACAATGAATGTCCATCATTTCGGCAGTGCGTACGCATTGCGGGTTGTTAAGACCTGTTAAGAGAAGCCCTTTGTTCTCGCCAAACGCAAGAGCATCACTCATCAAGTCAGCACCGCACGCTGCGTTAATTACAATGCCGTCAAACGGAACTTCTGTATAAACCTCTGCGTTTAATACTTCCATTACTTGGTCAAGTTTCATTTCTTTTACTCTTCCTTTCGATTTTTACACCGATGTTTCATTTTATAAATCTCTAATTAATGATACCATTTTATATCAAAAGCCGCAATATTTTTCTCCAATCAGGTCTTTAATGACTTCGCCAGCTAATATGAGTCCCGCAACCGGAGGGACAAAAGCTATGCTGGCGGGCGGGGATCGGGTTTTGATGTCGGAGTTGTCATGGCTGTCAGAACCATACGACGGTTTCTTTGGAGTTTCTTTCGAATATACAACCCTCAAGGATTCAACACCGCGTTTACGCAGCTCGCTTCGCATTATTCGCGCCATCGGGCAGACTGTGGTTTCATAGATATCAGCAACCTCAAAGGCGGCAGGGTTCAGTTTATTTGCAGCACCCATCGAGCTTATTACCGGCACATTCAAGGCTTTGGCGCGGCTGATAATTTCCAGTTTTGCCGTCATAGTGTCCACAGCATCTATTATGTAATCATAAACAGATAAATCAATTTCATCTGCTGTTTCCGGCAGATAAAAAATCTTAAGTGCATTAATAACCGCATCGGGGTTTATCTCAAGTAACCGGTCACGCATCACATCCACTTTATTCTGTCCTACTGTTTTAAACGTTGCAATGAGTTGCCTGTTGATGTTTGTGATGTCAACAACATCACCGTCAAAGATATCGATATTACCTACTCCCGCACGGCAAAGAGCCTCTGCGGTATGACCACCGACACCTCCAACGCCGAAAACCGCCACACGGCGGTTTTTCAGGATTTTTATGTTTTCCCGACCTATTAATAATGCTGTTCTTTGGAATTGGTCTTGTGCTTCATGGAGCATAGAAGTCAGAACTCCTTACTTCGAGTTATTCTTTATCGGATGATAACACTCCTCTTTTAATCAGCCCCGGTAACATGTTTATGATTGTAGCAATAACAACGCCTATTAACGTATCTCTTAGCCTTATAAATGTAAAGATTATGGTTTCATCAAATGTTGCGTCGTAGACGATATGGGATGCGATTATTATGGTTACGACGCATGAAATAGAACAGGAATCTTGCATTTTAAGAAGATTGCACAGGTATAGGTTAATAAGCAGCATCAGCGGAATGACCACAATAAAAAGCCCGTCAGCGTAATGCGGTAAAACCAGGCCTATTAATATTGCAAAAATGCCAAATACACCGCCGATAATTGTGCCTAGTACACGAAATATCCCGGTTCGCATAGTCTCGCTTTGTGTTGCCTGCATCGTGACTATAGCAGCTATCGCCGCAATAGGGAGAGAGTCTTTGCTGCCCAACATCCATGCTATAAACAAACATACTGTTACGGCGACAAGTGTTTTAATTACGCGCATGCCAATACGGTAGCCCGTATCAACCGTCGGGGCGTTATCGGTGAGTTTCTCTAAAAAGCGTTTCATAGTATTGTGTTATCTCAAGTTAACGAAAACTTAGACCCGTCCAAAATAGAATCATCATTAAATACCCAATCACGTATGTGGGTGACTGTAATCTTCCCGCCTTTTGAACGGCATACGGTTTTTTCAATTCCAGCGTTAATAATCAAGCGGCGGCACATGCTGCATGAACTGGTATCTTCGAGTAATTCTTCTGTTTTGGCGTCAATTCCCGACATATAAAGAGTCGAACCCATCATATCTCTGCGTGCGGCTGATATAATAGCGTTTGCCTCTGCATGTACACTTCGGCACAACTCGTATCGTTCGCCGCTCGGGATTCCAAGCTCGTCTCTCATACAAACGGCGCGGTCAAGACAGTTTTTTCTGCCTCGCGGCGCACCGTTATATCCTGTCGCGATTATTTCATCGTTAAGTACAATTATTGCTCCATATCTGCGGCGGCGGCAGGTTGAGCGGAGAAGAACAGTCTCGGCGATGTCCAGATAATAGTTTTCTTTATCTTTGCGGTCCATAAGTAACCTCCGGTAATTTTGATTTTATATGTCTTTCATTAATACATTATAGAGCTACATACAATTAAAATCAAGCGTTGAAAAGCTATTTTTTTATTACGGATTATGTTGCATAATAAGACTTCACAAAGTATAATGATTGTTCGGGTAATGAGGTGTCTTATATGTACTGTCATCAATGTGGGAAAGAGTTAGATTCAGAAGATAAATATTGTAAGGATTGCGGGGCTGAGCAAAAGGAGCCTGAGCAGGAACCAGTTGAGAAGGAACCAGTTGAGCAAGAGCCAGTCGAGCAGCCATCTGAACAAAAGGAGCTTGAAACTCCGGGAAAAAAGAAATCATACAAGTGGATATTGATAATTGGTATACCGGCAGCAGTTGCTGTTTTAGTTACTTTAACACTGCTTTTTTTATTTTTCCGCAATGTAAGTCCTTTATTAACAGTTGGCAGAGCACTCACAAACCTCGGCACTGAAGTCGAAGAACGCTTCGATAACACAGTGTTTAAGGCACTGCCGATGCTTTCAAAAGTGCTTGAAGACGGTACATTAACAGCGGATTTTAATTACAAGGCTGATATAATCGGAGGTTTTACGAGTGCGGATATCGGTGGCAGTATTAAGCTGTCATCTAATACAACTACACGTGAGTTTGCCTTGGGTGCAAGTGCAGACCTTTACGGAGAAGCAGTTGATCTTGATGTTTATATGAACAAAGAAAGGCTTGCATTGCGGACGGGAATCCTTGGCGATAGATTTTATGGGATTACATATGATACATTCAGAGATGATATCCGTAATTTCGGGCGGAGGATTTTCCTTGATGACGAAACCATGGATATGCTTGCAGATATAGTTGACCAAATCAATGAGATGATGAACCGGGAGGATATAGACGAGGACGACGCACTTGAGATTTATTCTGAGGTATTTTCGGATTTTATAAGAAACTTAAATGTATCAAGCAGAAGGGCGCATATAGAAACAGACGGGGAACGCATAAGATGCACAGGTGTTGAAATCATAATATCAAAAGGAGCTATCGCAGAGTTGCTAAACGGCTTATATGATATGCTCGATAATGATGAGACAATACGTGAACAATTTGAAATGTACAGTAACAACCCGCTGACACAAGGTTTATATGAAGGCATCGGCAGTTATGAACAGTTATTGAGTGAGACTAAACAGGCAATCAGAAACTTCGAGCGGTACTATGACGGAGATATAATACTAAGGTTTTTCATTGGCAGAGATAACAGGTTATTACAGCTTTATATAAGCGCAGACGTTATATATGATGAAAGAAACGCGGAAATCAGAGCATCATTCGATTTTGGAACATCTATTGAAGACAGTTGGGTGTTTGACTTTTTCGTCTTAGACGGCTCTGACAGCAGTAAGTTTTTTGTTCTCTGGGATTACGAGGTTCATTCACAAAACTACAGAAACACTGTGCATATAACGGGGGAAGACATTGAATCAATAACATTCACATCTGATTTAAATAAAGACATTGGCAACTTTGCATTGACATATATAAGCAGATGGGATATGAGTATGTTTACAGGAGTCTTCACTACAGATGATGAAAACTTTCGGCTTTTATTCGATAATGTACTACCTGACTCGTCGGATAATACTTTGAAAATAGAAATACTTGCCGAAACCGGTTCAAAACTTGATGAGATAAGTTATATCAACATCGACAGATGGGGGAATGAGCTGGTGGGGGTAATTTTAAGATTTCTTTTTGGCAGGATAATTTCTTAATGGAATTGATTTTAGCTGAAATGGATAGGCACAAAACACTTTAGGAGATGGGCAGCATGAGTGACGCTGAAACAAAAAACGCGGAGACAAGTATGAGCGAGAGCAAGAAAAAGGGTCTTAAACTACGAACAAAGCTTATACTGATTTTTGTCGCGGTAATGATAATACCGGTTGTTTTGCTGATAGTTGTAACATGGAATCAAGTTGTTTCACTTGGATATCAACTCAGAGACATATCGGTTTCCGATGCAACTACCGCGCTTAATGATAACGCAAGAGATAATCTTGAGCGGATGACCACTGACACGGCAGCTGCTGTGGCGGATTTTCTTTATCAGCGCGACCAGGATGTACTTTTACTTTCTATGCTTATGCCTTCCGATGAGGCGTACATGGTATTTTCAGAAAGCAGAAACAGCAAGCTGATGACGATGGGGGAATGGAAAATTTCCGAAGACGGAATGTCATGGGAGGAAGTAAACCCGTTTGTTCCCGAAGTGTCATCTGATATATCTTCTAACAGAGAAAACAATGACGAGCTTTTGGGCAGCAGTTTTAATTACAGACCGCCGGAGCTTTTTGCTCATTATCAGGAGATGTTTCCTCTCTATGATGAAATAACTTTTGTTGACATGGATGGTCAGGAGCTTTTTAAGTATGTCAACCATGGCACAACAAAAAGACACTATCCGTTAAACCCGGAAAAAGTGGATATATCAGATAGGCAGAATACATATATCGGAGCTGAAAGTTATTGGGAGGAGCTGCAAAGTCTGAAACAGGGAGAGATATATGTATCAGATGTCATTGGTGCATATGTCGGCACCAACTATATTGGCATGTATACACCCGGAGTCTTAATGAATAATGTACCTGAGACTCATCCAAACTACGAGATACTTCAATATATCGCCAATCTGTCTGAAAATGAGTTTATGGACGTTGCAAGGCAACAAGCGTTTGCAGGCAAGGAAAATCCATTAGGTCAACGTTTTGAGGGGATTGTGCGTTGGGCAACGCCGGTTGTTGATTTCGAAGGCGAAATTTGGGGATATGTGACAATAGCACTTAATCACGACCATATTATGGAGTTTGTTGATTTTATTACTCCGATGGTTGAACGCTATTCAGTGCTGTCGGATGCGTATGATGGAAACTATGCGTTTATATGGGACTATAAATGCAGAAGCATTGCTCACCCGAGACATCACTCAATTGTCGGATATAATCCGCTGACCGGAGAACCACAGGTGCCCTGGTTGGAAGGAACTATGATGTTGGAGCGGGACTTTGAAAACGGAGGGTTTACACTCGACGATAACGGAAGACCTATACCGGTTCTCGATGCTATGGGGGAAATGCAACTTGCGCAGGACACGCCGTTTTATTACTGGTTCAGCAGCAGCGGGAGTGATTGGCTTAAAGCTAATCCTGCATGGAACAGGCTTTCCGCAGGTCCTGCCGGCACAAGTTGGGGTAAATTTTACGAGGCAAATAAAGACAACAGGGAAATTCTGCCGCAATTCGGCGAAAGACCGCTCAGAGACAGCAACGGCAATCCCGTCTTTGATGCAAACGGCAATCAGATACTTGACTATCAGTCGCGTAGCAAGACCCCGGCAAGATTGCTTACTCACGCCGGGTTTGTAGGTCTTGACGGGAGATATCTGAACAATGCGCCTCAATGCACAGGATGGATGGACTTAACTGAAGATGGCGGATCGGGTTCGTTTTATATTTATTGGAGCAATGTTTATAAACCGACAACAGCAGGTGCAATACCGTATTATACAGGTAAATATTCACCTGAGGTGCAGGGTAACAAACGCGGATTTGCTTTTGTTACTATAGGTTCGGGTATTGAAGACTTCACAGAACCTGCGACATTGATGGAAGAACGGCTTATTGAAGCAATAAACACAACCTCACGCGCCAACCTGCTGCAGCTTGTTGCAACAGGAATCGGTATATTTATTCTGATATTTGCTGTTGCGATACTGATTGCATCATCCTTAACAAAGCAAATAAAGTATTTAATTTCGGGATTGTCGAGATTCCGCAAGGGAGAAAGAAACTTTAGAATACATTCAAAATCAAGTGATGAGTTTGGTGAGCTTGCCGATTCCTTTGATGAAATGGCGGACAGTCTGGAAAACAGTATAAACTCGCCGCTTACAATAACTAACTTGCAGCTTGAAATAGTCTATATGAACAATATTGCTCTAAATGTATTGGGCAAAAGTCCGGAAGATGTTGTAGGGAAGCAATACGGCGAAATAAGTCTATATCCGCCGGGTTCACCCGCTGATCCGATATCGGCACTGCATGAAGGCAGAGATGCGGAGGTACTATATGTTGAAGAGAATGACAGTTGCTATATAGGGGTTGCAAATTACCTTTACGACCAAAGCGGTGAAAAAACCGGATACATCATAATGAGCAATGATATCACAGAGATTGAAGCTGCCAGACAGAAAGCTGAGCAGGCAAGTGTAGCAAAAGGCAATTTCCTGTCAAATATGAGCCATGAGATACGTACACCTTTGAACGCTATTATTGGTATGACATCAATTGGCACAGCATCTCCGGATGCGGACAAGAAGGATTATTCACTTAAAAAAATTAATGAGGCGTCAAAACACCTTCTCGGGATTATTAACGATATCCTCGATGTCTCGAAAATTGAAGCAAACAAGTATAGTTTATCGATGGCTTCTTTTGAACTTGAAGAAATGATTCAAAGGGTTGTGGATGTTATAAACTTCCGCGTTGAACAGAAAAAACAGAGGTTGACTGTTCATATTGATCCGAATATGCCGGGTACACTGATTGGTGACGATCAGCGTTTGGCGCAGGTTATAACGAATCTTCTGTCAAACTCGGTGAAGTTTACGGCTGAAGAAGGAAGCATACATCTGGAGATGATGCTTGAAGATGAGGATGAGAATCAGTGCACAATTCTTGTTGCTATAAGCGACACAGGCATCGGAATAAGTCAAGAACAGCAAGAGCGCTTGTTTGAATCGTTTGAGCAAGCAGAGGCAAGCACATCACGCAGATTTGGCGGCACAGGGCTTGGTCTCGTTATATGTAAAGGCATCGTCGATATGATGGGCGGGAGTATTTGGGTCGACTCGGAACTTGGTGATGGTGCTGTTGTGTCGTTCACAGCTAAGCTAGGCTATGAAAGAAGCGAAAAGAAAAAAAACCTTGCTTGTGATGAGTTTATAGAAAAATTAAGATTTCTCATTGCGGACGATGATACCAGTACAAGAGTATTCTTTGAAGAAATGACTGTCAATCAGGGTATTGCATGTGATGTAGTATCAAGCGGTGAAAAAGCGATGGCAATGATTTCTGAAAACGACGGCTACAGCTTATACTTTACTGCACTGAAGTTGCCTGATATGAGCGGCTTCGAGCTTGCCAAAGCAATAATGGAAAGCGGTCAGAATGGAAAGATAGTTTTATTTTCATCGCGTTCAGACTGGAGTGCTTATCAGGAACGTGCTCTGGAAGCAGGTATAGCTGCCCATCTGTCTAAACCGCTGTTTGCATCATCGGTAGTAGACTGTGTATATGAGTTATTATCTCCAGATGAGGAATCTGAAGATGTGCAGGAAGAAGAAAGCGTTGATTTTACAGGAAAAACAATCTTATTAGTTGAGGATGTGGAGATCAATCGGGAGATTGTAATAGCACTGCTCGAACCGACAAACCTTAATATTGTATGTGCGGAAAATGGTATAAAAGCAGTTGATGCGTTTGTTTCAAATCCTCAAAAGTTTGACTTAATATTTATGGATATTCAAATGCCGGAGATGGACGGTTTTACAGCGACAAGAATGATAAGAGAGTCAGGCGTTAAAAGGGCAAAAGAGGTGCCGATTGTTGCAATGACTGCAAATGCGTTTAAAGAAGATATTGAAAAGAGCATCGAATCGGGAATGAACGACCATCTCGGAAAGCCTTTGTCATACGATTTGGTAATAGAAACCCTGGAGAAATATTTAAACAGTAAGTGAGAAAGCGATGGGGCAATACTACTGCTTTTGGCATTTCAGTCAGTTCCGCCTCGTCGCCGGAATTCCCTCAATGCCAAAAGCAGTAGTATTGCCCCATCGCTTTCTTATTTATTCTTGAAACTCTGTCAGATGCTTCCAATAGCGTTTTGGCATGTTTCCCATTTGGCGTTTCGGGTTTATTCTGCCTTCTATTGCGATTGTGTTGTAAAACTGTTTCCAGAGTGCCCTGTACTTTTCCTCTTTTTCACAAGCTTTTGGAAGCTCAAGATCCTCCAGGGGGAAAATCGTGCTCTCGCCGTTTTGGTATACGAGAGCGAATTTATGAGTTTCGTCATAAATCAAAAACTGTTCACTTGGAAATCTGTCGCAATAATGGTCAACAATCATAGGAAGAACAAAGTTCTTTGGTTCAATAATTGCCACAAGAGCTCCATTGTTATCAGAAAAACGAAGAAATTCCTTATAATAATGGCTTTCGCCTGATACGTTACGGGCGGTTTTGGTGATGGCGCGGACAGTATCGTCGGCAAGCATATTTGTAACCGGCGAGCCGACTTTATAACCTAACCGAAGAAAGTTGAGAATGGTGATTTCACGGTTTTCCATTTTAGAATAGTAACATAAGCGAACAAGTCTTAATGCCTCCCATGATATTGATTTGCTGATAGAGTCCTCTACTTTTGAAGCGGATATAATGTCGGTTTCGATTTCTTTTACCGAAAAGAGTGTCGCTTGTTCTTCACTGTGGCTGAATATCAAAGACGGCAGCTCTTTTTTGTAATAACTCTCATGAATACAGCAAAGCAGACCATCAAAGGAGCCGTCGTATAGGTATGCTATATCTGTCCTGTAAGACACTTAACAAGCTCCTCCTTCATAAAACTGCTTCCCGGAGTATAGTGGCTATTTATACTGATTCCGGTATTTTCGAATAATGAAAGCTGCTCCATCGGCGGACCTGCAAGCTCCCAGCTTTGTTCGGAGAGCAGACCTCTGAGCACTGCCTCGGGGTCATATCTGATGCCGAGCACTGTTTTACCGCGACAGGTTATGAAGTACTGTGCTCTTTTTAGGACGATATTCATTTTTTTCAGGTCGTGGAAATCCAGTTTGCTTGAGCGCCTTGCTCTTAGTATTTTCTTTGCCCCAATAACACCAAGTCCCGGCACACGCAGCAGTGTTTCATACGAGGCGGTGTTGATTTCTACAGGAAAATAGTCATAATGATTAAGTGCCCAGTTACATTTTGGGTCTATCAGCGGATTGAAGTTGGGATTTTTTTCATCTAATAGCTCCGCGGCTTCGAACTTATAGAATCTTAGAAGCCAATCAGCCTGATATAGCCTATGTTCTCTCAAAAGCTGAGGTTTGGAGTTAACGGCGGGCAAGTTTCTATCCTGTAATACAGGCATATATGCAGAGTAAAAAACACGCTTGAGTTCATATTTTTTATATAAAGCGGCGGAGAGATTTATGATTTGATAATCTGTCTCTGGTGTTGCTCCAACAATCATCTGTGTGCTCTGCCCTGCAGGAACAAATTTGGGAGTATTTCTGTATTTTACTAAATCAGTTTTGTTTTCCTGAATGCCGTTTTTAATCATTCCCATAGGCTCCAGGATACTCTCTCTCGTTTTATCGGGAGCGAGCAGTTTTAGGCTGTCGTGTGAAGGGAGCTCCAAATTGATGCTCATGCGGTCAGCCAAAAGTCCCAATGCTGTCAGAAGCTTCTCGTCGGTGCCGGGAATGATTTTAACGTGGATATATCCCCTGAAGCGGTACTCGTTTCTGATAAGAGATATAACCTCAATCATCTGCTCACATGTGTAGTCGGGATTTCGTATAACTGCGGAGCTTAAAAAAAGGCCTTCTATGTAGTTGCGTCTGTAGAACTGTATCATAAGCTCGGCGAGTTCATGAGGCTCGAAGGTCGCTCGGCTGATGTCATTTGATTTTCTGTTAACGCAGTAACTGCAGTCATATGCGCAGGCGTTGCTCAAGAGCACTTTTAGCAGAGCAATACATCTGCCGTCAGCGGAAAAACTGTGGCAAATCCCACAGGCGGCGGCATTTCCTATAGAACCCGATGCTCCGGCACGATCAACACCGCTGGAAGTACAAGCCACATCGTACTTGGCGGCATCTGATAGAATTGTGAGCTTTTCTATAATATCCATATTACCTCGTGTGGGATTTTAATCCGCACTGCCCGGGATGCGGGGTGTATTAGAGCAATACCATTATAATACCAAATAATTAAGATTGCAACAGCAATAATGCACATATATTAAGATTGCACAGTTTTTTTATATCCATTAATGCTCAAATAATAGCATAAGAAAAGTCCGATAAAACGGACTGTAAGTAGAAATACACTCAAAAATGTGGATTTTTCTTGATTTTTTCGGATGTTTCGATTAATATAGCTTTTGCACGATTAATAAAAATACTATAACTCCACGTTGAAAAGGTGGCAATGAAAATGGCAATTGACAGAGCAAAAATAATTGATGATTTAACAAAAACGCTCAAGGGTGGCGTAATTATGGACGTATCAACACCCGAACAAGCGAAAATAGCAGAGGGCGCAGGCGCCTGTGCTGTAATGGCGCTTGAGAGAATCCCTGCGGATATAAGGGTTGCGGGCGGCGTATCGCGCATGAGCGACCCAAAAATGATAAAAGGCATTATGAAGGCTGTAAATGTTCCTGTTATGGCAAAATGCCGCATCGGACATATTGCGGAAGCGCAGATCTTGCAAGCTATCGGAATATACTGCATTGATGAAAGTGAAGTACTGTCTCCCGCTGATGACAAATACCATGTCGATAAGAATCAATTCAAAACACCGTTTGTTTGCGGCGCGACCGACCTGGGTGAGGCTCTTCGCCGTATAAATGAAGGTGCCATGATGATTCGTACAAAAGGCGAAGCCGGAACAGGTGATGTTGTTCAGGCTGTCCGTCATATGAGAATGATGCAAAGCGAAATTCGCCGTATTAAATCGCTAAGTGAAGATGAACTATATGATACAGCGAAAAACATGCAAGCACCTTATGAACTATTGCAATATGTTCATAAAAACGGTAAGCTCCCCGTGCTGAACTTTGCCGCAGGGGGCGTGGCAACACCGGCAGACGCCGCACTTATGATGCAAATGGGCGCTGAGGGCGTATTTGTAGGTTCGGGTATTTTCAAATCCGGAGACCCTGCAAAAAGAGCCACGGCAATTGTAAAGGCGGTAGCTCACTATAAAGACGCAAAACAGCTTGCGAAGCTGTCCGAAGACCTGGGCGAAGCAATGGTTGGTATAAATGAAAACGAAATAGAAATAATGATGGCGGAACGCGGCAGGTAAAAATGTCAGCAGCCGTACAGAGTCACTAAAATTACAATTCCTATCACTAAGTGAGGGTATACCGCAAATATGCGATATACCCTCACTTACCTAAATAACTCTCCAGAATCAATGACGCGGCTACGGCGTCTATTGTTTTTTTGCGCTTTTTTCCGAATTTGCCGACATCTGTTAAGACACGAGCGGCGCTTATTGTTGTCATACGCTCATCCCATAACACAATCTCGATATCACATAAAGAACGCAGTAGTTCAGTGAAACGTTCGCTTTTTTCAGCCCTTGGTCCAATACTGCCGTCCATGTTTTTTGGGTAGCCGACTACGATGCGGGAAACCTTTCGCTTTGTTGCCTCTTCTATTATAACCTGTGCAACTTCGTTCTCTCGTTTGCTGTGCACAACCCAGGCATCACCTGTAAGTGTTCCGCTTTCATCGGAAACAGCGATGCCTGTGCGGGCATCGCCGTAATCAACTGCCATTATTCTCACTACTCTTCGTCCTCTTCAGACTCGTCATTACTTTCTGCCGATGCTTCCGCATCAAGCTCTTCTTCCTCTTCTTCAATTGCGTCAAGCAGATTTCTGTACCAATGTAAGGATTCTAAAAATGCATCAGACAAATCATCTATGGAGATATGATTTCGAACCATAATTATTGTTACATTATGCCAATCAGCGTGTTCGTAGGCGAAAATTAGCTTCATAACTTCGCTGAGCTGACCTTTTCGTTCGATAAGAGCATCTCTTATCTCGCCGGAAGCAGCAACTTCATCAATGGCTTTTTCGAGAGGCATTTGGAGTATTACATCAAGCAATGAGAATAAGCCTGAGATAAACAATGACCCGGATTTTATTGCAAGTTCAAATGCCGGCGCAAGATTTTCGGCGAATTTAGCGCGTAAGAGTGAAAGTCTTGTGACTTCGTTTGGTCTATCTTCTCCCATTCCTACAGATATAGCGATTGATGCCCACTTTTTGACTTCTTTTTGACCAAGAATAGCAACGGCGTTTCGTATTGAATCAATCTTGCGGCTGCGGTCGGGGTTCATGGCGTTAATAAATCTCAACAGTGAAATAGACAGTGCGGGGTCACGTTCAATTATGCTTGCAGCCTCGCCGAGGTCAAATGATTCATTATTGATTTGCCCGAGCAGGTGCAATGCATTGACTTTCAAGGGCGAAATATCAACACTGCCTTTTGTTATAGGCTGACTGTAGAAGTTGCCTGACAACAGAACACCGCGCGCACCTGAGTACTTTTCAAAGCTTTCCATGTCGGGTACATCGGTAATAACTAAATTTGTTTTAAAAATAAACGGTCGTATTTCTTTGAGTTCCGCGTTAAAATTATCATCCTTGCAGCTTAGCAGCACGTAGTCAAAAACCTTAACGGCAGTGTCCATGCTGATGGCACGCGGAAAACCATCGATAGCAAGCTTGTATCCCTTACGCTGCAAGATTCCAAGCTTTGCATAGGCTGCATTATCATTTAATGTTTCCTTATCGATTATGCACACAAGATTTTTTGGCGGAATCTGCATGCTCAGCGGCATACCCATGAGAAGTTGGTACTTGCTTACTTCCACAAATAAATCATTTTCGCCGGCGAACGGCTCCGTGCCTATTTCGCGAACAAATTCCAATGTTGGTGCAAGCAACTCACCGCCAAGCATGCGGTGGTCTTCAGCAGAGCCAAGAAGCTTGTCTCCATCATGTGTCATCATCCTGTAGGCATGGACTGTCATACTCGCATCGAAGAACGGTACCGAACCCAAAAATAATCCCAAGGCTATTCC
>Ga0123356_10004293_pt1 | contig 14743 bp, 13 predicted proteins | sample TergutEmb28metaG_2_FD_92546 | JGI IMG/M metagenome (GOLD analysis project Ga0123356, IMG submission 92546) | Embiratermes neotenicus P3 segment gut microbial communities from Petit-Saut dam, French Guiana - Emb289 P3 | ecosystem: Host-associated > Arthropoda: Insects > Digestive system > Gut ... | reverse complement strand
CGGGGCGTCGCTGCGCGTGGCACCCAGCGAGGTCCACGGGCTCGTGGGCGAGAACGGCTCCGGCAAGTCGACCCTGGTCAAGCTGCTCTGCGGGTATCACGCGCCCGATCCCGGCGGCGCGCTGCTGATCGACGGCGAGCGGGTCCCGCTTCCGCCGCGCCCCGCCACGATGCGCCGGCTCGGGCTGTCGGTGGTCCACCAGGACCTCGGGCTGCTGGACTCCTTCACGGTGGTCGAGAACATGCGCGCCGGCCAGTTCGGCGTGCACCGGCTCACGCGCGCCATCCGGTGGCGGCGCGAGCGCGAGCTCGCCCGTCAAGCCCTCGGCGCGCTCGGCGCGCTCGGCGCCGAGATCGATCCCGACACCCGAGTTGGGGAGCTCTCGGCGGCCGCGCGCGCCGAGGTCGCGATCGCACGCGCGCTCCAGAGCCACAGCCCCGGGCGCGGCATCGTCGCGTTCGACCCTCGCACGCGAGGTCGCCTCGCGCGGCGGGTCGGTGCTGCTGGTCTCTCACCAGCTCGACGAGGTGCTGGCGCACACCGACCGCGTCACGGTGCTGCGCGACGGTCGCGTGGTCGCCGGCGGCGTGCCCACCTCCGAGCTCTCCGAACGCGAGCTGATCCGGCTGATGCTCGGGCGCGAGCTGGCACGCCCACGCCGGCGCACCGCCGAGCCCGCGCGCACGGCCGCCGGCGTGGGCGCCTCGCGCGGAGCGTCCCCCGCGAGCGCGGTGGCCGCCTCGATCCACGACCTGCGCGGACCGACGCTCGCCGGGGCCAGCTTCTCGGTGGGCAAGGGAGAGGTTCTCGGCGTGACCGGCCTGCTGGGGTCGGGCTTCGAGGAGCTGCCCTATCTGATCGCCGCCGCGCGGCCCGCCTCGGCGGGCATGCTCGCGCTCGACGGCCTGGAGCTCGACCTCGCCCGCGCCTCGCCCCGGGCCGCGCTCGACGCCGGGGTGGCGCTCGTGCCCGAGCGCCGTGCCTCCGACGGGCTCGCGCTGGGGCGCTCGGTGATCGACAACGTGACCCTGCCCCGCGTGCGCACGCGGGGCGCGCTGGCGCCCATCGGGCGCTGGCAGCAGGCGGAGGCCGAGTGGGTGCTCGAGCACCTCGGGGTGCGCCCGGCCGACCCTCACCTGCCGGTCGCGCATCTGAGTGGCGGCAACCAGCAGAAGGTGCTCCTCGGCAAGTGGCTGCTCGGCGCTCCCCGGCTGCTCGTGTTGCACGAGCCCACGCAGGGAGTCGACGTGGGCGCGCGGTTGGACATCGAGCGGGCGCTCGTGCAGGCCACCGAGCGCGGCTGCGGGGTGATCCTCGCCGGGATGGACATGCCCGAGCTGGCGTCGATCTGCGATCGCGTGCTGGTGATGCGCGACGGGCTGCCCGTCGCCGAGCTCGCGCACCAGCTCTCGCCGGAGCGGATCATCGACGCCGTCTACGCCGACGGGGCCGGCGAGTGAGGCCAACAGCCCGATGCCGGCGCGCCTGATCGAGCCCGCCTCAACACTCGCGCGCGCCAGCGGTGGCGATGGCGGACGGCTGGCGCTGCGCGCCGTCGAGCGCTACGCGCTCGTGGGCCTGTGGGGGGTGATGATCGCGGTTTACTCCTCGATCGAGCCGTCGATCTTCGACACCAGTGGCACCTTCCAGACGATTTTCGGCTCGCAGGCCGCGTACGTGTTCCTGGCGATGGCGTTCCTGTGCACGGTGATCGTGGGCGATTTCGTCGATCTCTCGGTGGCCTCGATCCTCGGCCTGTGCGCCACGCTCGTGCCGGTGCTGAGCGTCTTCGACCACCTCCCCGTGGCGCTCGCCGCCACGATCGCTGTGGCCGTGGGCGCCTGCGCGGGAGCGTTCAACGGGCTGCTCGTCGTGTATCTGGGCGTCGACACGATCGTGGTCACGCTCGGGATGTCCACGCTGCTGTCGGGAATCGCGCTGGCGATCTCGAACCTCAGCGCGGTCAGCGGGCTCAGCGCGTCCTTCGGCAAGCTGACTCTCACCGAATTGTGGGGGCTGCCGCTCTCCTTCTATTACGGCCTGGCACTGGCTCTCGTGTTCGCCTACGTGCTGGCGTTCACCCCCCTGGGCCGCCACATGCGCTTCGTGGGCTCCAACCGCGAGGTCTCGCGCCTGGCCGGCATCCGCGTCGATCGCATCCGCTTTGGCGCGTTCCTCACCGCCGGCCTGCTCTCGGGGCTGGGCGGCGTGGTGGTGGCCGCCGGGCTCGGCGGCTTCGACCCCAGCAGCGCCATCACCTATCTGCTGCCCACGGTCGCCGCTGTCTATCTCGGCACCGCGGTGGTGCGCCCCGGCGAGTTCACCCCGATCGGCGCGCTCATCGGCGTCTACTTCCTCGCCACCGGCGTGCTGGGGCTGCAGGAGCTCGGCCTCGCGGGATGGATCTCCGATGTCTTCTACGGCGGGACCCTGATCGTGACCGTGACCTTCACCACGTTGCTGCGCGGCCGCCTCGCGCCGGCCCAGTAGCAATCCCGACAGAGAAAGGAATCACCCACGCATGAGAGAGCAACTCCCCCACCCTGCCCACCGGCGCGCACTCGGGGCTCACGGCCGGCGCGCGCGCGGGAGGCTCGCAACCCTCGGCGCGGCCGTGGCCCTCTGCGGGACCGCGGTTGGGGCGAGCGGCTGCGGCAGCGCCGACTCCCCCACGCACACCGCCTCGGCCTCCGGCGGCGGCCCGGGCGCGGCCCACGCGCGCGCGGTGGTGGCGAAGCTCGAACAGCCGACCACGAGCTTCGGTGCGCCCGGACCGCCGTTGACGAACGCCAAATCGCTGGCCGGCAAGTCGGTGTGGTACGTGCCGATCTCCATCTCGGTGCCGGTGTTTGCGATCGCCGACGAATCGCTGCGCACCGCGCTTGGCAAGCTCGGCATCCAGCTTCACACCTGCTCCGGCGAGGCCAACCCCTCCGCCACCGCTGCGTGTCTCGAACACGCCGTCTCCAGCGGCGCCGGGGGCATCATCGCCGACGGGATCCCCGTCGCGCTGGCCCCCAACGCGTTCGCCGCGGCCGAGTCGCACCACATCCCCGTACTGGTCGTCGACCAGGAGCCGCCCGCCGCGAGCGCTCCCGGCGCGGTGCGCGGTAAAGGCGACGACCGTCTCGCGTATGCGCTGTTGCAGAACCACGCGCTGGTGACCTCGGAGGCCGACTGGATCACGGCCAACTCCGGCGGCTCCGCCAGCGTGCTGTCGATGCCGTTCACCGATTCGCCCTCCACGCTGCAGTGGGGCGCGGAAGGGGTGGCGGAGCTCCACCGCTACTGCCCCGCCTGCACCGTCACCACTCAGAGGATCGGCCTGGCCGACCTCACGCTGGCCCCCTCGCAGACGAGCTCCGCGCTGCTGAGCCACCCCGGTGTCACCTACGTGATGCCGGAGTTCGACGCCGCGCTGCAGGGCGTCGAGCAGGGCATCCAGCAGTCGGGCATGGCACAGAAGGTGGCGGTGGTCACCTCCGCCGGCGATCTGCCCGCGCTGCAGATGGTCAGCGCACACCGCGTGTCCGCCGATGTGGGCCAGGACTTCCCCTATGAGGGGTGGGCCGACGCCGATGAGATGCTGCGCATGATGCTGCACGCGCCGATCGTCGAAGAGCACGTGCCCCTGCGCATCTTCACCGCCGCCGATGTGGGAGAGGTGAAACTCACCACCGCCGCGCAGGCCTCCGGCGAATGGTACGGCTCGAGCTCCTACACGACGATGTTCGAGAAACTGTGGGGCGCGAGCTGAGCGCAAAGAGCCCGCCGAACACGATCGCCGCGGCGATGTTCAAAAAGAGCTTGTAGTCGAGCGCGATCGCGGGGAACACCTCCGCGTGGGTGGGGCGCGTGGTCGGGATCAGGCCCGCGGCGTCGAAGAGCAGGTCCACCGCCACAGCCGCCACCACGATCGCGATGAACATCAGCGCCACGATTCGCGCGGTGAACGCCCCTCCGTAGTACCTGCGGTAGATCAGCACGATCGGCACCACGATCAGATCCGCGAATATGAATGCGATCACCCCCCCGAACGCGATGCCACCCGACCACAGCACCGCCGCCAGCGGCACGTTGCCCAGCGAGCACACGAATGTGAGCACCGCCACCAGCGGACCCACGATCGCGTTCTGGATCAGCTGAATCGCCCCCGGCGCGTGTGTGATGAAGAGCGAATTCCAGAACCCGTTGTGAATCTGCCCGACCAGCCCCGCCAGCACGAAGCCCAGCGCGATCTCGCGGTACAGCATCGACCAGTCGTGGCGGAAGTTGTGCGCCACATCCCACCACGCCGCCCGTGAGGTGAGCCGCGCCCGCAGGCTCATCCGCTGCGCCGCGGTGTGGTGTTGGTGGCCCGCGTCGACCCCCCGCGCATGCGCACGCGCGCGCTCCTCCAGCGCACGCGAGACCAACAGCCGCAGCAGCGCGGTGCTCAGCGCGATCAGCAAAAGACCGCCCAGCAGCTCCGCCACGGTGAACTGCCAGCCGATCAGCACCCAGATGACCACGCCCAGCTCGATCACCAGGTTGGTGGAGGCGAACTGGAAGGCCAGCGCCGACGCGGCCGACGCGCCGCCCTGGAAGAGGCTCTTTGCGATCGCCACCGCCGCGTAGGAGCACGACGAGGATGCCGCGCCCAGCCCGGTGGCCAGCGCCACCGGGCGCGCGCCCGCGCCTCCCAGCGCGCGCTGGATGCGCTCGCGCGGGATCCACGCCTGCACGATCGCGCTGATCGCAAAGCCCAGCACCAGCGCCCACCACACCTGCCAGGCCATCAGGCCCGCGTCCCGCAGGCCGTGCGCGATCGTGTTCAGCACCCGCTCCAGAGCACCTCGCGCGCCAGCACCTCAACGCTCCAGCCCGCCGGCAGCCGCGCGGGCGAGGTGCCCACCGGCGCCTCCGGGCCCACCAGGCAGTGCTCCGGTGCGGGGCCGAGGCCCAGCGCGCGGCGCCACAACCCCGCCGACTCACCCGCCATGCCGTCGCCCAGCAGCGCCGCCAGGGTGGGCGGCTCGTGGCCCGGCGCGCGCCTCACCCACGCCGCGATTCGCGCGTCGCCCAGCGCGGGCGAGCCCTCGCAGAGGCGGTACACGCCCGCCGCGCTGTCGCCCGCCAGGCGCGCCACCGCATCGTGCGCGCTCACGTGCCCCCTGGACACCGCGGCCTCCTCCAACACGCCCACCGCCGACCAGCCGTCCAGCAGATACCAATCCTCGTAGACGGGCCCCCCGGCATCGCCCCGCGCGGGGAGCTCGGAGAGCCATCCGGGCTCCTCGGTTCGCAGCAGCGCCGAGCCGCGAAAGCCGCTCGGCGGCCGCGCGGCCAGCGAGCGGTGCAAGCGCTCCAGCGCACCCTCGTAGGAGGCGGCGTCGACCCCCTGCGCCGGTCGGTGCCAGGTGAGGTAGGCGAGCACTGCGCGCCTGACGATACCCTCCCGCTCACGATGGAGCGCGCGCGGCCGATCGTGATCGCCTACGACGGCTCGCCGGTCGCCGCCGAGGCGACGCGACACGCCGGCGAGCTGTTCGCGCCGCGCGACGCGCTGGTGCTGACCGTGTGGGAGCCCGGGCTGGGCGAGCTGATGCTGCTGCCCGACCCCACCGGGATCGGCACGGCAACGCTCCCCTACAACCCCTCGGTGGCGAGGGAAATCGACCAGGAGATCGAGGACGAGGCGCACGCGATCGTGCGCAACGGAGTGCAACTCGCGCGCGCGGTCGGCCTCGCCCCGCAGGAGCTCCTGGTGCGCGACGAGAGCGACGTGGTGGAGGCGATCGCGCAGGCTGCGCGCCACCACCGCGCGGCGGCGATCGTGGTGGGCTCCACCAGGGTCCACGGTCTGCGCGCGCGCCTGCTGGGCAGCACCGCCGCCGGCGTGCTCCGCCACGCCCACTGCCCCGTGCTGGTCGTGCGCCACACCGACGAGCCCGCCCCGGGAGCGCCGAGCGCCACCGAGCGCGGCGACTGAGGGAGCGCGCCCTTCAGCGATTGCGCCTACGCCGTTCGGCGGCGAACGCGCCCAGCACCACCCCGGCGGCCAGCGAGACCACGATCACCACGATCAGCGGCACTTTGGCGGAGCCCACGATCCAGTTGACGCTCACCTCTTTGACGTTGAGCACCGCGAACACGGTGATCAGCACCGCCACCACAACCAGCACCGTGGTGCGCGCCGACTCGCGCCGTGGGCGCTTTCTCCCGGGCGTCTGGGCCGACGGAGAGTCTGCGGGCACCGACATCGCACATCGATGCTACCCCGCCCGCAGGCGTACCCCAAGTCACCCCGACGGACGTCCCTTGCGCAGCTCCTCCTCCACCCAGGGCGCCGCCACCGACAGCTCGCTCACGCCCATCGCCGCCGCCACGTTGTAGGCCATCCCGTGGCGGAAGAACGCGTCCAGGCGCTCCCCGTCGGCGCCGGAGAGCTCGCGCGCCAGCGCCACCAACTCGGCGTAGCGCCGGCGCACACACGCGCGCACCTGCTCGTCGTCGCAGGCCGCATACGACTGGAGCTGCAGCATCAGGTAGTCGCGATCCGACGCCAGCAGCTCTTTGTACGCCTGGCCCATCGCCGCCAGCACGTCCTCACAGCCCGGCGGCGCGCGATGCTCGCGGTACTCGCCCGCCGCCCCCACGAACGTCTCCGCGACCCGCTCGAAGCCGCGCTCCACCGCCGCCAGGAACAGCTCGAGCTTGCTGGCAAACAGCGTGAACACATACGGCTGCGCCACGCCCACGCGCCGCGCGACCCGCTCCACCGGGGTGCCGTGCAGGCCGCCGCGCGCGAACTCGTGCACCGCCGCCGCGATCAGCTCCTCGCGGCGCTCGGCCGCCGGCACGCGCCTTCGCGCCGCCTCGACCGATCGTGGCGCCACGCTGCTCACGCGGTTCTGCCCGCCCCATTGCTCACGCCGCCGGCCCCATTGCTCACGCCGCCGGCCCCATTGCTCACGCCGCCGGCCCCATCACGCCGCCCGCCCCGCCGCGCTCGGCTCCGGCGCGCCGCTCCACGCGCTCGCCCCGTCGGCCTGTTGCGCAACGCCCGCCCCGGCGACCTGCTGCGCCTGCTGCGGCAGCGTGCGGAACGGCAGCACCAGCACCGCCAGCGCGCCGGCGCCCAGCACCGCCACGCCCACCCACAGGGCGGGAACCAGCCCGTCCACGAACGCCTGCGGCGAGGTGTAGCCGCCGGCGGAGGTGAACACCGACGCCAGCACCGCCACGCCGAGCACGCCGCCGACCTCGCGGATCGCGTTGGTCGCGCCCGAGGCCTGCCCGGCCTGATCGTCGCGCACGGCGGACAGCACCGCGGCGGCGGCCGGCGCGAACACCAGCGCCATGCCGGCGCCGGCCATGATGAACGGCACGATCATCTGCGAGTAGGCGAGCCCGGTGGAGGCCACGCTGGCGAGCCACGCCAGCGCGCCGGCCTGCAGCGAGAGGCCGGCCAGCATCAGCGGGCGGCTGCCCACCCGCTGTGAGAACACGCCCGCCAGCGGGGCGGTGATCATCGTGGCGCCGGTCCACACGAGAATCTTCAGCCCGGCTCCGAGCGGGCTGTTGTGGAGCACGTTCTGCATGAACTGCGACAGGAAGAAGATCGACCCGAACATCCCAAAGTACATCGTGAGCGAGGCGAAGTTTGTCACCGCGAACGCGCGCCGCGCGAAGAACTGCATCGGCAGCATCGGCTCCGCGGCGCGCCGCTCCCACGCCACGAACAGCGCCAGCAGCGCCAGGCCCACGCCCACCGCGGTCACGACCGTGGGGGAGGTCCAGCCGAGCGACTGCGCGCGCACCAGCCCGAACACCACCCCGAACGCGCCCAGCGAGGCCAGCGTGAGGCCGCGCAGATCGAGCGTGCCGTAGGGCCCGTGGCTCTCGCTCAACCGCCACGCGGCCACCGGCAGCAGCGCCACGCCGATCGGCACGTTGATCCAGAAGATCCAGTGCCAGGAGATGCCCTGCACGACCGCGCCGCCCACCAGCGGCCCCATCGCGACCGCGGCGCCGGAGATGCCCGACCACACGCCCAGCGCCACGCCTCGGCGCTCGGCCGGGAACGCCTCGGCCAGCAGGGTCAGCGTGAGCGGCGTGACCGCCGCCGCGCCCGCGCCCTGCACCGCCCGCGCCGCCACCAACAGGCCGCTCGTGGGCGCCAGCGCGGCGCCCGCCGAGGCGAGCGTGAAGAGCGCCAGCCCCGCGATGAACACCCGCTTTCGCCCGAACCGATCGCCCAGCGCGGCGCCGGTGAGCAGCAGCACCGCGTAGGAGAGCACGTACGCGTTGACCGTCCACTCCAGCGACTGGATCGACGCGCCCAGGTCGCGCCTGATCGAGGGCAGCGCGATCGAGACCACCAGGTTGTCCAGCACCACCATGAAGAGCGCCAACGACACGATGGCGAGCGTCCAGCGGTTGCGCGAGCGAGTCGAGCCGGTCATCTCCGAGACCTCCTTAGTGAGCACTAACTAATCGGATAGATTAGCAACCGCTAATGAGATGTCAAGGGGGTGTTGGGCGGCAGGTGCGCGGCGCTCCACGGCGAATAGGCCGCGCACGTGTGATGAGATTTGCCCGTATGCGCACGCTCCTCGCCGCCCTGCTCGCCGGCTGTGCCGCGCTCGCGCTGGGCTGCGGCTCGGGCACGCGCACCGTGTCGGTCGCCTCCTCGCCACCGGCGCATTCGAGCAGCCCCACCGCCGCCTCCCACGCCACCGGCAGCGCCACCGGCGGCGGCAGCGGGGGCCTCACCACCTCAACCACCACGTCGGTATCTCCCACGAGCGCCCACAGCCCGACCTCCTCGGCGCCGGCCAACGCGACGAGCACGGTGACCACCACGACACGCACCGCCGCCGGGCCGGCCTTCGCGCGGGGCGAAGCCGAAGAAGGCGGCGACCTCGCCGGCGCGGTGGCGGTCGTGAAGGCCCACGGCTACACCCCCGCGAGCACCTCCGACTACCACCCCGATCAGACACTGCGGGTGCTGGTTGCCACCAACACCGGCGCCGCCGACGGCGCCGCGCGGGCATTCTTCTTCGTGGGCTCCCGGTACATCGGCACCGACGCCTCCACGCCCAGCTCGTCGCTGTCGGTGGCGGGCCAGAGCGACACCGAAGTCACGCTCTCCTACCCCCTCTACCGGCCGCACGACCCCCGCTGCTGCCCGAGCGGCGGCCACGCCGAGGTGCGCTTCCAGCTGGACAACGGCAAGCTCGTCGCGCTCGACCCGATCCCGCCCAACAGCTCCCAGAGCGGGCTCAGCCGCGGCGGGTAGCGCCGGGGGCTGCGAGGCGGCGGGGGGCGGGAGCGGGCAGGGCGCGGGCGGCGGTGCCCGCTCCAGCGATGCCGGTCGTGAGCAGCGGCCGTTGCGTTTTTTGTTTTGAGGATTGGTTCCGCGCGGAACGAATCCTCTTTTTGAATCCCCCAACGGCGCCCTCCGACAGGCGTGTTCGAGGCCACACACCGGCGCAAGGCTTGACGGGAAAGCGCGGCCACCCGTCGGGTCGGACGTGGTTGCCCCGCCGAGAAAACCCCTCCAGCGAGAGGAATCGGGGCGAGAGGGGCTACTGGTCGGCGCGGGTGGCTCCCTCGCGCGCGCGCCCACGGCGGCGAAGCCGCGACCACAGGCTCGGCGGGCGGTTGCGCGCGCGCCACTCTTCCTCCAGCACCAGCTCCCCCCTGCGGCGCGCCGCGAGCACGCACTCGAGATGGGCGTGACGGCGCCGGCGGGTGTCGCCCTCGGGCGCGATCAGCACGTGCTCGCTGAGCGCCGGCAGGGGCCTCCCGCAGAAGGGGCAACGGTAGGTCGCGGGCTTGCGGTTGGACGCTCGCCGGACCGACCACCAGCGGGCACGCGGGAGGCTGCTCATCGCCTCCATTCTGGCGCGTGACCCGCCGCACAGCGCGCCGACGGTCCGCGGACCGCTGTCAGCGGCGCGGGATTCTACGGGCCCGCCAACGGGCCGGGCGCGTGACGTTCACCGCCGCGCAGCCGTCAATGAGGGTGGGGATCGCGTCGCGCGGGCCGGCCACCCACATATCGGTGGCGTACCGGCGGGCAGCGGTGGAGGGCCGACTATGGTTGGTGAGATCGAGGTGCGCAACGCATTGGCCAAAATCTCATGCGGTGGTGCTCTGGTGGCGCTGCTGTGTGTCTCCGCGACACCTGTCGCCGCACACGGCGCCACCGGCGGCGTGGTGTCGCCGCTGCCCGCGTCCAACTACTCCGTGCGCCCGCTGTGCAACCCGCCCGCGCCCGGGCGCGCCAGCTGCCTGGCGCGGCGGCTGGTGCCGGAGACCCGCGCCGCGCGCGCCCACACGCGCCCGCTGGGCATGCCGCGGCCCGCCCGCATGCGGGCGGGCAGAGCGGCGTCGCCGTGCGAACTCGCAAAGACGGCCGCCAATGGATGCTTCGGGCTGCGCCCGCAAGATCTCCACAGCGCCTACGCGCTGCCGAGCGCCGGCGCCGCCGAACAGACGGTGGCGCTGGTCGACGCCTTCGACGACCCCACCGCGGAAGCCGACCTCGAAGTGTACGACAAAGAATTCCATCTCAGTCCATGCACAACCGCAAACGGCTGTTTCACCAAGGTCAACCAGCAGGGCAGGGCCAATCCTCCTCCGAAGACGGAAGGCGGATGGGCGGTGGAGATCTCGCTCGACATCGAGACCGCGCACGCGGTGTGTGAAAGCTGCCACATCCTGCTCGTGGAGGCCAGCAGTGAAAGCTTTGAATCGCTCGACGCCGCGGAGGCAACCGCGTCGCGGCTGGGAGCCACGGAGATCTCCAATTCGTGGTCGGGCGAAGAGCCCACGACCGACAGCTCCGTGTTCAACCGTCCCGGCACGGTGATCACCGCCGCCACCGGCGATGAAGGGTATCTCAACTGGCAATCGGAATTCCCCGAAGAACGTGGCCTCGTGGGCTATCCCGCCTCCTCACCCCACGTCGTTGCGGTGGGCGGCACTCGCCTGAGCCTGACCGCCGAAGGCGCGTGGGCGGGTGAGACCGTGTGGAACGGCGACGGCGCCACCGGAGGCGGTTGCAGCGCCAAGTTCGAAGCGCCGCTGTGGCAGCGCCAACTCCCCAACTGGACCGCAGTGGGGTGTGGATCCAGACGAGCGCTCGCCGACGTGTCGGCCGACGCGGATCCCTTCACCGGAGTGGCGATATACGACTCCACGCCCGCCCCGCCGGAAGAACCGGGTGCCAAGGAAGAAGTGCTCGGATGGGTGCCGATCGGAGGCACAAGCCTCTCCTCACCGCTGATCGCGGCCGCGTTCGCGCTCGCCGGGGGCGCGCACGGAGCGGAATACCCCGCCAAGACGCTCTATGAAGCGCAGGCCAAGCTGCCGGGGTCTCTGCACGACATCCAATCCGGGTCCAACGGCGAATGCCTGCAGCCGTTCAATCCCGAAGGACTGTCGGGATGCACCGCGGCGGAAGAGGCGAGGAGCAGCTGCTCGAGCAGGGCGATCTGCCTCGCCGGCCCCGGTTACGACGGGCCGTCCGGCGTGGGCGCCCCCGACGGTCTGGGCGCCTTCCAGCCGCAGGGCGGATCGAGCGGATCCGGCAAGCAGGCACAGACGATCGAATTCAGCTCGAGCGCTCCCGGCTCGGCCGACGTCGGCGGCCCCACATACGACGTGTCGGCCACCGCCTCCTCGGGTCTTGCAGTGACCTTCTCCTCGGGCACCCCCCCGGTGTGCTCGGTGGCGGGATCGACCGTGAGCTTCAACGCGGCCGGCACGTGCACGATCGAAGCCAACCAAGCGGGCAATGCCGAATGGGAACCGGCGGCGCCGGCACAGCAGTCGTTTACGGTGAGCAAGCGCGCGCAAACGCTGACGTTCAACTCCGCCGCTCCCACATCTGCCGCGGTCGGCGGTCAGCCGTACAGCGTTGCGGTGACGGCCTCCTCCGGGTTGCCGGTGTCGCTCTCGTCGGCCACTCCCGCGGTGTGCTCGCTGCACGGATCGAACGTCACTTTTGTGGGCGCGGGCACTTGCACGATCGACGCCAACCAGGCGGGCAACTCCGAATACGCCGCGGCGAGTCAGGCCCAGCAATCGTTTGCGGTGGCCAAGGGCTCGCAGCGCGTCGAATTCACCTCGAGCGCGCCCGGCTCGGCGGTTGTCGGAGGCCCCACCTACCCAGTGGCGGGCAACGCGTCCTCGGGCCTGCCGGTGTCGTTCTCCTCGCCCACACCCTCGGTGTGCTCGGTGCAGGGCACAACGGTGAGCTTCATCGGGGCGGGCACGTGCACGATCGAAGCCGACCAGGCGGGCAATGCCGACTATGGAGCCGCCGCGCCGGCACAGCAGTCGTTCTCGGTCGGCAGGCGCGCCCAGCAGCTCGCGTTCAATTCCACCGCACCCACGTCTGCCGCGGTCGGCGGCCCGACCTACACCGTGACCGCGGCGGCCTCGTCGGGGTTGCCGGTGTCGCTGTCGTCGGCCACTCCCTCGGTGTGCTCACTGGAAGGAGCGACCGTGGGCTTCGTGGCCGCGGGCACCTGCACGATCGACGCCGATCAGGGGGGTGACGCCGAATACAGCGCGGCGGCTCGCATGCAGCAGTCGTTCGCGGTCGCGCCCGCGCCCACCCAGACGCCGGTTCCCACCACCACCACGCCGCTGCCCACGCCCGCGACCCCGGCGCTCACGCTGGCGTCGGAGCCCCCGCTCTCCCCCTTGGCCGGGCGCTCACCCAACAGCAACTTCAAGCTGCTCGGCAATCCCAGCATCGACCCGAAGACGGGGGTGGTGACATTCACAGCGAAGGTGACCGATCCCGGCAGGTTCAGCTGGCTGCTGACCTTCCAGAACGGCACCTACGGCGTGTTTGCGGCGCGCAAGCGCACCTGCCCCGCGGGCGGAACGTTGCTCGGAGGACGCTGCCGTCCGGCGAGGGTGGTCTTTGGCAAGGCCGCCAGCACCGTGGCGGCCGGCACGGTGAGCCTCGAGGTGTTGCCCGGCCCCTCTGCGATCGCCGCGCTCAGGCATGCGCTGGCCAAGCGCCAGGGATTGCGAGTGAGCGCGGTGCTCACGTTCCAGTCGTCAATGGGCGGCGCGCCGGTCTCGCAGACCCACACCATCACAGTCGCGCTCGCGGGGCGTGCGAGCAGAGGGAAAAGGTCGGTGTCGGCGTCGAGGGGATCGCGCTAGCTTCGAGTGCGGGAAAACAGCGCCAGATTCCCGCAAAGTGCGCATTTTCAGGGCGCCCCGCGCGGGCTCAAACGCGCCTCGAGCGGGCACGGGGATTTGACCAAGTTGATCACCATGACCATGCCGATCAAAGCGGCAAAGGAAATGGACACCCCGAACCGCTCCTCGGCGGAGACGACCCCACGCCGGCCTCGACCGCCAGCCGAGCCGGAAGACTACGGTTGGGCGGGGATGGGGTAATACTGCCGCCATGGCTGAGCGCGAGCGAGAGCACCCAGGGCAGGAGAAGCAGGAGCCCCCACAGCCGTCGGCGCGGGGCGATCAGCTCGGCGGCCCCTCCGGCCCCGTGTCGAGCGACGAGCGTGACGTCACGTTCCACACCGCTGTGCGCGGCTATGAGCGTCGCGAGGTCGACCGCTATGTGCAGCGCGTCAACCGGATGATCGCGGAGCTCGAGATCAATCGCTCCCCCGAGTCCGCGGTGAGGCATGCGCTGGATCGCGTGGGCGAGCAGACCAGCGGCATCCTTCAGCGCGCGCGGGAGACCGCCGATGAGATCATCCACAGCGCGCGCGCGGAGGCCGAGGAGGTGGTCGAGCGTGGCGGCGCGGAGGCGCGCGAGATCATTGCCAACGCGCGCGCCGAGGCCGAGCGCGTCGTGGCCGACGCCGAGCAGGCCGGGCGCGAGCGGGTGGCCGAGGGCGAGCGCGAGCTGGCCACCGCCCGCCAACAGGCCGAGCAGGCGCGGGCGGGCGCCGACGCCGCGGTCGCCGAGGCCCGCTCCCAGGCGCAGAAGATCCTCGCCGACGCCACGAGCCAGGGCGAGGAGATCGTGACCCGCGCCGACCAGCAGGCGGTCGAGGGCCGCGCGCGCGAGGAGCAGAAGCTCGAGGCGTTCCGCTCCCGGGTCGAGCAGGAAATGCAGGCCATGCGCGCCTCCACCGATGCGATCTCACACGAGCGAGGCCGCCTGGTGGAGGGGGTGCACGAGCTCGCCGCACAGCTCGAGGCAGTGGCCGACTCGGCGGCTGGAGCGCCAAGTGAGGCGGCCACCGGCGGTGAAGATCGCGCTGGTGGCGAGAAGGTCGCTCATGGCGAGGAGCGCAGCCCGGGCGTGGAGGGTGACCATGGCGTGGAGGGAGGGCCCGGCACGGGGATCGTCGGCCACGGCACAGGGAGCGCGCTTGGCGGCGAGCGGGCGAGCGGGGAGGCCGTGGGTCGGGACTGACAAGGAAATAGGCGCCAGATTCCCGCCAAATGCGCCGGCGTCCGCTCCCTCGGGTGCCGGTCGAGCAGCGGCCGTTGCGTGTTTTGTTTTTGGGATTCGTTCCGCGCGGAACCAATCCTCAAAACAAAGAACGCAACGGTGGTGGCAGGCGAATCGGAAAACCCCCCACACCCCCCTCGGCCGGGCGCCGCTGCCCGGAGAGGAGCGCGGCTCGCGGCGCCCGCCGATTGGGGGGGAAACGTCCGCGGCCTCTACCTCATCAACACCGCCACCTGCGCCTCCAGGCGCCTGCCGCGCGTGGGCCGGAAGGAGAGTTTGATGGGCGCCATCAGCCGCCGG